>Ga0306926_10003858_pt1 | contig 15646 bp, 12 predicted proteins | sample flu12Cox44000178_FD_203759 | JGI IMG/M metagenome (GOLD analysis project Ga0306926, IMG submission 203759) | Lab enrichment of tropical soil microbial communities from Luquillo Experimental Forest, Puerto Rico - flux8day.12C.oxic.44.000.178 (v2)... | ecosystem: Environmental > Terrestrial >...
TCGGGCGGGGTGGGGAAGACCACGACGGCGGCCGCGCTCGGCCTGCGCGCCGCGGAGCGCGGCCGGCACGTGGTGGTGCTCACGGTCGACCCGGCGCGCCGGCTCGCCCAGTCCATGGGCCTGTCCAGCCTGGACAACACGCCGCGGCCGGTCCCGCTGCCGGACGCCGTGGGGGACGGCACCCTGGACGCCATGATGCTGGACATGAAGCGCACGTTCGACGAGATCGTCGAGGGGCACGCCGACCCGGACCGGGCCGGGCAGATCCTGGCCAACCCCTTCTACCAGTCGCTGTCGTCCAGCTTCGCCGGCACGCAGGAGTACATGGCGATGGAGAAGCTGGGCCAGTTGCGGCGGACCGACCAGTGGGACCTGATCGTGGTGGACACCCCGCCGAGCCGGTCGGCACTGGACTTCCTGGACGCCCCGCAGCGCCTGTCCCGGTTCCTGGACGGCCGACTGATCAAGCTGCTCACGGCGCCCACCAGGGCCAGCGGGCGGGCCTACCTGAAGGTGGTCAACGCCGGGTTCGGCATGTTCACCGGCATCGTCACGAAGATTATCGGCGCCCAGGTGCTGCGGGACGTGCAGACCTTCGTCGCCGCCTTCGACACGATGTTCGGCGGGTTCCGGGAACGGGCCGAGGACACCTACCGGCTGCTGCAGACGCCGGGCACGGCATTCCTGGTGGTGGCGACCCCCGAGCCGGACGCGCTCCGGGAGGCGTCCTACTTCGTGGAGCGGCTGTCGGAGGACCGGATGCCGCTGGCGGGGCTGATCCTCAACCGCGTGCACCGTTCTCCGGCCGCGCGGCTGTCCGCGGCACGGAGCACGGCCGCTGCCGAAGCCCTGCTGCCCGCGGGCGCCTCGGGCGACAACGCTCAGTCAGGTGCGAATGGCGGCCCACCGCTGGCCGAGGTGACGCGGTATCCGCTCGCCGTGGCCGCACTCCGGCTGCACGCCGAGCGGATGCAGCTCATCGCCGCGGAGCGGCGGCTGTCGCAGCGGTTCACCGCCGCCCATCCGGCCGTGCCGGTGGCGAGGGTGATCGCCCAGCCAGAAGACGTGCACGACCTGGCCGGCCTGAGGGTGATTGGCGAAAGCCTCAGCGACAACTAGCGCGGTGCAGCTAGCCCAGCCGGCGAGCCGGGGGCTTCCTTCAAGAAGCGACGAGCTGGGTGTCGTCGGCGGTGCGCTCGTAGGCGTTCCTGGCGTGCTCGAGCAGCTCCCGCCAGGAGGTGACGTCCGGGCGGCGGCGGAGCAGGGCGCGGCGCTCGCGCTCGGTCATGCCGCCCCACACCCCGAACTCGATGCGGTTGTCCAGTGCGTCCGCAAGGCATTCGGTACGGACGACACAGCCACGGCAGATCAGCTTGGCCCGGTTCTGTGCCGCCCCCTGCACGAAGAGCTCGTCAGGATCTGTTTCCTTGCACGCGGCACGCGCGGTCCAGTCTGCGATCCACATGTGGTCCAACTCCTCCTGATCGTCACGGCCTCGGGGGTCGTCACGCCGGGTGGCGTTCACTAGCGATCCAGGCCGGCTGCGGGGGAACCGGTTCCTGTTGCTCGTTGCGAAAACGTAACTTACGCAACTTCCGGGGTCAGGCGCTAGACCCCGTTCGGTCCATTTCCCAGATAGCCCACATGGGCCATGCCGCGCACAGTCCGTAGCCCTTCGCTGGACGACGAGTAGTTTCCGCAGGATAGCCACCTGCTGAGGGCCGCGCTAGGGGGCAACTGGCGACAGCACCCACCCGTTTTTGCTGCCGGGCGTACCCTGTTTCCGTGCGGATACCAAGCTCCCTGGCGCAAAACAAGGTGCTCTTCAAGGCCAGCGTGGTCGTCCGGCTCCTCGTGGCCGCCGTTGTCGGCGGCGCCTTGGTGGCGGGCCTTACGCTGCCCGCGGTGGGTGCTCTCGGCACCGTCGTCCGCAACGGGGCGACCAAGTTCAACACGCTGGACACCCCCGAACTGCACCAGCTTCCGGTCCGTTCCGCGATTCTCGACCGGCACGGCAAGGTGCTCGCCTATTACTACCCGCGCAATATCGACCGGGTTCCGGTGGACTACTCCCAGATCGCCCCGCCCATGCGGCAGGCCATCGTCGCGATCGAGGACGACCGGTTCTACCAGCACGGCGCGATCGACTTCCGCGGCACCGTCCGCGCCCTGGTCAACAACCTGGAGCACAAGGCCGTCCAGGGCGGGTCCACGCTGGCCCAGCAATACGTGAAGAACGTGGAGATCCTCTCCGCGCCCAACCCGCAGGCGGCGTTCGCCAGCGCCACCGCGGACACGATCGGCCGCAAGATCCGCGAACTGCGGATGGCCGTGCAGGTCGAGCACACGATGTCCAAGGACGCGATCCTCGCCGGGTACCTGAACGCCGCGTTCTTCGGCAACCAGTCCTACGGCATCGAGACCGCCGCGGAGCGCTACTTCAGCACCACGGCCGCGAAGCTCACGCTGCCGCAGGCGGCCATGCTCGCCGGCATCGTGGAGAACCCCAGCGCCTACAACCCACTGGGCGATACGGCGGAAGTCCAGGCCACCTTGGCCAGGCGGAACACCGTGCTCGCGCGGATGGCCCAGCTGCATTACATCTCTGCGGCCACCGCGGCGGCCGCGGAAAAGACCAAGCTCAGCCTGAACGCGTCGATGCCCCAGTCCGGTTGCACTAGCAAGTCCGCGAAGTACGCCGCGTACATGTGCGACTACGTGGTCGCGGTCATCAAACACGACACGCAGTACAAGCAGGTCTGGAACCGGCTCAACGGCATCGGCGGGCTGACGATCACCACCACGCTCGACCCCAAGGGCCAGAAGGCCGCCAACAAGGCTGTCAATTACATGGTGCCGAACCCGCCCAACTCGAACAATCCGGGCGGGAACGCCGACACCGAGGTGCTCATTCAGCCAGGCACCGGGAAAGTCAGGGCCATTGCCATCGACCGGCCCTACGGCAACGGCAAGCACCACAACACGATCAACTATGCGGTCGGGCCGCAGTACCACGGCAGCCGGGGCTGGCAGCTCGGGTCCGCGGGCAAGGTGTGGACGATGGTGGCCGCGCTGGAGGCGGGGATCCCGTTCGGGTATTCCAAGCACGTGAACGGCACGGCCACCGTCTCGGGGTACACCAACTGCAAGGGCCAGATCCTGGCCCCGTGGCATCTCACCAACGACCAAAGCGAACTCGCTTCGGCTACCTATTCGCTCTATACCGGGACGACGGAGTCGATCAACGTCTTCTTCGCCTACCTGGAGCAGAAGGTCGGCCTCTGCAACGTCATCAAGACCGCCAAGCAGATGGGCCTGACCTGGCCGGACGGGAAGTCGCTGCTCAAGCCGGACCGCCGGGAGGGTCACCTGGAGAGCGCCGACAACGATCCGTCCTTCACGCTGGGAGCCGACAACCTGGCACCGATCGACGTCGCCGCCTCGGACGCGACCCTGCCCGCGCGCGGCATCTACTGCAGTCCGATCGCGATCACCAAGATCGTGACGGATAGCGGGCAGCAACTGCCGGTGGAGTCTGCTCACTGCCACCGCGCGCTGTCCCAGGCGATCGCGGACGCGGCCAACTACATCCTCCAGGGCGACCTGACCAGCGGCACGGCGACGGTGGACTCGATCGGGAGGCCGTCGGCGTCCAAGACCGGGACCGCGGACTCGTACGTGTCGGCCTTCTTCGTGGGCTACACACCGCAGCTTCTGGGCGCGGTCTGGGTCGGCAACCCGCGCGGCAACATCGACATGGTCGGGACGAACTCCTGCTACCGGCTGGGCTGCGTAGGTTCCATGTACGGCTCCATGGCACCGGGCCACACCTGGCAGAACACATTCCTCGCCGCCCTGCGGGGCATGCCCGCGCCCGGCTTTGTGGCGCCCTCGCCCGCTAGTCCGCTCTTCGCCCTTGGTCCAGGCCCCGTGCCCGCGCATCCGCCGAAGCCCCACCACGGCGGCGGCGGTGGCGGCGGCGGCGGTGGCGGCGGCGGTGGCGGCCACCACCACCACGGCCCCGCCAACGGTGGTGGCGGCGGTAACGGCCAGTAGGCCGAGACTGCGCCGCGCCCGCCACGGCCGCGCGAGGCAGCCTATGGCCAGTCGCCTGGCGCGTGGCTAGCCGCCTGGCGCGTGGCTAGGCCCCGAGCCTACGGCGGACCTCGGCGGCGACCCTGGCGCCTTCCGCCCGCCCGGCCACCTGCGGCGTGACGGCCTTCATGACCTGGCCCATGGCTCGCGGCCCGCTCGCTCCAGTCTCCTCGATCGCGGCCGCCACCAACTCGCCGAGTTCGGCGTCGCTGAGCTGAGCTGGCAGGTAAGCGTTCAGCACGGCCCCCTCCGCGCGTTCGGCCGCGGCCTGCTCCTCGCGGCCAGCCGAGGCGAACGCGTCGGCTGCCTCCCGGCGCCGCTTCGCTTCCCTGGTGAGCACGGCGAGGACCTCGTCGTCGCTGAGTTCCCGCGCGGAGGTTCCCGCGACCTCTTCCTTCGTCACCGAGGTGAGCGCCATCCGCAGGGTGCGCACGGTGACCTCGTCCCTTGCCTTCATCGCGGCAGTCAGGTCACTGCGGAGCCGGTCTTTCATTGCAGCCATGGGCCTCATCTTGCCCGACGGCGCCAGGTACGCCGGGTGAAATGTGGCACCGCCGGCATCTGCGATCCTGCCGTCTCGCCTGGGCAAATAGCCTCTGGCCTGCGCACTCTGGCCTCGGCGTGTCCAAGCACATGGCACCATAGGTGGATGCGAGCACCCATGCGCGCCCTGACCTTCGCCGCCCTGGCCGGCGGTGCGGCGCTCGGCTACAGCAGCGTCCTGGAACGGAACTGGTTCGCCTTGCGCCGGTTCGAGATACCGGTCCTGCCCGCGGGCACGGAACCGGTCCGGGTGCTCCACATCTCCGACATGCACCTGACCCCCGGGCGGCACCGGCTGCTGTCGTGGCTCAGGTCCCTGGATGCCCTGGCCCCGGATCTCGTCGTGAACACCGGGGACTCGATCGCGCACGAGCATGCCGTTCAGCCGCTACTTGACGCGCTCGGCCCGCTGCTCGACCGGCCCGGCGTGTTCGTGTACGGCTCGAACGACCTGTACTCGCCCATTCCGGCGAACCCGCTCCGCTACCTGTGGGACACCACGGCGGAGAAGCACAGCCGGCACGTTCCCGACCTGCCCTGGGCCGATCTTGGCGCGGGCATGGCCGCGGCCGGCTGGATGGACGCGAACAACGCCCGCGGCCGGGTCAAGGCCGGCGGCCTCGACATCGAGGTCGGCGGGGTGCACGACTCGCACATCAACAAGGACCATTACGAGGACATCGCCGGTCCCACCGACCCCACGGCCGACCTGCGGCTGGGTGTCATGCACTCGCCGGAGCCAAGGATCATGGACCAGTTCGCGGCGGACGGCTACGACCTGCTGCTGGCCGGGCACACGCACGGCGGCCAGGTCTGTGTGCCGGCCTACGGAACCCTGGTCACCAACTGTGGCATCGAGCCCGAACGGGCCAGCGGGCTGCACCGGCACCCCGGCGAGGGCGAGCCTGACCGGCCCTGGCTGCACGTGTCCGCCGGGCTCGGGACCTCACCCTGGGCACCGTTCCGGTTCGCCTGCCGACCGGAGGCAACCCTGCTCACGCTGGTTCCGCGCATCGGCTAGACTGCCGGGGGTTCCCGGGCAAAGGCGCCCGGGAGTCCATGCCGTTTAAGGCAGCGGGGTGTAGCGCAGCTTGGCAGCGCGCTTCGTTCGGGACGAAGAGGCCGCCGGTTCAAATCCGGCCACCCCGACCAGAAGTCGCAGGTCAGCAACCTGACGAGCGACCATGCGGGCCTGGGTTGGTCCGTATTGTCCGATTCTGGGAGCGGGGGATGTCCGATTTTGGGAGCCGATCTTGCTCCCGAGGACCGCTGGGATTCCCCGGTGCTGCGCGGCTCGGTTGTTACCCTCAGCCGGTTACCTCTGCGTGCCTTTCTGGTTTGCCGCGATAGCCGGCTCCCGGCGGGTTCCGGTCATGGCCGAGTCCCTGTGCACCTTCCCGTTCAGGTGGTCGTGGGCCAGGTGGTCACCGTCAAACCCAGGCGCGGGGCTGTGGTTAGCGCAGTGACCGGAACGCCGCACGAAGCTCTTCGGAAAAGAGTTCCGGCTCTTCCCAGGCGGCGAAGTGGCCGCCCTTGGCGGCTTCGTGGAAGTAGATGAGGTTGGGGTAGACCTTCTCGGCCCAGCTGCGCGGGGCTTGGAAGATCTCGCCGGGAAAGACGGTGAAGCCGACTGGGAGCTTTATTTCGGGGGGCTTTTTCCCGGACGCGACGAGGGCAGCGATGGTTCGCCCTGACTCCCAGTACAGCCGTGCCGACGAGGCCGCGGTGTTCGTCAGCCAGTACAAGGTGATGTTGTCGAGGATCCTGTCCCGGGTGAGGCCACCGGCGGGCTGCTTGTCGAGGAAGGCGCGGGAGATCTTCTGGTAGCTGTCGGCGTCGTGGTCGAGCATCCAGGCCGCCAGCCCGACAGGTGTATCGGTCAGGGCGTAGCCGATCGTCTGCGGGTGTTCGGGCATCTCGACGAAGTAGCCCCGCTTGAAGACGGCTGCGACCGCGTCGAGTGTCGCGGGGTCCTTCTTTTCGGCGTGGGCAGCGAGGAGCGCGACCGCGACCCGCTTGACCAGTCCCTCGGGCACGGGGCCGCCGCCGAAGACCGCCGCTAGCACGTCGGTGGGGAAGAAGGTGAGGAGGTTGAGGTGAATGCCGGCTAGCCCGTCGGGGGCCTGGCGTGCCATCGCGTCGGTGACCGACGCGCCCTGGTCGCCGCCCTGGGCGACGTAGCGGGTGTAGCCGAGGCGGTGCATCAGCTCCGCCCAGGCTCCCGCGATGCGGCCGGGGTCCCAGCCGACCTCGGCCGGCTGGCCGGAGAAGCCGTAGCCGGGTATGGACGGCAGCACCAGGTCGAACGCGTCCTCCGCGTGCCCGCCGTGCGCGGCCGGGTCGGTGAGCGGGCCGACGATCCCGAGCAGTTCGATGACCGAGCCGGGCCAGCCGTGGGTGATGATCAGCGGCAGCGCGTTCTCGTGCCGCGACTTGACATGGATGAAGTGGATGCCGAGACCGTCGATCTCGGTCGTGAATTGCGGCAGCGCGTTCAGTTCTGCCTCGCACCGGCGCCAGTCGTGGTCGGCCGCCCAGTAGCGCACCAGCTCCTGCAACATCGCCTGCTGCACGCCCTGCGAAGCATCGGCGACCAGCTCCTTGCTGGGCCAGCACGTCGCGGCGAGGCGGCGGCGAAGGTCGGCGATCGCTTCGCCGGGCATATCGACGCGGAAGGGACGGATTTCAGTTTCGCTGGGCATTGATCTTCTCCCTTTCCCGGGATTGGTCGTCCGCGCGTGCGGTGTGGACAGGGGTGGTTACCCGATGGCCCAGAATGCGCAGTGGTGCCTGGCGGCGAAGTCGGTCTCGACCTGTGGCTGGGGCGGCACGAGCGAGAGCATCTGCGCGCTGCCCTTGAAGGCGGGCCAGGGCACGGCCGCCGACGCGGGGTTGCCGGCGGCGGCGAAGTTCGCCCAGGCTGCTCGCATGCTGGCGGCGAGTGTCTGCTGGCCGGCGGTCAGCGGCGCGGGGAAGGGCACGTTCGGCAGGTCGAACAGATACTGTTCCTCGGATGCGTGCGTCGCGACGGGCGGGCCTTCGAGTGTCGGTGCGAAGAGCTCCGGCGCGTGGGCGTCGTTGAACTCATAGGCATAGGTCGGCACGCGGGGGGAGGTCTCCTGGTCGATCTGCAGTGCCGGGCAGGCGAAGTTGGCGTCCCCGACCAGCGCGCTGAAGGCCACGTCCGGCGAGGGGTAGGCGGTGAGCGGGTATTCGGCCGCGATCGCCGCGGCCCGCGCGGCGGGCACGCCCAGCACCGCGGCGATGTCGGCCTGGTAGCCAGCGGCGGTCACCGGGTGCTCGGGCATTAGCACGTCAGTGCCGCCGCTGACGGTCAGGCCGAAGGTGACGAACAGCCGCTCCTCATCGGTATTGGTGCCGTTGAGGATGGGCACGCGGGCGAACCGCCCGGCTGCCAGCGCCGTCCCGATCGGCGCGGTGAGGACCTTGCCATCGACGACTCCGGGAATCAGGTCGCCCGGGATGCTGGCCACCAGGGTCTGGGCTGGCAGGTTGCGCAGGCACTGCGCGGTCTGCGCGGTCTGGCCCGGGCAGCCCGCCGCGGTGGCGAGGGCCTCGCCGGCGGCCTCGGCAGTGGCCAGGGGCTGCTGGTTGAGCGCGAAAGAGCCGCTTTCGATGATCGCCTTCTGGAACAGTCCGCGCGCGCCGGTGGAAACCAGCTGAGCGAGCACGGACAGGCCGCCGGCTGACTCACCGGCGATGGTGACGTTGTCCGGGTTGCCGCCGAAGTGGCGGATGTTGTCCCGGACCCAGCGCAGCGCTGCCTGCTGATCCATCAGCCCATAGTTGCCCGCCGGGCCGCCGGGCCGTGACGCCAGCGCCGGGTGGGCCAGGAAGCCCAGGGCGCCGAGCCGGTAGTTGATAGTGACGGCCACGACGCCGTCTGCGGCCAGCTTGGCCGGGTCGTAGTTGCGGCCGGCGTCCTTGGTCAGTCCGCCGCCGTGGATCCACACGATCACTGGCAGGCCGCCGTCGCCGTCTTGGCCGCTGCCGCGCCGCAGCCGGTTTTCCCCGCCATCGCTGGGCAGCACTGGGGTGTTCACATTGAGGTACAGGCAGTCCTCGCTCATGGGGCCGGGCGGCAGGGACGGGTTCGGCACCTGCTGCGGGCAGCTTGGCGCGAATTGGGTGGCGTCGCGGACCCCGTGCCAGTCGGCTGGCGGGGCTGGGGGGCGCCAGCGCAGGCTGCCGGTGGGGGGAGCGGCGTAGGGCAGCCCGCGGAAGGCGAAGCCCCCAGGGTCGGCCGCGCCGCGCACAGCGCCGTCGTCGATGGTCACCACCGGGCTGCCGCCGGAACCCGAAGCCCTGGCCGTGGCGACGGCCCTGGCGGGAGTGGCGCCGGCTGCCGCGAGGGTCAGCGCGGCCAGCGCCGCGCTGCAGGCGGCCAGCAAGGTATGCCGTGAGTGGGTCGCGTTCATGATCCTGACTCCTTCGCGGACATGCGGACCTCCTCAGGTTGAGACCGGGCTCGCGGCTCGTTGAGGCGCATATCCGCAGCATCTTTCGTCCTGTGGCCCGTCGCACCCGTGGATCTCCCTGGGTGTCCTCCCTGGGCCATAGTCCAAAGGGAGCTCATCGAGCCCTCTCTTGCCGATGCTGGGCTCAGGCCCCTCCGGCGAACCGACCGTCCTTGGGCAGCGCCGTTCGGAGCTGCCCGCGCGAGGTGATACCGAGCTTCGTGAACACGTTGCGCAGGTGCCACTCGGCCGTGCGCGCGCTGATGAACAGCTGGGCGCCGATCTCCGGGTTCGACAGGCCGTCGCGGGCGAGCTGGGCGATCTGCCATTCCTGCGGCGTGAGCTGGTCGCGCGTGTCGGGGCTGCGCTTGCGCACCTTCTCGCCCGTTGCCATCAACTCCCGGCGGGCGCGCTCGGCGAACGCCTCCATCCCGATCGCGGTGAACAGGTCGTAGGCCGTACGCAGCTGCTCGCGCGCATCGACGCGGCGGCGCTCGCGGCGCAGCCACTCCCCGTAGAGCAGATGCGCGCGGGCAAGCTCAGGGCGGACTTCGGTGTGATCGAGCCGCTCGATCGCACCGCGATACAGGAGATCCGCGCTGTCGCCGCTGGCCAGCAGCGCCCGTGAGCGGGCCTCGATGCCGAGCGCGAAGTCGGCGCCGGACGGCTGAGTCGTCTCCTCCAAGCGTTTGAGCGTTTCCCGTGCCAGCTCGGCGTCTCCCGTGCGTGTCGCGGCTTCGATTAGTTCGGGCAATCCCCACATCCAGACCCATGGCTCGAAAGTGTTCGAGGTGGCTTGCCGGGCCGCCGACGCCGCCTGCTCGTAGCTGGCGAGGCCGTTGTACAGGACTGCCGCCGCCCACTGCGCGTGGATCGCCGCCAACCTGTATCCACCCGCCGCGGCGTGCCCGATCGTGCCTGCGATCAATGCTGAAGCCTCGGTTTCCCTCCCTTGCAAGGCCTGGAGCCTCAACGAAGCGAAGGGGGGAAAGCGACTCCCCGTCGCCGCCGCGACGCTGTGGCTCTCGGCGATTGCAGCGGCGGCGCCCGCGAAGTCGCCGATCCACGCGCTCGCTATGCCGAACCGCTCGAGGTGAAGCGGGAGTTCCGCCAGCGCCCCTGCGTCGCGAACGATCTGGGCGTGCTTCGCGGAGATCGTGCGCAAGCCCTCGATGTCCCACACAGCGCCGAGGGCTTGCGCAGCGGCCCAACCCCACCGCATGACCTCCTCCGCCGGCATGTCGTTGAGCGACTCCGCTGCGCGCTGCAACGCCGGAGTCCCTACCGAGCGCCCGTCGAGGGTTATGCCAATGGCGTCGAGCAGCGTGTCGAGGGGTCGCGGACTGCCCGGAGCCTGGGGGAGGGCCGGGATGGCGCGGCAGATCTCTAGCGCCACGCCTCCTTGTCCGGCCATGTTGGCGGTGCGCCAGGCGGTCAGGTAAGTCTCGCGTGCGAGGTCGAGGTCGTACGGTTCGAGCTGCCTCGCCGCGTTCAGCAGCAGTCGCGAGGCAGCATCGCCGCCGTGACCTGACGCGAAGGCGACGCGGCCGCGCAGCAGGCCGACACGAGCGCGCTGGAACCCGTCGAGCTGTCCGGCCTCGGCCCTGGCCGCCAGCTGGAGCGCTGCGTCGAACGCACCGGCCTGGAAGCCTGCTTCCGCCGCGGCCAGCGCGCGCTCGGCTCGTCGCGCCGGATCGACCGTGAGCTCGACGGACCGTTGCAGGAACGCCGCCGCAGCGGCGACGCCGCCGCGCGCCTGCGCACGGGCGGCCGAGCGTTCAAGCTCGGCGGCGATCTCCTCGTCGGGCCCAGGGGTGGCGCGGGCGCGGTGCCAGGCCCGCCGGTCCGGGTCGGTCTCGGCGACGGTGGCGTCGGCCAAAGCACGATGCACGCGGTGCCGGTCGTCTGTGGCTGCTGAACGATAGGCGGCGGATCGAACGAGTGGGTGCGTGAACTCGATGCGCCCACCGACCTTGAGCAGCCAGGCGTCCACCGCCGGGGACGCGGCAGCCATGTCGAGGCCGAGGGTCTCGGCGGCACGATGGAGCAGGACGCGGTCGCCGAGGGGCTCTGCGGCCGCCGTGAGGACGAGCAGCTGCGTGTCGGAAGGAAGCAGCTGGAGGCGCTGGACGTAGCTCTGTTCGATCTTGCTGATTACCGGTTGGCTGCCGGGAAGACCGAACCCGCCAGCGAGATCGGCGGCGTTCCAGGTGCGCGGCAGCTCAAGCAGCGCGAGGGGGTTGCCGCGGCTCTCGGCGACGATCTGATCGCAGACCGCCGCATCCAGCGGGCCGTACACGTTGTCCAGCAGCAACGCGCGGGCATCGCTGTCGCCGAGCCCGCGGATGGACAACTCGGGGAGCCCAGCCAAGACCTCGTCGCCGATGCCAGTGCGGGCAGCGCACACCAGCACGATCCGCTCGGCGAGGAGGCGGCGGGCAACGAACCCCAGGATCTGCGCAGAGGCACCGTCGAGCCACTGGGCGTCATCGACGATGCAGACCAGCGGCTGCTGCTCGGCGACCTCGGCGAACAGCGTCAGCGTGGCCAGGCCCACCAGGAACCGGTCGGGCGCGGCGCCGGAACTCAGGCCGAACACCGTCGCGAGCGCGTCGCGCTGCGGGACGGGCAGCCGGTCGAGGCGATCCAGCATCGGCGCGCAGAGCTGGTGCAGGGCGGCATAGGCCAGCTCCATCTCCGACTCGACACCCATGGCTCTCGCGACGTGCCAGCCGACGGCCCTGTCAGACAGGTAGCCCAGTAGCGCGCTCTTGCCCACGCCCGCCTCGCCCCGCAGGACAGTGACCCGGCTCCGGCTGGCGAACGCGTCGGCCACGAGCCGGTCGAGCGCCTCACACTCGCTGCGGCGCCCGAGGAGCTTCAGGGACAGGCGGCGATCCTGACTCATCGGCGGCCCCCCTGCACCCTTCAGAGATGCAGCCGGTATCACAAGATCGTATATCTGCTGTCAGGCCCTGCGGAACCCGCAGACCAAGGGTCCGCGCCAGGGTGTCTCCCGGGTGCGATACAGCCACCAAGGCACAAGTGTGATTCCTAACACAGGCCGGACGGAACTGCCGACGTGAGCGACCACGACGCCTGGAGAAACCATGGCCGCCTCGATCAACTCCTCGCCCGTGCACCGCAGTCGGGACCTGCTCGGGCAGACCCTCCTGGTCATAGGGGGCAGCTCCGGCATCGGGCTTGAGACAGCCCGGCTCGCCCGCGCCAAGGGAGCAGACATCATCCTCACCGCTCGCAACCCGGACCGCCTGCACCGCGCCGGCCTCGAGCTCGGGGCCAGCATCGCCGCATTCGACGCCACCGACTTCGACCGGCTCGAGCGGTTCTTCGACGCGCTGCCCGCGCCCATCGACCACCTGCTGGTTACCGGCCCTGGTCAATGCGCGCCGCTGGCCGAGTTCGACCTCGACGCAGCACGCCGCGACGTCGACGCCCATCTCCTGCTGCCGCTGCAGGTCGCCCGGGACGCCGCGTGCAAGGTCCGCCCGGGAGGCACCCTGCTATTCATGGGCGGCGCCGACGGCCGACGCCCGGCCGTTGGCCTCGCGTTCATCGCGGCGCTCACGGCCGCGCTGCCCGCGATGATCAAAAGCCTCGCGCTCGACGTCGCGCCCGTCCGCGTCAACCTGATCACGGCAGGGTTTGTCGACACGCCGTTGTCGGCCTCGTTGCTCGGCGATAAGTTCCACGAACGCCGCGAGCAGCTCCGCACCACGCTCCCGATCGGCCGTGCCGTCGGCCCGGCCGACATCGCCGCACTGGCCGTCCATCTCATGACCAACACCGCGATCACCGGCGCGACCTTCGACATCGACGGCGGCCAGCAACTCATCGAGGGATAGCGTGGCGTACCGTCTTCGAGGCTGTGGTCTGTTCGGCGAACTGCTCGCTGGGTGGACTGAGCAACAGCAAGGTCGCGAAAGAACTGTTCGCCAGCGCGTCCTCTGCGAAGGTGCATCATGTGCCGGTCTTCTCAAGGGTCGGCGTGGATGACTGCACCGCGGCAGTCGCTGCGGCGCTCGCACCCTGGGTCATCCGCCTAGGTCGTCGGCTCGGTCGGCGCGGGGGCGGCGGCGAGGTCGGCGGTGAACCGCCGGACCGTGTGCAGCTGCGCGGCCGGGTACCCGCGGAGGAACTCCAGGGTGACCGGCGCCCGGGCTGGCGCGTGCCGCTGGATGTCGCGCGCGAAGCGTTCCAGGTCCGGCGCGACGATGACCCGGCGCCGGTCTTGCGGGTCCTGGGCCCGGGTCACGTAGCCGCCGCGTTCGAGGCGGTCCACCACGCCGGTGACGGCGCCGGTGCTCAGCCCGGTCATCTCGGCGAGCCAGCCCGGGGTGGCCGGCCCGTGCAGCTGCAGCAGGCACATGCCCACCAGGTCGGTCGGTGCCAGCCCCAGCGCCTCGGCGGCGAGCAGGCTGTGCACCAGATGCCTGGCGGCGAACGTCTGCAGGCTGGCGGCGATCTCGCCCACCGCTGCCGGGCCCGCCTCGTTTGACATAATCACCTCTCCTGAATAAGAATCTTAGTGTACTAAGAAAACTTGTTCACTGAGATAAATCGAGCCTACCGCCCTGACCGCACGGGCCGACTCACCGCCGGCGTACCCCGCCCCGGCCGGGCCGCGGGAAAGGAGATGGAGATGTTTGTGGCGACGGTGGCTCTGTCCGGGCTGCTCGCGTTCGTCTTCGGCGCAGCCGCAGTCGGCAAGCTCACCAAGACGCGCACCGAGCTCGGCAAGGCAAGCAAGCTGAAGATTCCGTGGCCGCGCTACCGCCTGATCGCGGTGCCCGAGGCGGCCGCGGCAGCCGGGCTGCTGGCCGGGCTCGGCATCGCCGTGCTCGGCATCGCGGCCGCAGCCGGGCTGGTCGCGCTCATGGCCGGCGCGCTCGCCTTCCGCATGCGGGTCCGCGACGCGATCCCGTGGCTGCTCGGCGACGCTGCGGTCCTGGTGCTGGCCGCCGTCACGGCCACGCTGCGCGCCCTGACCGCGTGACCGGCGCCGCCGAGGTCCCCTCACCACTTGCCCCGGCTCACGCATACCAGTTTCAGCGATGAGATGCGCGGCTAGCGCCCGGGCGTGTGCGAGGAGGCGGAAAGAAGACCTTGCGGCTCGTCGCCCACTACGCCCAGGCGTGCAACCTGTTCGCCGGGCCCGACCTGTCCCGCAAGCTGGACGTGCTGCGCGCCCACTGCGACACGGTCGGCCGCGACTACCGCGACATCACCAAGACCGTCAGCGGCCCACTCGACCCGGGACCACGCGGGGAGCATGTGAACGGGCTCATCGGGCGGATGCGCGAACTAGCGAAGCTGGGCATCACCCACTACCACGGGCCCGTGCCCAACATCGCCTCCATCACGCCCCTCGACCTGCTCGGCCAGCGGGTCATCCCGGCGGTTGACGAGTTCTAGGCCCCCGAACGGACCAGCCCGCGCCCGGCAGCCATGTATCCCCGATCGCCCGGCGCCCCGGCCGCCGTGCCGGCGGATACCGTGCCCTGCGGATGCTGGGCTTGTTGATGACTAGGACGAGCAGGGTCCGCGGAATGTGACCAGCCGGCGCCCATTCCGGGCGGCGATTGGCGTGTCTTCCTGGGGGTCTAACCGCACGCCCTGCGGGTGCGGACGACTGTCCTTGGCGTCACATTTTCGCCCACCTGCCCGTCCTCCCTCTCGAAACAGCCGGGCAGCGGCGCGACACATCCGGCACCGCCGTCGGTGCTCAGTCACATGGAGGACGCGATGAGCCAAGGCGACAACCTAGGGCCCGAGGAGGGCATGTACGTCACCTTCCTCCTCGTGGTTTCCGACCAGGACCAGTCCCGCAACTTCTACCAGTCGGTGTTCGGCGGGAAAGTCCTGCGCGAGCGCGATCCGGTGATCGTGGAGGTAGCCAGCACACGACTCATCCTCAACACCGGCGGCGGGCCCACTGACGACAAGCCGACGGTCACGCTCACGACGCCGTCCGACCCTGACCGGGTCAGCGCCTTTCTCAACATCCGCGTCGCGGACATTCGCAAGGCATACCAGACATGGACAGCCAGAGGCGGCGAGTTCCTCACCGAGCCCAAGGACCACGGATACGAGATCCGCGCCTACATCCGCGACCCAGACGGCCACCTCATCGAGGTCGGCCAGACAACGCCCAGATAAGGCCCGATGTCACATCCTCCGGACCAGGCCCGTCCTAATCACCGGAGATTCCAATCACCGCAAGATCTCGGCCTCCGCCCCGGCGGAGCGGCCGAATGTTAGGAGCACGCCCATGTCATCACAATTGCGCGCCGCCAGCGCCAGCGAGAAGGCAGCCGTCGAAGTCCGCGGCCTGCGAAAGACTTACCACGGCGGTGTCGAGGCCGTTCGGGACATCGATTTCGATGTCGCCACCGGCGAGGTTTTCGGCCTGCTCGGGCCCAACGGCGCCGGCAAGTCCACGACCATCGGGATGCTCACCACGACCATTAAGCCCACCCGTGGAACGGCCCGGCTCGGCGGCTTTGACG
>Ga0306926_10003861_pt1 | contig 15645 bp, 15 predicted proteins | sample flu12Cox44000178_FD_203759 | JGI IMG/M metagenome (GOLD analysis project Ga0306926, IMG submission 203759) | Lab enrichment of tropical soil microbial communities from Luquillo Experimental Forest, Puerto Rico - flux8day.12C.oxic.44.000.178 (v2)... | ecosystem: Environmental > Terrestrial >...
GGGCGTGCCGATGCGCGCACCGGCCGCGATGCGGATCTGCGCCTTCACCAGATCGATGCCGGTGACGCACTCGGTCACCGTGTGCTCGACCTGGATGCGCGGGTTCACCTCGATGAAGTAGCTGCGACCGCCGTCGGCATCCTGCAGGAACTCGACCGTGCCGGCGCTCGAGTAGTGCGCCGCGCGACCGATGGCGAGCGCGGCTTCGCACAGCTCCGCGCGCTGGCGCGGAGTGAGGAACACGGCCGGGGCCCGCTCCACCACCTTCTGATGCCGACGCTGCGCGGTGCAATCGCGCTCGAAGAGGTGCACGAGCGTGCCGTGCTGATCGCCGAGGATCTGTACCTCGACATGCCGCGCGCGCGTCACGAGCTTCTCCAGATAGACCTCGTCGTTGCCGAAAGCCGCCAGGGCTTCGCCGCGGCACACCGGCAGAAGCTGCGCGAGCTCCACCGCATCGCTCACCACGCGTGTGCCGCGCCCGCCGCCGCCCCAGCTTGCCTTCAGCATCAGCGGATAGCCGATCTCGTGCGCTATGCGGGCGCACTCGCCGGGGTCCGCGGGCAACGGCCCGCTGGCGGGCATCACCGCTACACCCGCCGCTACGGCGAGCGCGCGTGCGCTCACCTTGTTCCCGAACACGGCCAGAGCCTCGGGCTCGGGCCCGATGAAGCGCACGCCGGCCGCCGCGCACGCGCGCGCGAACTGCGGATTCTCGGCGAGAAACCCGTAGCCGGGATGGATGGCCTCGACCTCGGCGTCGCGCGCGATGCGCATGATGTCGGCGATATCCAGGTAGGCCTCGATCGGCCCCCGGTCGCGGCCGACGAGGTACGACTCGTCCGCCTTGGTGCGGTGGAGAGAGAAGCGGTCCTCGTGCGAGTACACGGCGACCGTGCGCAGCCCGAGCTCGCTCGCCGCGCGCATCACGCGGATGGCGATCTCGCCGCGATTGGCGACGAGAACACTGCGGATCCGCTGCGAGGCCGCGGGTTTCACTCTAACTTGACTGCGCTGCTATCCCAATCCCGCCGGTTCCAAACCGGCTGGATTGCGGTGCCCGCTTCGCGCTTCCTCTGCGAGCACCTGCACCAGAATGTGTTCTTCTGGGCATGAATCTCTCGCATCCACGCAAAGGTCCCGGTCGTCACGACCGGCAAGCTGACGCATACCCTGTGTCAGCAGATTCTGTGCGGCATTGATATCCCGATCATGGCAGGTTCGGCACTTGGGGCACGTCCACTGCCTTTGATCGAGCCGCAACTCATCGAGTCTGAACCGGCACACCGAGCAGTGCCTGCTCGAGGCATACCACCGGTCCACTTCCAAGAGCAGTCGGTCGTACCACTCGCTCTTGTACCTTAACTGCCGTCGCAGTTCGCCAAATGCGGCGTCGTGGATCGCACGGGCACATCGCCCACGCGCCAGACCTCTCACATTCAGGTCTTCGATCGCGATGACACTAAATTCCCTCACCAGACGAGTCGTGAGAGCGTGCAGTGCATACTGGCGTGCCTCCCGCACCCGGGCATGAGCCCGCGCGACTCGCACACGCTGCTTCACCCGCCGCTTACTCCCCTTCTGCCGCCGCGCGAGACAGCGCTGTTGCTGGCGCAGGTACCTTAGGCGTCGTTGATAGTGCCTCGGGTTGGGGATCTTCTCCCCTGTGGAGAGGGTCGCCAGGTGTGTCAGGCCGAGATCTACTCCTACCAATTCGCCCGTGCCTGAAAGCGAGGGGCAGGGAACTTCCGCGCAGAAACTCACGTAGTACGCTCCCCTCGCATCCCGCGAGAGGGTCACCATGCCGGGGCGCTCGGTCTTAGGCAGCTCTTCAGCCAGTTTCAGAGCTCCGAGCTTGGGGAGACTCAGCGTCCCAGAGCGCCAGGGACGGCCCACGCCCTGAAACCGAAGGCTTTGGCGGCCGCCCTTGGTCTTGAAACGGGGATAGCGTGCACGCTTGGCAAAGAAACCGCTGAAAGCGCGGTCCTGATCCCGCAGGCACTGCGTCAAGGCCGTCGATGGCACCTCGGCCAGCCATTCATGCCCTGCGGTGTGCTTCCACTGCGTCAGCCATCGCGAGAGATCATTGCCCGTGAGGGACAGTCCACAGGTGCGATATGCTTCCGAGCGAATCTCGAGCGCCGTGTTCCACAGCCAGCGTACAGCTCCGAACCAGCGATCAAGAAGCCGCCGCTGCGCGCCATTGGGATAAGCGCGCAGTCGATAGCTCCTCGTGATGAGGCTCATTCATTGAATATAACAGCAGAGCGCTCGTGGATCGCAGCGCAAACATCAACATTTGCTGCCGGACACCTTGCGTGCGACACCTCGAATCGAGCTGCGCGCGCTGGCTCAAGCCGGCGGAGTGGGTCTCATCCCCTGAAACCTCCGACTTCTCGCCCGAGGCACTGCGAATTCACCTCCGTGCTGTTCATCGCGACGGTCTCCATGACGTCCGCCGCCGCGCTCGCCGCCCCGCCGGCGCCGATCGCGATCGTCATCCAAGGCGGCGCGGGTGTCATCGAGCGCGCGAAGATGACGCCCGCCAACGAAGCCTCCTACGGGGCGGGACTCGCGGCCGCGCTCGATGCCGGCTACGACGTGCTCGAGCGCGGTGGTACGAGCCTCGATGCGGTAACGGCGGCGGTGCGGATCATGGAGGACGATCCGCAGTTCAACGCCGGGCGTGGCGCGGTGCTCGACCACGACGGTGATGCCGAGCTCGACGCGGCCATCATGGACGGCGCCGGCCCGCGCGCCGGAGCCGTCGCCGCCGTGCTGCACGTGAAGAACCCGATCGAGCTCGCCCGTCTGGTGATGGAGAGGAGCCCACACGTGCTGCTGGTCGCCGAGGGCGCCGAGGACTTCGCGCTGGAACAGGGCATGGCGCTCGTGCCGCGCGGTTACTTCCGCACCGAGCCGCGTGAGCGCGAGCTGGAAGAGGCGCGCCGCGCCGAGGCGGCGCACGCGGCCGGCACGCCCACCACGCGCGCCGTCGCGAGCGGCGCGGAAAACAGCATGGGCACCGTCGGTGCCGTCGCGCTCGACCGCTCCGGCAATCTCGCCGCAGCGACGTCCACGGGCGGCCTGACCAACAAGCACCGCGGCCGGGTCGGCGACAGCCCGCTCATCGGCGCCGGCACCTACGCCAACAACGAGTCCTGCGCGGCATCCGGTACCGGCCAGGGCGAGTACTACATTCGGCAGGTGGTCGCCTACGATGTCTGCGCGCTGGCACTCTACCGTCACCTGACGCTGGCGCAGGCGGCGCACGAGGTGATCCACGTGAAGCTGCGCCGCAACGGTGGCGAAGGCGGCATCATCGCGGTCGACCGCGCCGGCAACATCGCCATGGACTTCAACAGCGTCGGCATGTTCCGCGGCGCGCGCGATTCCCACGGCCGGCGCGAGATCGCCATGTACCGCGACGCCGCGCCTCACTGAAGGAGCCAGCGATGTATGCAATCGCCATTCACGGCGGGGCGGGCGCTGTGCCACGCGCGACGCTCTCGGGCGAGCGTGAGCGCCGCTATCGCGAGGGGCTGGAAACGGCGCTCGATGGCGGCTACGCGGTGCTGGAAGCCGGCGGCACGAGCCTCGATGCGGTCGCCGCGGCCGTGCGGCTGCTCGAGGATCATCCCTCGTTCAACGCCGGACATGGGGCCGCGCTCACGCGCGATGGCGCCGTGGAGCTCGACGCCGCCATCATGGAGGGCCGGCGGCTGCGCGCCGGAGCCGTCGCCTCGGTACGGCACGTGAAGAACCCGATCGACCTGGCGCGGCGCGTAATGGAGAAATCGCGCCATGTGCTGCTGGTCGGCGCGGGGGCCGAGGAATTCGCGCTGGAAGAGCATTTCACGCTCGTGCCCAACCACTACTTCCGCACCGCCGAGCGTCTCGAGCAGCTCGAGTCCGAGCAGCGCGGCGAGCGTGTCTCTGACCTCGTGCCGCCCGCGGCACAGGGGACGGTGGGCGCGGTGGCGTGCGACTCCCGGGGCGATCTCGCCGCCGCCACCTCGACCGGTGGCCTCACCAACAAGCGCCCGGGACGAGTCGGCGATTCGCCGATCATCGGTGCCGGCACCTACGCCAAGAACGGTGTGTGCGCGGTTTCTGCCACCGGGCACGGCGAGTATTTCATCCGCGCGGTGGCCGCCCACCACGTGTGCGCGGCCGTCGAGTACCGCGGGCTGACGCTCGAGCAGGCGGTGCACGAGCTGCTGCACCAGATCCTGCGCGCTCTCGGTGGCGACGGCGGGCTCATTGCGATCGACCGCGACGGGCGTATCGTCATGGACTTCAGCACCGAGGGCATGTTCCGCGGGGCGCGCGATGCGGCCGGGCGCCGTGAGATCGCGATCTACTGATATGGCCCGCAGCCGCACCCCGATCCTTTTCATCGAACGGAGATCTGCATGACTCGACTCGCTCTTTCCCTGCTCGCCGTCGCGGTCCTGTCGATGCCGCCGGGTGCCCGCGGCGCCACCTGGACCGAGGGCACCAACTACGTGCGCGTCGCACCACCACAACAGACCACCGTGGCGTCTGGAAAGATCGAGGTCATGGAGGTGTTCTCCTACGGCTGCCCGGCCTGCAACGTCTTCCAGCCGGTGATGGAGAAGCTGCGACACGCTCTGCCCGCCAACGCTCAGATCACCTACCTGCCCGCGGCCTTCAATCCGCAGGAGGCCTGGCCGATGTTCCAGCGTGCGTTCCTGGCCGCGCAGGCACTCGGGATCGCCGATCGCACCCATCAGGCGATGTTCGATGCGGTCTGGAAGACCGGGGAGCTCGGCATCATCGAGCCCGGAAGCAACCGTCTCAAGGACCCGCTGCCCTCGATCGCGGATGCCGCGCGTTTCTACGCCCGCGTCGCCGGCGTCAACCCGCAGCAGTTCCTCGCGATGGCCAACTCCTTCAGCATCGACAGCAAGGTACGCGCCGCCGACGCGCAGATCGTTGCCATGCACGTCGATTCCACGCCCACCCTCATCGTGAACGGCAAATACCGCGTGATCCGCGACTCGCTCCAGACCAACGATCAGCTCATCGAGCTCGTCAAATACCTGGTCGCGAGGGAAAGCGGATCGCCCGGCTAAGGCGGCTCTGACGCCCGTCCGCGGGCCCGGAAAGCCCGCGGCGGCTGCGCTTCCCAGCGCGACCAGACGCGGCGCAGATGCTGCGCGGAGCGAAAACCCGCCCGGGTGGCGACGTGCTCGAGGTCGAGCGGGCTGCGCGTCACCAGCTGCCTGGCGAGCGCAAAGCGGATGAGTTGAACGTAGTCGAGCGGCGAGCAGCCCGCGTGCTCCGCGAACAGCCGCGTCAGGTTGCGTGGGCTCGTGCAGGCGACGGCGGACAGCTCCGCCGCGCTCCAGCTCGCCGCGGGGTTGCGTGCCACGGCGTCCTGCACGCGATGCACCGCCGGGTGCAGGTGGTTGCGGTGCATGACCCAGGGTGACAGCGCAGGGTCGGTGCCCGCGCGACGCAGGTACACCACCAGGTCGCGGGCGATGTCGGCAGCGATGCGCGGGCCGTGCTGCTCGCCGATGACGTGGAGGGACAGGTCGAGTCCCGCGGTGACACCGGCGCTGGTGAAGATCGCTCCATCCTCGACAAAGATGCGGTTATCGAGCACCCGGGCCCGTGGCTCGACGCGGCGCAGCTCCTCGATGTGTGCGTGATGCGTCGTGCACTCGCGCCCGGCGAGCAGCCCGGCGTGAGCTGCGAGCACGCTGCCGGCGCACACGCACAAGAGCATTTCGGGCCGGGCGCCATCGCGTAACCAATCGATCACGCAGCGCGTCGCAGGCGCCGCTGGATCGATGCTCCCACCGGTGACGCCGGTGAGCACCGCGATGGTCCGCGGTGCGAGGCGCTCGGGCAGCGGCTCGAGTGCGCTGAGCGTCAGCCCGATCGCGGCCGTGACTGCCGGCTGCGGCGCGACGAACCGCAGCCGGTAGCTGCCGGGAATGCGGCCGGCCGCGTTGCGGAATGCGTCCGCCGGGCCGGCGACATCGAGCAGCACCACATCGGGCAGCAGTACGAACACGACCTCGGTTGCGGAGAGCGGCACGGCGGACATGCGCTTCCCGTTCGCGGCGCTGGTGTCACTTCAGGACAGCGCGTCCGCTGTCGTGACCACCCGCGCGAAGCGGCCCTCGAGCACCATCTCGGTGCGCTCCTGGATCTCGGCGGCCGACACCTCGCGGCCCGCGCGAGAGCGCATCGGGAAGGTGAGCGTCGCGTCCGTCACATAGCGGACACTGAAGCCGAGGTCGGAAGCATGCCGTGTCGTGGTCTCACAGCACTGCTCGGTGCGGATGCCGGTGACCAGCAGCTCGTCGATGCCTCGCTGGCGCAGCCATTCTTCCAGCGTCGCGCCCTCGGCCGAGCGTGCGAACATGGCCGAGTGCACTGATTTATGGAATACGGCGTCGGGACGCAGCGTGAGCTCGCGCATCGCGCGCACGCAGCCGGAGGCGGCCGTGAAGGGGTTGTCGGCATCGTCGCCGGGCTCCTCGTGAAATACCTGCACGAGGGCGATACCGCGCGACCGACAGCGGTCGATGAGGGACTGCACGTTGCGCAGGAAGATCGGCAGATCCTGCTCGCGGAAGTAGGGGCGCCGGCGGAAGGATTCCTGGACGTCGACGACGATCAAAGCCTGCTTCATGATCCTCGGCCCTCCGTGAAGATTCGGCAATATCATCGGGCAGCCGGAACCGCCGTGCCACAGTTACGGCAGACGTCCATCGATCAAAAACGGACATCAAGCGCGGCCGAACCCCCGGGGCCGGGACCAGGGTCCCCCCGGGGGCCACCGCAGTGCGCGCGGTCTACTGGCCGGTCTGGGCGGGCGGGGTCGCCGCAGGTGCCGGGGTCTTCTTGAACAATCCGCCCAGGGTATCGCCGAGCTGCTTCACCGCGTTGACGGGCGCGGCCACGGCAGCCGCGCCGTTGTTGACGTTGTTCGTGGCATTGTTGACCTTGTTATTGAGCTTGCAGGCCGCGTTGTTGGCCATCTGCGGCGTGTTGCAGCCCGCCGGCGCCTGACTCTGCTGCTGGGCGGCAGCGAGGTGCGTGTTGGGCGTCACCCCCCTGTTGGCCTGGAGCGTGTTGGGAGCGGCCAGAACCGGCGCTCCCGGCCGCGCCGCGGGTGTGGCCGCGCCTGCGGGCGCGCCGCCCATGCCGGCCAGCGTGTTGGCGCTGCCGAGCTGTCCGCCACCACCCTGACCAACCGGTATGCCACCGATCACCTGCTGCGCGATGGTGAAGGTGCCGGTCTGCACCTGCGGATCGACCTGCGCGAACTCGACCATCATCGTACCCTGATCGCCGCGGCTGACCGTCATGTTCGTCTGACGCGCGCCGTAGTTGTCGACGAAGTACGCGTTGCTCGGGTTGTGCGGCACGTGTGAATCGTCGACGAACTGGATGCCGCTCAGCTCACCACCCCAGCCGATGTGGATGGGTTGGGTCTGCCCCTGCTGCACGAAAACGAAGGTGCACACGGCGGTGTTGCCGCTGTGCGTGCAGCCCTGCGGGTAGTACTGCCGCGTGCCGAAGTCGAGCTCGCCGTACTGCGTGGTCGCGCCCTGCTGCTGTTGGGCGCTGACCGCAGCGCCGAGGGTGAGAAGGAGCGTGGTAAGGCAAGCGCCGTGAAACCGGCGCCACTGGATGAGGATCTTCATCGGCTGTCTCCCCGATCTTCCCGATCTGTTAGAGGCGTTGAACTTGTTGTCGTCCGGGTTGTGCCGCGCCGGTGTGAGGCCCGGCGCCTGCCCGCGCACGAGTCTTGACGGAAATCATACTCCTCACTGTGCCGGCGAAGACCCGCGGTGCAGTTGATCAGCCGCCGTGCACTGCAGCACGCAAGCTCTTGTGGCGGCGCAGCAGCGCGCGCAGTGCGCGTCGCGCTTGCACATGGCTGTAGCGCGAGCGGTGCGGCGCTGTCGGGTGTTTACGGCACGACCGTGAAATGCTGCACGTGCACAGCGCCGTTGCCGGCACGCGGCGCCGACGCAGTGGACGCGAGTCGTGCCTCCGCGGCGAGCAACGTCAGTCCGCGCAGCCGCGCGCGCTCGAGTGCCACCACTTCTCCGGAAGCCGCCGCCAGCAGCAACTCGCGCCAGACCTGCACGCGCGTCGGCCAGCGCGGCCGCAGCCAGTCGCGGTGGTTCTCAGCCAGAGTCAGAATCTGCCGCAGCGTGTGGTGGGCAATGAGCGCGGCGCTCGACGCCGGCATTCCGAGCAGCAGCCGTGCCGCCGCGGCCTGGGAACGCGCGAGATGCCAGGCGTAGATGAACACCAGTCGCGCGACCTCTGCCGCAGCGGGCACGGTGAAGTAACAGGCGAAGCGCTGGCTGCCGGCATCGCCTACCTGTGGTGTGGGCGGCTCCTGCCAGCGCAGCGGGTCGGCAAAGCCGGCATCGAGCAGCAGATAGGGGCAACCCGCGGCGCGATGGCGGGCCGCGGCATCGAGCCGCTGCCACAGCTCACCGAGCGGCTGCAGCAGCCCGCTCGGCGGACCGCCACGCACCGCCGCCTGCTCGGCGAGCAATGACAGGCACAACTCGTTCAGCTCGATCAACGAATCGAGCGCGCCGGTTCGCAACCAGCCGCCGGCGAGCGTGGCGCCCTCGTCCGCCGCGCCGCCTTCTCTCTCGCAGTGCAGCAGCATCGCGGCACCTCTTCGTACCAACAGCGCGCTGCTATCGTAGCCGACGGCGCCGCGGACGCCAGCGCAAATTTGGGGATTTTTTAACAACCGAACACGCAGCTCATTGATATTTAAGGTCATTAGCAGCGACCAATGCGGCCGATACCGCCACAGATACCGTCAACCCCATCAGGCGACTGCGCCGCGTGGCGGCGAGACTGTGTCGTCTGTGGTGGATTTATTTCCGGCGAAGGGGCGGCCGGCGTCGAAGCTACGGCGAAGTGGCTTTGGGTGGTGGCGCGGCGATGCTTGTGCTGATTGATGGTCCCTCAAAAACCTTGAGATATCGGTCGCGCCGGCAATCCTGGTCGTACATGCAATAGAGAAGCCACACTCGCTGCCAAACGGGGTCATCGGGAGGCAGGTACTCGATGGTCAGACCCAGCTGACTAGCCTCAGCGTGATTGATGACGGAACCATGCGAAAAGAATTTGTCTCGACCGGACAGCGTTTCCACTAGTGCCTTTATCTCAGCCTCCGGCTTTCCCTTCATCATCCCCTCAGATAGGAGACGAAGCGCGAGCGCCTTCGTTTGCTGGAGCGCGTACACCCCAAATTTGTGTAACGCGAAATTCTGAGCTGCTACCTCGGGCGTTGAGAGAATGGTGCAAGGCACGCCCTGAACGGCCGGCTCGATCGGGCCAAGCTCAGAGGTGGCTCCCATCACAATCGACTTTGCAGCGAGACCAAGCAATGTGCCATTGCTTTTCGCCGCGTTGGCGACGATCACACGAAGATCAGGTGCTACCGACTTAACCAACGAGACCAATCCTTCGGTCGCGTCTGTCTGACCGCCGGTTGTTTCCAACATCAGATCGGCAGGTTGTGCTGCAACATCCTTAAGCAGCTCCGCCATCAGCGCGGTGTCGCGCTGGTCTATCTGCGCATTTTCATAGCGATTTGCGAAGTAGACGACAAGCCTTCGCTTAGTGAGCTCCTGGACGTCCCTTATTAGGAGTTGGCGAAGATAACGGTCTTTCTGAGAAACCCAAAATAGAGGGGACTGACTCGGGAGGTCAGTACCCCTCGGGAACTTCTCACTTGGTGTCGTCACTTGCCGCTGGCGGCTTTGGTGCGCTGGGCGACTCCGACAGAAGCTTCCGCATTGCCTCGAAATCCGGTTCGGGCTCCTTGGCGTCCTCGAGCACGTGACTCACGACCGGCTCACCGACAGCAGTAGGTCGCAGATAATCTTCTGGCGTCATGCCCACGCTAATAGCGTGTAAACGATTCATCGACGCCTCCCATGAGTGTCAATAGTGGAGTGTACACGATTGATGGAGCCATTCGCCGGGACTGCCTCAAAGTTCAGGCCTCCGGCATGACGGGCGTTGCAGGCAGCAGTCAGCAGGCAGCGTGACATCATCCAGCATGGATGCTGTTCCCGGTCCTGGGAGCCGGTAGCTAATCTTCAACCTTCTTCCAACTGATGGTCACAGCCGTGACTGTCGGATATTGCGGTGCTTTATTCCCCGGAGGGTCGCCAAGTTCCGGGCAGTCTTGCGTCTCGTCCGTGTAGCACTTACCAGGCTGCTTGAGATTCCAACTCTTACCACTATCAAATGACCTAATCGGGTCACCACGAGTGGAAGTTGCCCACATCACCTTATCGATGACCTTATCGTAGTGACAGTGCTTGTCTCCCAGCGGAGCAGTCATGAACTCGCAATCATGCGGCTTCGGGGCGATAGAGACTTGCCGTGCTCCTTCTGAATACCACCGCTTGACCAACCATTGCGGTTGCCAAATCCACACAACGATGCCCACAACTATCAACAACCCGATGAATGCCCCACTGTCTCCCTCGCCTCTCTGGTAGTTGTTCATCGGCAGCCTCGGCGGACATCGTCACTCGACGCCTTCTCGTTGGATTGCGAGAATTGTACGCGAGCGCGCGCTACGGATGCGGTGCCCGAGCTGACTCTTTTGCGCCGCCGCTCTCGGATCGGACAAACGTTTTTCGAAGCAAGATCTAAGGGGCACTCATGACACACATAGGCGCGAGGAAGATAGCCTCCGTCGTAGTCGCCGCAGCGCTCTGTTCTGCCTGCCATCGCGGCACGCCGACGAGCCCGGCGGTCCCGTCCGGATCGAAGACCTCGGTGGAGTTCCGCCCGGGCGGTTTTCACCCCTCTCCCGCTAAAGAGCGCAACCGGTAAGTACGGCTACATCGATAAGCGTGGAGGTGTGAGCTGGGTCTCGCCCCTACCGGTCCGCGGACATCAACCCTGATTGTTAGGGGTAACAGGATCTTTGGGAAATATGGGGTCCATCAACTGCGACAGATCGACCCCCAGTTTGCAGTCGGCAACATCCTTTGGCGACCCATTGCAGAAAATCGACGCCAACTTCTCGCGGTCTTGGTCAAGCACAAGAATATATGCGTCCCAAAACCAGCGATCTCCGGATGATGGGGTCTGCCGCATCGTGTTACTGACGTGTAACACAGCTTCACTCTCGGAAGCTTCGAAGTAGTCTTTGAATACCGAAAGCGTCTCGTCGTATTCGCGAGCAATTCGGTCAAAGTCGCTTTTTATGAATTTCACGCGCTCATTCACATTGGGCCTCGAAGGGGCCACCATCTCCAACCTCAGCCAAACCTCGCCAGTTATTTCATTAATCGAGTGGTGTGCAGTGAGGCGATTTCTTTCCCGCAGAGCATGCTCTGCGTGTACTTTATAGATCTCAAGTGTGCAAGCCGCCAGTGCAATCACTAAAGCAGCCCACCCAACCCGAGTGAGATGCCGCCACGAAGGGGCACTTGCGTCCCACGTATTTCCTCTGATCGCGATCAACGTAGCGAGCAGACCGAGAATTGTTGTGAGGTAAGCCATGTACCGTCCTGCGTGGAGTCGTCGGGCCTCGCTAGCAATTCTACATTCTGGACTCCATGCAGGCTCGGTCGGTTTTCAACCACACTGACTAGGCGCGCCCCGCGGCCGCGCAACCGCAACAACCTCGGCTTTAGGTCGTCCACCTTCCCTTTCCAACTCTGATCCAATCGGCGATCGCGGCGTAATGTTTCTGGATATCAATTGAGTGACCGGGGTAATTGTTATAGTTGACCCCGGGATGGGCGTCGTGAAAGGGTTCGTACACGTAGACGTCTAGGCGACGACCTCCAGCGTCGAGTGCGTCTGCCGCATAGTAGTAACGATAGGCGCGGTTGACGAGCACATCGGCAATGTATTCGAAGCGAAAGTTGCCGTTCGAGTCGTACAGGAGTCTCATGCCAGCCCTAACCACCATCACTTCAGTTGGGCCCGCGGACCACGGTTCAGGCCCTGGCCACTCTTTCACCCGAGTGGGCGGCAAGGGGCTCAGCTCCGTCAATTCGGGCACCTCAGGATGGGCGCTTGAGGATGTTATATCGTTCGCCATCTCTGTAGTCCTCCCAAGAGACCGCGACTATTAAGCAAAACCGTCGCGAGCTCGCTTCTTGATCACTCGCATCTGTGCCAAGGCGGCCCAAAAGAGTCTGCGGCCGTCACCGACTTAGGCAACTTTGTAAGAGAGGGGCCGACCACCGATGTTTTTGTGCGTCAGCCCCGCACAGAGTTGCCCAGCTTCGTCGAACGGAAAACCTGTCCGAATTTTTCAGGTCCTAGAACCCAGCGAAAACACCTCCCAAACCACGATCCAGCGCTTGTTGCTTCTCGTCCCTACGAATCAGCAGATACCAGACCATTTCTCCAATGTCGAGATTGCCCCAGAGAGAGGAAATCGGCGTAAAGTCCCCGCTGTTTCGCCCACCAATGAGGTATGACCAGGAAACGTCGTCAGTACGCATGAAATTAATATGGACCATGTATCCGCCCTCGTGCGGAACCCTCCAACTGTTCGCAGCGAATGCGGCGCAGAACTCGTAGTTGGCCCACTCTCCATCGTCTGGCTTGCTCCAGTTCCAGATCAGACCGCAATATTCGTCGTGTACCTCAAATCGAGGAGTTAGAAGATCGTCTTGGTGCAAGGCGGTCCCCAAGTCCATGGCAGGGCCGATTACCTCCGGTGGAAGTTGAATCCCAGTCGTGCACGGCCCCTCCCGCGGGACGTTTTTGAAATGCAGTCTCCAACTCAGTGGTAGGACGTGAAGCCCAGCGTACAAAGGGTTTGCAGTGTTTGTAGGTATGCAAAAGTCCGCCAGGGATTCCCAGTGCCCTGAGCGCCCTGGCGGCGTAGGAGCAGGAACAGCGATCCGTTGTTGAGCGTGCGCGTTAGTTTCTGGAACCGTTAGCCGGAAATTGGCGGCATACTCAAAATTCGGCATCACCATCGGCTCGTAAAACTGCGCTGGCTGGTTCATAACATGTCCCTTGTGATGTTAGTTTTTGTAGATTCAGGTATCCGGCTGTGGCATTAGCTGGCGAACACCTGAACCTTAGCCCGACGGGGTCCTACCGGACGTCACGTACGGGAATCCACTTAGCGCGAGAATCGTACCCCGGAACGGCGGCCGTGCCGAACGGAGGCCCCGTCTTAGCAATTGGAGACGCAGTGTGTCGAACCGCACTGCCCAGCGAATCGAGCGGTACTGGGGACGGCGCGCCGGGCCATCTGCGAGCGCTTCCCGCCGGGGACGGAGCGGCGGGTGTGGCTGCCGTGGGTAGCGGAGACGGCTACTTCACCCGGGCGCTGCGGGGGACTGCAGGAACTGTGCATAGCGCGCCCCTGATTTGAACCTGCGAAGTCACATGCCATTGCCTGGGCTTGTGCGCGGCGTTCTGGCGAGCTTTCGAAGCATCCCCCGCTGTCCCCCGTAAGAGAATTCCTCGTGTTTCAGCGAAGCGGGATGTTCAGCCGAAGTAAGTAGGCATACAGCAGTTCGTACCGCCGTAACTCGTGATCCCAGATCCGGCGCAAGATGCGTTCATACGTGCGTTGGCGCATTCCCTTTGGTCGTGGCGGATGGCAGTCAGTGTCGTCACTCGCACTCAGCCTCGCCGCGAGCTTTCGCTGGGCTCGCCAAGATCGACCGATTACGTCCTCTGCCTCACTGGAATGGGCGAGCCGCATACAGCATCGGCATCCAAAGAGTCCATCCTGCGCAACGCCATAGATAACGGCGCAGACTTGTCTCAGTTACTATAGGCCTTCCCGTCACGTTCTATTGCGACGGGACTCCAACTCGGTGGTTTCTTACTGCGGGTCACCGTGCGCTGAGTCTAACGCACCCGAGACAACTGCCGCGAACCACCGCAACCGCTTCTCTCGCTCCGGACCCGCCGGGAAATTCTCAAAGATCGCCCGCCTCACCGTAATCCTTGCGATTGTTAGCTCCCCTAACGTCTGATTCGTATTCATCGTTGCGGCGCAGCTAAATAAAGGGCTTCTACCACCTCGATCAGGTCTACGAGGATGGAACGGGCGGTTGCTTGGCGCTGAGTCAGCAATGCCTTACTCACGTCGGTTTTTTTTGGATGCAGGTAGTCGTTGCCAGAGTCACGAATTCGACTCATCGCGTCTTTGTGGCGCGACAGAGGTCTTTCGAGTTCCTCAATTAGCTCGGACAGCCTCTTACGCTTTCCTGGGTTCCATTCGCGTTCGATCTGGAACTTGTTCAGGTTGTCGTCAATGGCGTATTCGAGGATTGCTCGCGACAGCGCCAAGACAGACAACCAGAGACCAAAAATGTAAGCGCGATAGAGTTCTTCAAGTCTCAATCGGATCTGGCTGGGCAGCTGAAAATTCTCTTTGTGCGACCTGACAGGACGGATGTGTTGTGCTCGATCCAACCATTCGTCCGGTTGGAATTGTATCAACTCGGACTGCAAGACTTCGAATGCTGTATTGGGGACGAGAGATTGAAAGTAGTCGTGGTTCGGCTCTTGGTCTTGAACAAAATAAATCTGTTGCAGACCCTCCTCGAAGGTGCCCAGGATGCGGCGCTTGGCTGACCAAACAGGCGCCTCAAAAAGGCTCGCCTTCAGCGCCCGCAGTTCCTCCCCGCCTGGGTCCAGATAATTAACTGCAGCGCGAATAACTGTTTCCCGCGGACGAATGTGTTCTCGGACGAAACGGAGGAGCGACTCCGGAAGGACGCTAACAAACCCTCCGGAGCCTTCGGTCATCAGCTGCCGTCTCTCCAAGCTCTCAAATCGTTTCAGCCCTCTCAGTGCTCGGTCTGCCGATCGAATATAAGCTGCAAGTTGCTCGTCGGAAGGCTTCCAGGCTGCGACTTCTTCCGGTGCACAGAGACCGAGCAAGTCTTCAAACGCTCGCTTTGCAAGGGCCAGTTCACTCTTTGTGTGCATAATTGATGAAGAATTTCTGCGCTTGGCAGTACGTGCGGGTCTGTGGAGAAAGAGTAGTCCCGTTGGACTGAGGGAAGACGGACGCCCCTTTTCTTCACGATACGCCCGGACGCGCAAGACGTGGAAGGTCTGTAATCCGAGCGCGACTCCAGCGGCAGCTTGGCCCGCCCGGTAGGTCAGGAAATGTCGTGAAACTCGCGCGACCACACTGTTCGGTAAAGCTGGAGGCGTTCCTTCGCGAACTCTTCGACCAAGGCGGAATCAAGCTCGTCCTGAGCAAGGAGAACAGGTAGGTCGTCTCTCTGGGATGCGCCTCGCGCCCATCCATCCAGTCCGGGCGCTTGCCGGCTACTGCATGGACGCACCCGCCGACGCTCCGCACCATGCGCGCGTGCGTGTGCTGCCTCAAATCCGCCGCCTGGACGACTGCTTCGGCCAGTTCGTGGTGCGCGTGGTTTCTGACTGCGGCGCGTGTCGTGAGATAGAGCCCGAGGCAGTCGCACGCCTGGTCGGCTGGAACAACATGAACCCCTCAGTGAGCTCGCGCTACGGATGCGCTGCTCGAGGTGCGGGAAGGAAAGCTGCCGAGGTGGCCGCGGTCGCAAGGCCGAGGCCGCGATAAGTCATGAGAAGGCACACTGATTTGGCCAAGGTAGCGCCCGTCGGGAAGTCGGT
>Ga0306926_10003862_pt1 | contig 15644 bp, 15 predicted proteins | sample flu12Cox44000178_FD_203759 | JGI IMG/M metagenome (GOLD analysis project Ga0306926, IMG submission 203759) | Lab enrichment of tropical soil microbial communities from Luquillo Experimental Forest, Puerto Rico - flux8day.12C.oxic.44.000.178 (v2)... | ecosystem: Environmental > Terrestrial >...
ACGCGGTTGATCGTGCGTGCCTGGAGTTCCGGCGGCTCGCGCCACGGGAAGACGGTGATCTCGGAGTTGGGCGCCAGCGACGCCACGTCGATCGACGTCTGCAGCGGATGCGACGGCGTGTCGTCCGGCAAAACGAGGATCGGCGTCCGGCAGTTCTTGATGAACTCGCGCGGCACGCTGTAGAGGAAGTCGGGCTGTACGCGCCACAAGCTGTGAAAATACTTCTCGATCGTGTCCATCGACACCTCGGGTCGGCGGGCGCGGAAATCGGGAAGCCAATTCTGGTGGCTGTGCCGATACATGACATCCGGGTCTTCCGGCCGATGGCCGACGCTCTGGCAGAACGCCGCGGCGACGACGCGGTCGGGCGCTCGCTGCAGCAGCTTCCCGGCGAAGCAGCCGCCAATGCAGTAGCCCATGTAAAAGAATTCGCGGATGCCGAGATGGTCCATCAGCCCGAGCTGGTCGTCGGCGAAGGCGTCCCACGCATTGTCGACAGGCACCGGACCCGTCGACTCGCCGCCATTGGCATTGCGTTGGTCCATCGTGATGCAGCGAAAGTCGTTCTTGAACTCTTCCATCGCGTTGATAACCGCGGTCGGCCAGTTGCTGACGCGCGAATTGAGGCCACCACCGGGAGTGACCAGCAGCGGGAAGCCGGAGCCGGCCTCCTCGAAGCGAATGCGAATATCGCCATTTTGGAAGAACGGCATGGCAGTCTCCTCCACCGTTGCGGCCGCAGCGCCCATCGCCGCCGGCCGGATGCGCTGGCAGACATTTTAAGCCAATCGGCAGAGTCTTCAAAAGCGTTTCGCTGCAAGCGTGCCCGGTCAGGTCCGGTCCACCACCGCTGCTGGTGGGTCGGATAGCTGGCACAGTAGAGATCGACCATCACGCCCATCAGTCGGATGAGGTCGCGTAATGACGGCACATTCTCCCAACGCGAGACAGTCGGCTGCGAGCAAAGATCTTCACCCGTATCGGGCAACCGCCCACAGGCCAGCTTGAACGCTGGATCGAGCCGCAGCCGGTCGAGGTCGTCCGCATCCTCGTAGCCGCAGGCGATGGCGAAGATGCGGGTACGCAGGATGTCGCGAAGCAGATGGGCGACCCGGCTCGCATCGCGGCCGTCCGGGATCATCGAAGCGAGGCGGTCGGCGATGCCGTGTCGGCGCTCTGCTTGAGCGAGCAGCATCACGCCGCCGTCCGACGTGATCCGACCTCCATCGAAGGCGGCGCTCACCTTCTTGCGCCGAACGGCTGGCAACTCAAAAGGCAAAAGGGCATCGTCCATCTGGTTAGTGATCACTGGCAGCCTACTGATTGGCGATAGAAGCAATAGTCTATGCTATGGCCGACTGCTTCGCGCTGACGAGGTGATCGAATGAAGAGCCGCGACCTCATCGCCCTACTCGGCAGCGCAGCGCTGTGGCCGGCGGCGGCGCGGGCGCAGCAGCCGGGGCGCGTCTATCGCATAGGTCTTATGACCGGGTACACCCGGCGGTCTCCCCAAGGCGCGGCGTTCGTCGCAGGTCTCGCCGGGTTCGGCTTTGTCGAAGGGAAAAATCTCCAGCTCGACCAACGAGGCTACCTGCAACCCAGTCCCGGGCGCTACGTAACGTTCCAGATGGCCGAGGTCGCGGTGTCGCGAAAGATGTTCGCCGACATCCTGTCGCAGATCGCCAGACTACGGGCACCGCCCGCGCCGGCATGAGTGGCGCTGCGGTCAAGTCTACCAACCGACGAGGGGAGGTGTGCCTCGGCACAGGCAAAGCGGCGCGTTTTAGCGTTGGGTCGCGGTTAACCGCCGGCTTCGACCGCTTCCCGCCCTCGCAGGGCGCGATTTTCCGTTGCCCACACCAGTCGAAAGCGCGATCCTGGTCCCGCAATCGCCGGGAATCTGGCGAATGTCAGTAAATTTCCCTATGCCGATGTCAAGTCGTCGACTCGTTGTCGACGCTTTACGAGCGGGAGGCACGGCATATAAACGATAAAGGGGACGATGCGTCGATGGCACGGATTAGCGACGAGCGGCCGAAACAGGCCCTGAAAACTGATGTCCTTGTCGTCGGCGGTGGCGCCGCAGGACTTGCCGCGGCCTATACGGCCGCCAAGGCGGGCGCGCGCGTACTGCTACTGGAAAAGTACGGGTTCTGCGGCGGAGCCGTGGTCGCGGGTCTCTCGGGCACCGTTTGCGGGTTGTTCGCGGCGACCGACAACCGCGCAGCGGCGCCCGAGCGAGTCGTTTTCGGATTCGCCGATCGTTTTCTCGATCTGATGAAGACGAGAGGTGGCGTCGCGGATCCTGTCCGGTACGGGAAGACCTTTACGCTGACGCACGATCCGCTGGTCTGGCGTGAGGCCGGCGACCATCTGCTTGCGGAAGCAGGGGCCAAGGTTCTGTTTCATTCGACGGTCGTCGACGTCCTGAATGATGGCGAGCATGTCGAAGGCGTCGTGGCCTGGACCAAGCAGGGGCGCTTCTCCATTGAGGCGACTATCGCCATTGATGCGAGCGATGACGCAGACGTCGCTGCGCTTGCCGGCCTCGGAACCTTTGTCGGCCGCGACGGAAACGTTCAGAACCCGACAATGATCTTTCGCCTGATGGGCGTCGACGTCGCGCGCTTTCGCGCTCATTACGGCGAGGACACCATTCTCGGCGACGCGGTGTCGAAGATGATCCGTAATCTGCATAACAGCCGCGAATACGATCTGCCGCGCGCCAAGGTGTTCTTGTTCCCCACACCGCGGCCGAATGAATTGCTCTGCAATTGCACCCGCATCATCGGCCGGGAGGGGCGCGAGCTGAATCCGCTTCTGGTGGAAGACATCACTGAAGCGGAAATCGCGGGGCGTAAACAGGTCCGCGATTATGCGCGTTTTTTCAGAGATCGGCTGGTCGGCTGCGAAAACTCTTTCGTCAACGACACCGGCGTCCAGGTTGGGGTCCGTCAGACGCGGCAAATCAGGGGCGTGGGCATGCTGACCAACGACGATGTCGTGTCGGGCGCCAAGCGGAAAGACTCCATCGCCCGCTCGGCGTGGCCGATCGAACTGCATTCCGGCGAAAAGCCCAGGCTGGAGTGGTTGCTCGACGACTACTACGATATCGCCTACGACAATTTTGTGCCGGTGAAAGGTGAGGGACTTCTGGTGGCCGGACGTTGTCTGTCCGCCGAGCATGAAGCGATGGCGTCGGCGCGGGTCACGGCCCAATGTTTTCCTACGGCCAGGCGATCGGCATGGCGGCCGCCATGTGCGTGCATGGCAAACGGCCACCGCGCGCCCTGAACGTATCCGATCTGCGCGATGCACTGCGCAAGGACGGCGCCGTGATCTGACATTGAATATGTCGGCCAACTCCCGTACCGCGGCATCTCTATTCGCCTCCGGGATCGTCACACTTGGCCGAGCGAGCCGAGCGGGGCAGTGAGAGACCGAATCGTTCTTATTTCGGTCACACGCTATAGTTTAGAAGATGAAGAAACCCGACATTAATCAAAGCAAATCGCCTTCTCAGCTTATCACCGAGAGAATCGCAGAGCTAAGCGACTGGCGTGCCGAGACGCTTGCCTGGGTCCGCAAACTCATCAAAGAGGCAGACCCTAAGATAACGGAAGAATGGAAGTCGAGGAGAGTTCCAGTCTGGTCTGGCGGCGGGATCGTCTGCACGGGTGAGTCCTACAAGACTCACGTAAAGCTCGCTTTCCTAAAGGGCGCTTCCATCAAAGACCCAGAGGGCATCTTCAGTTCCAGCCTACATGGGAACGCAAGGCGCGCAATCGATCTGCATGAAGGCGACAAGATCAATGAAATCTGCCTTCACGGAGAGATAATCCGCGCTGCAGTCAAGCTGAACTCCAAAGGAAAGAAATAGCGACGGCCCGGCTATTGGCGCCGCCGCCGAATAACTTCTCAACAGCCTGTTAGTGTTCTGGCCGAGGGCAGAAGACTTCTGCAGCGCAACCGCTTGGGCAGCTATCCGGGGTGCAGCTGCCGTAGCAAAGACGCAGATTATCTTTAGGGCTCGCTATGAATTACCAACTGCACGTCCCCGTGCGCGAATCTCGGATGAGGAGGTGTCAAAGCGGAAACGGTGCTCAGGGATTTCGGTGAAGAGATCGGCATAGCGCCGCGGCACGGGGATGTCGTTCAGCGCGCGTACGCGCCCCACCGCGTCGATGCGCACGGCCACCAGAAAGCTGCTCCCCGAATTGGCGATTTCCTCGAGCGCCCCATGCATTTGGAGCTCGTCATCGCCATAATATTTTGGCGCAACCAGCCGCTCTGCTGTATCCGCGCCGATCACAAACGTGGTGCTCGGAAACAAGCGCGACTTCTCGAGGAAGGTGGGCGCTCGCGTCAGTTCGACCGACGACTTCCAGGCGAATTGCGAGAGCCGGTGTCTCACCGTCTCGCCCGGTAGCGGCGGCTTGTCGACGTTTGTGACAGAGATTTCGAACGCCAAGGGCTGCTGCCTGAGCTCTTCTGCAAGCCGCGCCAGCAACACATGCCCCTCGTGCATCGGGTTGAAAGAACCTGGGAACAGCACAAAGGGCTGCGGCGCCGACAGCATCAGTTGGCCATCGGGCTGGACGGTGACGCGATCGAGCTCGCCCGCCAACAGCTGATCGATCGTATCCACGGCCGCGACGACCGTCTCCGCATAATGTTCATCCGCATCGAGCAGGCGGCCTGGCGACGGTGCGGCAATCCCGCAGGCGCGGGCCAGCCACAGGACGATCGCGCGCGAAACGAGGTCTTCTTCAGCGGCGCGATCACGTCGGCCCTTGGCCATCACGCAAGTGCAGTGCGCGATGCCGGCGGAATTGGCGAAGGCGATGTGAAATCGATGCTCGCCTTTACGCGGGCGATCGCTCACCAGTGCCGCCGTCGCACCGAGGCCAACCAGATCGGTGCCCGCCGGCACCAGCCTGGCTGTGCGGGCCCGTACGGTTCGTGCCATCGCGATTGCGGTGTCAGAGCTGCACGCCTGTGCCGGTGCAAAGCCGAGAAACGCCGCAAGCGCCAGTGCGTCGTACGGAACCTGCGCCTCGATCAGTAGCCGAGAGCCGCCGGGAACACGAAGTAACTCACCGACCGCCCCACTGCCGCCCCCGGTGATCGCGAGTGCAGCTTTTCGGCCGGACGCGTGCAATGTGGAGATCAATTGTTGCCACGCGGCGTCCGACGGCGTCATGGTGCGTGTGTGGTCCGAGGCTGAAAAAATACCTCGCGAACGGTGGAAGACAGTTCGGACAGAGTCAAGAGCGTGCACGGGCGTGCCAGCAAAGCTGCCGGGGCCAGGGACGTCCGGCATGATCGGTATGGCGCGCGTTGGTGCAACAATGAGTCCCAAGCGAAGACTTGCCGTCCGCCGGTTTGACAGCGCACCGCTCCTCAGCGACCTGCGTAACTGATTAGAGACAGCCAGGCTGCCGGGTCGCAGCCCCACGGCTGAGGCGATCGGTTATGCGGTGCACCGACCGGGGATGCTCCCGTTACGCGGTGTCGGCGATCTGACCGATCGTGGCCCGTCCCAGTACCATGGCGGATAGCACTCCTGGAACCGGCGGCACGAATCTCGAAAAGCGATCGAACGGTCCCTGGTTTCTTGCCGGCTTCCGATGGCTGGGCGGTGTTCCCGACGGGGCGGCAGGCAAGTGCGAAGGCTCACGCCTTTACGATATTCATGGAATGGACCTTCCGAAGGAAGCTGGCCAACAGACGAGCGTGCCGCTTCAATTACAGCCCGATCGAGGCTCGTCCGAGTAGGCCAGCCGAAATCGCGGCGTTGCCGCAGTTCGACCAGCTCCTCGGCCGGCAGGTTGACGATCTGCTTCAATGTGTAAAGCTTGGGCCAGTTCTGCCCGAGTTGGTCGCGACCATGCTGGGTCGCTAAAATCCTGCCCGCCGAATCGAAGGACACCCCCTCGCCATTGCGCAGACCTGTGACGAAGCGCTCGGCGAGCGAGAAATGCTGGTCCAGCCGGTTGGCATCGTAGCGCCAGGTGCCGCCTCGGGTTTCCAATTCCGTGCAGGGATTGTTGCCCGGCACAATCGGCATGCGATTCTGGCTTTGGCACGAATTCGTGGCAGATCCCAGGTCGACGTAGGTTGCCCTGAGGGTCGATCGCGATGGGATGCATCGGATGATCGCCGGTCAGCGGCAACCCTGACACGACGGTCTCCGGCGCTGCGGTCGGCTCGATCCCATTCGACGGCAGCGCGTAGCGCACGATGCCGTCGTTCGTCTCGGCATAGACGTAGCCCTTGTAGAGGGCGATGCCGGTTCCCCCCTTGTTGCCGTCCGCCTTGGTTGGACCAAAGCGGACGATTTTGTCGGCCCGGCCGTCGCCCTTGGTATCCTGCAAGGCAATCAGAAACCCACCGGGTGGGGGGGTGTCGTGGTGGTATTAGAGACCGCTCCAGATGTTGACGTAGACGATCCCGTTCGGAGCCACCGCGAGGTGCCGGGCACGGCCCAGTTTGTCTGCGAAGACGGTTGCGCAGAAACCTGGAGACAGCGTTATACCGCCATTATCCCCGACGCAGGCGCAGACTCCGCCGTCGACGCTTGGTCGGTTGTCTGAGCATGGGACCGTCCCTCCGTCAGCAACAATCCTGTGACGAATATAGTCCCTGTGACGAAGATAGTCGCAGCACCTATGGGCAACTATCTTACAATCTTGCGCGAGGATTCATCCGACGCTCCCCCGATACCGGGTGGGTCGCCGCTTGGGGCGTGTTGGGCAATGGTAAATCGGTCCCCGCGTGCGCAGCATGCGTCGAACCAGCCAGTTGACTGGGCCGAGACGCTGATACGCGTCCTTTGCCTGCATCAAGGCACACCTTGCTGTCGTCGCCTGTCGCATCCGACCTCGACGCCCCTCGCGCCGGCGCGGGTGGCGCCCGCAGTCGGGCGATCGCCGACAGGGTTTCTGCGAATATCTGCCTCGCCACCTGAAGTTGCACGTGGTTTCGGTGCCTTTCGCGGCGCTAATTGTCGTTCTGGCTTATCTGTATTCACGCGCGGGTAACACCTTGCGTCTGTATTTGGCGGCTCGCCTCCGAGCAGGGACGCACCTGCTCTGTGCAGAGAAATAGAGGTTTTTGCCACCGCCGACCGCGCGTACCGACCCCCAGGGCTTTCTGGCGCTTTAGCCGAACATCTCGATCGAACCGTCGAGGGCCATCAGGCCGGTCTCGACAGTGAGATGGGATGGTGCTTTCCGACCGCTCCGCGGAACTCGGTCAGGACCTCGTGGTGGGTCTTGGTCTCGATCTGGGGATCGCCATAAGCGATCCGGGCGGCGCCGCAGTCGCGGTGGTCGATCGCGATCACCTTGCTGAGGTGATGCAGCTGCACCGAGGTTGCGAGGTTGTCCAAAAACGCCGGTTGCCAGGCCTCGAACTTGGGCGCGACAACGGCGATCGCGGCGCCGGCAATGACGAACTTGCTGTATTTGCCGCTGAACCCGCGTTTCTCCATGTAGTTGTAGACCGGCGTCACCATCCGCGGATCGATGCAGGAGAACAGCATCGCTTCGTAATCGCCCTCAGCCGCCCAGGCCTTGAACGGCAGGGTCGCCGCCAGCCCCGCAACTTCCGCATTTTGCAAGAAATGGCGGCGATCGAGGCGGCTGAGCACCAAGTAGCCGCCGCATGAACAGAGCGCAACGGGACGCATCGTTTTCCTTCCGAAGGGCTGCGAAATCTTATCAGATCAAAAACTCCATGCCCACGCCTATGACCCACCGTGGCAGAGTTGTACTCGCCGACCCGGAAGGCGTCGCGAGGCGATAGAAAATGCCGGCGATCACGTGGCGAACAAGCAATCTAGAGAAGGGGCATTAGTGATGACAGCAGGGCTCCGCGTTCCGAAAAAAAGTAAGTGCTATGTAACGCGCGCCAGAACCCGCGCCCAAGTGGGTTGGGCCGTGCAAAACTCCGGTGCGAAACGCTAGGCGCAAACGATGTCGGACGATAGGGATGGATCACGTTAACGGGCGCAGATCATCGGGCAACGGCGTACGGGGGCATCTTCCTTGGCGTAGGCTGGCGATGGCGCTGCTGCTGCTCCTCGGCGCAATGGCCTCAGCCCATGCACAGATCGGCGGTGGTCATGGCCGCGGGCAACAGAACCAGCAACAGACACCGCAGCAGTCCCCGGCACCGACGGCAGCGCCGGCCCTGCCCGAGATATGGCCACGGCTAGAAGACGGCGCGCTTATATGCAAGTCGCGCGATCACCTCGTCAGATATCAGACGCAAATCGCCAACGGTGCCAGTGCTACAACAGCGGGACAGGCGTCCGACTGCCACACTATTCGCAAGCGAACGGGCATCCAGATCCTGGATCACGACGGTCCTTCACGCACCCAAATCGTCACGACGGACGAGTCCAAAGAGACTGGGTGCACCAATAGCTATCTGCCGTCGACCCCACCACCTTCTGTCGCCAAAGGCCCAGGCACGGGAAAATGATGCGACCGGCTTAGGGTTTCTGAGTTGGGGACCAGCCGGCGCGGCCGACCCACCGTGGATGAAACCGTGGGTGGGTCGCTGTCCCGGCGAAAGCCGGGACCCATATATCCCTGCTCGTGCCGCCGAGAGATGGACCCCGGCTTTCGCCGGGGAAGCGTTCGATACCGTCTGTCGTCAGGGACCGGGCCCCGGCCGTCTTCCGCCGGTAGCAGACCATCGCCCCCGTAGGAGCCGAGCCGCCTTGCCGCACATCCCGCCCGGTCCTCCGAACCGCATGATAAGGTCGGGGCATTCGATCCGAAGGCGCCGGCACTAGCGGACGCCGCGCTGGAATCGCTGCAGACGAACGCGCCATCGCGCTTTGACTAATCGCGCCGTTGACGACAACATCGCCGAACGCGTTCATCGACAGGCCAGTCGGATAGTGAAACTGATGACGAAACTCAGATCTGACATTACCAGACACGGGATCAGCCGCACGCCTCATCGCGCCTTCATGAGGGCGCTGGGGCTCGATGACGAGGCGATCGCGAAACCGATGATCGGCGTCGTCAGCATGAAGGGCGAGCAGACCCCCTGCAACATGACGCACGGCTTTCAGGTCGAGGCGGCCAAGCAAGGGATCGCCGAGGCGGGTGGCACGCTGCGCGAGCTCACCACGATCTCGATGTCGGACGGCATCGGCATGAACCACGAGGGAATGAAGTTCTCGCTGGTATCGCGCGAACTGATTGCCGATTCGATCGAGGCGGTCGTGCACGGTCTTGCCTATGACGGGCTCATCGGGTTCGGTGGCTGCGATAAGACCTTGCCCGGCGTGATGATGGGCATGCTCCGCTGCAATGTGCCCGCCGTGTTCATCTACGGCGGCAGCGCGCTGCCGGGCCGCTTTGCCGGCCGGGATGTGACGATACTCGATTCCTACGAGGCAGTCGGCGCCGTCATGACCGGCGGCATGGACGAGGCGACCTTAGCCCAGCTCGAGCGGTCATGCTTGCCAACGATCGGCGCCTGTGCCGGCCAATTCACGGCCAACACGATGGCGATGGTCTCCGAGGCGCTGGGGCTCAGCATCCCAAACGTGTCGATGATCCCGGGGGTCTATGTCGAGCGCGCCAACCATGCCCGCCGTGCCGGCGCCATTGTTATGGAAGCGCTGGCGCGCGGCGGGTCGCGACCGCGCGATATCGTGACACGCGCGGCGCTCGAAAACGCCTGCGCCGTCGTCGCCGCGACCGGCGGATCGAGCAACGCGGCGCTCCATATACCAGCGATCGCGCACGAGGCCGGTATCCGGTTCGATATCGACGATGTGGATGCCGTGTCCCGGCGGACGCCGCTGATCGCAGACCTGCGACCCGGCGGGCGTTTCACGGCCAAGGATGTGCACGACGTCGGCGGCGCCGCCGTGATTTTACGCGGTGCTCGACGGCGGTTATCTAGACGGCAGCTGCTTGACGGTCACCGGAGCCACAATCGCCGAGACCTATGGGTCGGCGGGAAGGCCGGACGGGGCGGTCGTTCACCTTACCGGAGCGCCTTTGGCGCCGGTCGGCGGGCTCGCCGTGCTCAAAGGTAATCTCTGCCCCGACGGTGCACTGATCAAAGTGGCCGGGCTCGCGGCCCTGATCCATGGGGGGCCGGCTCGCGTATTCGAGTGCGAGGAAAGACTGTGTTCGTGCCGTCGAGGCGCGCGCCTACCAGGCGGGCGAGGTGCTGATCGTGCGCAATGAAGGCCCGGTCGGCGGCCCGGGGATGCGCGAGATGCTCGGGGTAACAGCGATCATCTACGGCCAGCAGATGGGCGAGAAGGTGGCGCTCGTCACCGACGGCCGCTTTTCCGGGGCGACCCGCGGCATCTGCGTCGCCATGTGTCGCCGGAGGCAGCGATCGGCGGCCCGCTCGCACTGGTCCGCGACGGTGATCGGGTGCGCATCGATATTGCCAACCGGCGCATGGACCTGCTCGCCAGCGACAGCGAGCTGGCATCGCGTCGTGCCATATGGCGCCCGCCAGTGCCCCGTCACAAAAGCGGGCTCCTCGCCAAATACGCAAAGCTCGTCGGGCAGGCCAATTTCGGCGCCGTCACCCATGAAGGCGGTGCCGAATGGCCTTGGTTCGATCCCTGAAGCCCGCGGCGGGGTCGAACCGATCTCGGTTCTGATCAGCCCATCTTGGCCAGCATTTCGGCTTTGCGCTGACCCGTGGCACGCCGCCGCAGTCCGGCGGCAGCGACGGCGTCAAGGGCGCTGGCGCTGGCGGACGCCGCATTGCAGTAAACCGGCCGGGTCGTCGCCCTGTGATCAGCCCCCTGTAAAAGCCGGATAACAGGGGGAATCATCGGGCGTGGCCCGCAATCTCCTCGATAAAGCATTCTATATCAGATACTTAGAAACGTGCGAGATAGGCGAGAACAGGGGTCGGAAAGCAGCCTCGCAGGGGGCGGAAATGATATATCAGGGGGCGAACAGGGTGGGCTATTTGTGATGATCATATTTGCTATATAGATAATTATCTACGATCGTGCTATATGGGCAGAAACTCCAAGAAGACAAGCGCGGGGCAGCCGAAGAGCGAAGCGATGACAAAGCTCAGATCGGACATCACCAGGCAGGGGCTCAGCCGCACGCCCCATCGCGCCTTTATGCGGGCCATGGGGCTCGACGACGAGGCGATCGCCAAGCCGATGATCGGCGTGGTCAGCATGAGGGGCGAGCAGACTCCGTGCAACATGACGCACGGCTTTCAAGTCGAAGCGGCAAAGCAGGGGGTGGCCGAGGCAGGCGGCACGCCGCGCGAATTCACGACGATCTCGATGTCGGATGGCATCGGCATGAACCACGAAGGAATGAAGTTCTCGCTGGTGTCGCGCGAGCTGATCGCCGACTCGATCGAGGCGATCGTGCATGGTCTCGCCTATGACGGGCTCGTCGGGTTCGGCGGCTGCGACAAGACGTTGCCCGGGGTAATGATGGGCATGCTCCGCTGCAATGTGCCGGCCGTGTTTATCTATGGTGGCAGTGCGCTGCCTGGTCGTTTCGCCGGCCGCGATGTGACGATCCTCGATTCCTATGAGGGGGTCGGTGCGGTCATGACCGGCGGCTTGGACGAGGCGGATTTGGCGCGGCTCGAGCGCTCCTGTCTACCGACGATCGGCGCCTGCGCCGGGCAATTCACCGCCAACACGATGGCGATGGTCTCCGAGGCGCTCGGTCTCAGCGTCCCGAACGTGTCGATGATCCCCGGGGTCTATGTCGAACGCGCCAACTATGCCCGGCGCGCCGGCGCCATCGTCATGGAGGCGCTGGCGCGCGGCGGCCCGCGGCCGCGCGACATCGTGACCCGCGCGGCGCTCGCAAACGCCTGCGCCGTCGTCGCCGCGACCGGCGGCTCGACCAATGCGGCGCTGCATATCCCGGCGATCGCGCACGAGGCCGGTATCCGCTTTGACATCGACGACGTGGATGCCGTCTCGAGGCGGACGCCGTTGATTGCCGATCTGCGCCCCGGCGGGCGTTTCACGGCCAAGGACGTACACGACATCGGCGGCACCGCGGTGATCCTGCGGGCATTGCTCGACGGCGGCCACCTCGATGGCAGCTGTCTGACCGTGACCGGGGCCACGGTCGCCGAGACCTATGGGGCAGCAGCCGGGCCCGATGGTGCCGTTGTTCGTTCAGCCGCCGCACCATTGGCACGGATGGCGGTCTCGCCGTGCTCAAAGGCAATCTCTGTCCCGACGGCGCACTGATCAAGGTGGCCGGCCTCGCGGTCCTCGTCCATGAGGGGCCGGCCCGTGTCTTCGAGTGCGAGGAGGACTGCGTCCGTGCCGTCGAGGCGCGCGCCTATCAGGCCGGCGAGGTGCTGATCGTGCGCAACGAAGGCCCGGTCGGCGGCCCGGGGATGCGCGAGATGCTCGGGGTGACGGCGATCATCTATGGCCAGCAGATGGGGGAGAAGGTAGCGCTCATCACCGACGGCCGCTTCTCCGGCGCCACCCGCGGCATCTGCGTCGGTCATGTATCGCCGGAGGCCGCGATTGGCGGCCCGCTCGCGCTGGTCCGCGACGGCGACCGGGTTCGCATCGACATCGAGAACCGGCGTATGGACCTGATCGCCGGAGAGGACGAGCTGAATGCACGGCGCGCCGCGTGGCGTCCGCCGGTGCCGCGTCACAAGAGCGGGCTCCTCGCCAAATACGCCAAGCTCGTCGGGCAAGCCAATCTCGGCGCCGTCATCCACGAAGGCGGCGCCGAATGGCCATGGTTCGACCACTAAACGCCCAGCACCGGGTGCTTTATGCTAGCGGTACTCGGCGGCCTCGTCGATGTTGAGCGCGATCTAATCCGCATCCGCGCCGCCGAAGGCAGGAACCGCGCCAAGCTTCAAGGGAAGCATATGGTCCGCCCCCCTTCCCTCACACCCGAGCAGCAGAAACAGGCCACCTACCGCCGCGCGCGCGGCGCTACGCTGCAAGAACTGGCGCGCAGCTACGATGTTGGCATTTCCACCGTTCGCCGTGCGACGAGAGCCGCGTGAGATCGACCGGAATGAACATCGATGTTGTGAACAAGTGGCTCAGCGCAGGCGCGAGCATCGCCGTTATCCTTGGCGTCCTCACCGCGATTGTTGGTGCTACTGTCGCCCTAAGAACGCTCAGGCAGTCTCAGCAGATTGCCTCGGCGGATTTGGTGCTAAAGTTGAGAGCCACATTAGACGACAACAAATTTGCGAAGCTGGTCGCAGACATCCAAACTCACGACCACAACTATCCCCTTCTCTCCCGCAGTGAAGGCGGCAAGGGCGGGAAATGGCGCGACTTAGACATTGAACAATATCTCAGCGTCTTCGAGAGCATCGGTTATCTTGTCGCGGACGATTTAGTTATCAGCAAAATGGCCTTTGACGAGTTCTCCTATGACGTGGAAAAAACATGGTGCAATACCGATGTTCAGCGCGTGATAACAGACGCGCGTAAGACCGACAAAAGTATTACGCGCCAGATCGATCCCTACTATGGGAAGCTTGAAAAGCTAGCCCGCGACTACCTAAGCAGAGAAAATCAAACCTGCAAAGACCTCGATAATCAGTAGCGGAATTTTCCCAGAAAGCAGCCCCGTGCGCCGCTTTTCCGTAATCCGAGGGCGCGCGATTTTCGATAAGGCCCCATGGGCGACGCCGTTCATCGCCGCCTACCCCTTCGCGCTTTTCTTGTATTCACGATAAGTTACCCAGAAGACGTACTCAACGAAACGGTGGGCGACCCGAAGATACCCTTTGAATGGACCAGCTGCTGTGGCATCCGCAGCTGCTGCTCCGAGGCACGCCGCCAGCGCTACAATAGCGGTCCAAGTAGATATACCTTTGCTCCTCAATAAGTCGTCTATTTCGTGAGAGATCGGCGCTGCTTGGACCAAATCCTCCTTTATGTCAGGGCGTTTTGCATCGGCTTCAACGGCTCCAACATAGGCTTCAAAGGCTTCAATCCTACTCTTCCGCGACCACCCTCATTGCCGCCTCCAATATCCTTTAATGCATCGTGTTTTGGTTCCGCAGCAAAAACAGATTTGCGAGGCCGAAGTCTAGGAAATATGTGCGGCTAAACGATGATGGATAAGCATGTGAAATACTGTATTCGTCTGGATGTATGTTGCCGGAAGATTTAAAGGATGGAGCGACTATGAGAAGCCAACACTCATCACAATGCCTAAGATAGCTGGGGAGTTTTCTGTTTTTCTCGTCGATCCGATGTTCCAACGTGCTAATTGCATCTGTCTGTATAGAGGCGTATTCGGGCCAAATCCATGTGCTAGTGGCGCGCGGGTAATCCCTGCCAATGATAATTAAGTCAACCTCAATAGGCTGAAGGCCCCCGCTGTATTCCAGTTTCACGGATTCTCCGACAGGAGGCTTGTTCTCGTGCACTGTCCGAGCCACGCGGTGCGCGATTGCCTCACAGGCCCTCGGTCTCATATGTCGTGATAGGGTAAAGTACAATGACACGAACGCAGGCGGAGACTTCAAAACATTCTCGCAGTACGCGCGCGCCCCGACGGTTATCGCTTCTTTTGTCGCCTCAACGCTCTGCTCAGAAGTTTTACCATAGTCCTTGTACACACGACCGATTTCAAGGCCGATTGTGTTGCCCGTATTGGACGTTATAAGAAAATCAGGCCCTTCATGTTTTCGGATTTGGCCCCCGGGAAAATCGTGGCAGAGACGCTGAAAACTATGAAGATACTGCCATTCGTTTCCCGTCTTGACGTCTATCTCCGGCATTACATGAGCCTTGACACCAAAAGCGTGAAGCTAATCTGCAGGAGGTTAATTTTTCATACGCGAGGGAAGCATCCATGGACGGGGCGGTGTCGCTTTTGTGGAAAATGCCCTCCGAAAAAGTCTCGAACCACAAAAGTTCGTTAACAGATCTCGCCCATGGTACTCCCAGAACTCTAACTAAGTTTACTTCAATCATGCCAAACCGCCTTGATGGCTTGGAACAAAAACTCTCGCCCAAAGCTCAAACCATATTTTGGGTGTTATATCTCATTATCCCAATTGTAACTGGCCTTTTGGCCTACAACTGGCTTCCCAACGAAAGCTATAACTCAGATGTTCACCAACTGATAGCATCTCACGAAGTCAGCGACGACGACGGCCGCACAGGAATAGTTTACGATGTGTGGAAAGGACAAGAAGACTGGCGGATATTTTGACTAGAGAATTTTGAGGAACACCGGCGCGCAGAATCTGTGCGGATGGCCTACACTGGGTTCATGTATGGTTTGATCGGATGTGCATTCTTAGGGTTCAGACAATCACAGCGTAGAGGAAAATAATTCGTTGTGTCGTTCGGGCAGTCAACGGCGGTTAATCTTGCTTTCGCCCTCTATACGTATTTTAGCTCTGAGGCGACCAATAACAGAATTCTAGGCGGGTGATCGACCCAAGAAGCTGCAAGCTAAATTGACACTCCTGCCCTGAATTTTCAGGCAGCCTCATGACCGGCCCACCCCTCAGGGATTTTTCCAGAACGCTTGTTATCCGCCATTTTTATGTGGGAGCAATATAGAGATGACACCTCTCTGCAAAGTAGAGGTGACACTCGCCCGGGTTTTGGGGTCCGGGGAGGTGCACCGTGGTGGCGGTGTTGT
>Ga0306926_10003863_pt1 | contig 15644 bp, 13 predicted proteins | sample flu12Cox44000178_FD_203759 | JGI IMG/M metagenome (GOLD analysis project Ga0306926, IMG submission 203759) | Lab enrichment of tropical soil microbial communities from Luquillo Experimental Forest, Puerto Rico - flux8day.12C.oxic.44.000.178 (v2)... | ecosystem: Environmental > Terrestrial >...
CTTCGACCATCAGAACCGCTCGCACACCCTGTACAACGCGGGCACGGAGACCTCGCTCTACGAGTGTTGCTTCGCGCCGCGCGCTGTGAACGCCCCGGAAGGATCGGGGTATCTCCTGGGTGTCGCCGCTCGTAACGACGAGGGCGGGCGTGCGGACCTCGTGATTCTCGACGCCGAGCATCTCGCCGACGGACCGGTCGCGGTCGTACACCTGCCGATGCCAGTCCCGATCCAAATTCATGGTTGGTGGGTGCCCGAGGCGCAGCTACCGCAGCGCGCCTGACCCGACGCGACCCGATTCTTCGCCATGGCCACACTCGCGACCCCGCCGCTCGCGCTCTACGTGCACTTTCCGTGGTGCGTGCGCAAGTGCCCCTACTGCGACTTCAACTCTTACACGCTGAATGGCGAGCTCGCCCCAGAGCGGTACGTGGCGCGCCTGGCGCGGGACATCGAGGCACAGGCTTCAGGAGTCGAGGGGCGGGAGGTGGTGAGCATTTTCTTCGGCGGCGGCACGCCGAGCCTGTTCCCGCCCGAGTCCATCAACCGCGTACTTGTCGCCGCGCGGCGTTGCCTGCGCGTTGCGCCGGAGGTGGAGGTGACGCTCGAAGCGAACCCCGGCGCCATCGAGCGCGGCGCGTTCCAGGAATACCACGCATCCGGTGTGACGCGCGTGTCGCTCGGCGCACAAAGCTTCGATGAGCGCGCACTCCGCTCCCTCGGCCGCATTCACTCACCCGGGGATACGCAACGTGCGGCTGCGGAGCTGCACGCCGCCGGCGTGAGCAACTTCAATCTCGATCTCATGTATGGGCTCCCCGGGCAGTGTCTGGCAGGCGCCGTGCGCGATATCGATGAGGCGCTGGCACTCGAGCCAGCCCATCTCTCGCACTACCAGCTCACGCTCGAGCCGGGAACGGTGTTCGCGGCGCGCCCGCCGCCGTTGCCCGATGAGGACGAGTGTGCAGCCATGCTCGAGGAGTGCCGCGGACGGCTCGCGGCGGCTGGCTTTGCACAGTACGAGGTGTCCGCCTATGCCCGCGACGGCGCGCAGTGCCGGCATAACCTCAATTACTGGACCTTTGGCGACTACCTCGGTGCGGGCGCGGGTGCTCACGGCAAACTGACCTGCGCCGCAGCCTCCCGCATCGTACGCACCACGCAGCAGCGCGAGCCGCGCCGTTACCTTGCCTCGGCCGATGGAGCCATCGAGCAGCGCACGATCTCACGGCAGGATCTGCCGTTCGAATTCATGTTGAATGCGCTGCGCCTCAGCGGCGGGTTCGACAAAACGACATTCAGTTCGCGTACCGGTCTACCCTGGGAGGCGATTGCGGGTGCGGTGGGCACAGCGTGTGCGGCGGGACTGCTGCTCGTGACCGCGGAACACTGCCGGCCGAGCGCCCAGGGGCAGCGATTCCTGAATGATCTGCTGCTGCACTTTCTGCCGGAAACAACGGAAAACGCTGGGGCTTCCGGATTGTCAATGGCCACGCCCGAGGTTGTTTCCTGCCTCTGAAATACCTTTATTCACAGGCGGCCGAGGCCACGTTGCAGAATGAGCAAATTACGGCCGATATCGGCTAAGCCGCTGGATATGCTGTCCATAACCCATTGAGGCGACAACTGAAAATTACCTGATCATTTTTTGATCAAGGTAACAATTATGCAATGTCGCTGCGAAATCGCTTGGCCGCGCAAGGCGCCGTCCACAGAGTTGTCCACAGCTTCTGTGGATAAGGAACGGGCCGGGAAGGACCCGAGAGGAAGGGCGCTTGAGCCCGCGCGGGGCTGCCGCTAAACTCCCGCGCCCTTTAACTGTCCCGCTCACCTCCCCATTAAACGGTGAGCCCCACGCTGAACACCGAGTCTGCCATGAAAGCGTCGATTCACCCTGAGTACAAAGAGATCACCGTCAGCTGCACGTGTGGCAACACGTTCAAGACGAGCTCCACTCTCGGGCACGATCTGCAGATCGAGGTATGCTCGAACTGCCATCCTTTCTACACCGGTAAGCAGAAGATCGTCGACACCGCCGGGCGCGTCGACAAGTTCCGCCGCAAGTACGCGAGCGCGACAGGCGCGAAGTAAAGCGCACGCTCCCGCCGGGGAGCGACTCACCGCGAAGGCGAAGACCGAGGAGTCGCTGCGCGCAGGCCGCCAGCGGTGCGCCGCGTGTCGCTGGCTGCCGCGGGCCCGCTGCGCTCCACTCTTCTTACCCGCGAGTAGGCTTCGGTCCGCGCCTTGATTCGGCGCGCGGACCATGTAAGGCTCCTTCGATCCATCTGCGCGCGCGGGGTCGTGGCGGCGCGGCAACTCACGGACGGCGTCTCTGCAGCGATGAACGACAATCCCGGCAAGACCTTCGAGCTTACCGACAGTGCTACCGGTCGCAGCGCCGGTCTGCCGGTGCGCGCGGGGACGATCGGCCCGGCCGGCCTCGATATCAGCCATCTGCAGCCGGAGCTCGATGTGTTCGCCTACGATCCCGGCTACGGGATGACCGCGGCGACCGAGAGCCGCATCACCTACATCGATGGCGACGCCGGCGTGCTGCTGTACCGCGGGTATCCGATCGAGCAGTTGGCCGAGAAGAGCTCCTTCATGGAGGTCGCCTACCTGCTGCTGATCGGTGAGCTGCCCACCGCGAAGCAGCTCGCCGAGTTCACCGGCAACATCCGTTATCACACGATGCTCAACGAGACGTTGCTGCGTTTCTTCCATGGTTTCCACCACAACGCCCATCCCATGGCGATGGTGTCGGCGGTCGTGGCCTCGATGTCGGCGTTCTATCACGACACCATGGACATCCATAACCCGCGGCACCGCGAGATCTTTGCGCATCGCATCATCGCGAAGATCCCGACCATCGCGGCAGCCGCCCACAAGCACTCGCTCGGCCAGCCGTTCATCTACCCGCGCAACGAGCTCGACTACGCGCAGAACCTGCTGAACATGCTGTTTGCGGTGCCCTGCGAGCCTTATAAGGTCGACCCCACCGCCGCGAAGGCACTCGACCTGCTGTTCGTGCTGCATGCGGATCATGAGCAGAACGCCAGCACCTCGACCGTGCGGCTGGCGGGCAGCACGGGCGCGAATCCCTACGCCGCGATCTCCGCCGGGGTCTCTGCGCTCTGGGGACCGGCGCACGGCGGCGCCAACGAAGCGGTGCTCGCGATGCTGGAGCAGATCGGCACCGTCGACAACATCCCGAAGTACCTGGCGATGGCCAAGGACAAGTCGAGCCACTTTCGCCTCATGGGCTTCGGTCATCGCGTCTACAAGAATTTCGACCCGCGCGCCAAGATCATCCGCGAAATGACCCACAAGGTGCTCACCGCGCTCGGGCGCGGCGACAATCCGCTGCTCGAGCTCGCGCTGCGGCTCGAGGAGATCGCCCTCAAGGATGAGTACTTCATCAGCCGCAAGCTCTACCCCAACGTCGATTTCTATTCCGGTGTGATCTACAGCGCCATCGGCATTCCACGCTCGATGTTCACGGTGATGTTCGCGGTGGCGCGCACCGTCGGCTGGGTGGCGCACTGGCTGGAGATGATCTCCGATCCCCACATGCGCATCGGACGGCCGCGGCAGCTGTACACCGGGGCGCCGCGGCGCGATTACCTGCCGATCGGCAAGCGCAGCTAGCTAATCCCCGGTCTGCTCGATATTGCGGGCATTGAGCGGCTGGGCCGGCCGGGCGTTGTGCGGATAGCGGGCGGCGAACTGCCCGACCTGCTCCTTCGAGGCATCGACCGACTGCTTCAGCACGAACCAGCGCACATGCTCCGTGCAGGGCGGTGTGGTGAGCGAGCCCTCGAAAGTGTAGTAGCCGCGCTTCGCCGGCAGGAACTGCATCAGGTCGACGTCGGTCCCCGCCGTCTTGGACTCGGTACCCGCAGCGGGGAAGTTGTCGAACACCGGCTTGAGGAATGCGTTCGCCTCTCCGCCGTGGATCAGTACCGCGACCACCGCGAGCTCGCCCTTGTCGTTCTTGTGCACCAGGTGCGCCACCATCGCATAGTGCTTGCCGTGCATGACTTCTTCGCTCGGGCGGTGGAAGTGAAACTGCACCAGATCGTAGTGGTCTGCGCCGACGGTGATGCCGCCGCTTGCCTGCGGGACGTTTACCTGGAAGCTGTGGTGGGTGTCGGTGACCGTGAGCGGGAAAGGCTTGTAAGCGAACTCGATGGCGGGAAGCTTGGCGACGGTGGCCGTCTCGATGTCGATCGGCGACTGCCGGGTACCGTTGCTGCAGGTAGCGAAGGCAGGGTCCTCCGCGCCCCAATGATCCGGGCCGTTGGCTCCCGAATAGCTCCAGTGCTTGGCGTGTTCCTCAGCCGTGGCCGCCGTGCCTGCCACGAGCATCAGGGTGGCGGCGCACGCCGCAGCCATCGAGCCGATACCCTGACCGTATCTCATCCAGGTTCTCATCTCGCCCTCCCGCCCGCGTCATGGCGCGGGCCCGTTATTACGCCGACCCGGCCGGCAGTCTTTATGGTTGCTCGAGCAACGCCTCCACCTCGAAGGTGTTCGCGCGACGCATCGGGCGCCCATCCACGGGGCTCACCGGCGCCTGACGGATGCCATCGGGCGGAAAGACGGTGGCCTCGATTGGCTGGGCGTCGATCTCGAAACGCACCCCGGGGAAGGCGCGCACCTGCTCGGCGTTGAACCGCACGCGCTTCTCGGTCACCTCGTGCGGAATGCCCTCATCGAGCAGCTTCAGAGTAACGGACTCCGCGCGGTCGGCGAACAGGTGCAACTGCACCTCGGAATGCAGTGTCGCGGTACCCGAGAGCACGGCGCCCACCAGCCTGGGTGAGAACTCGCGCAGATAGCGCATCGCCGAAAGCGCCGCAACCCGTTGCGCGTGCAGCGCGCTCAGATGCGACTCGCCGCCGAACAGCCGCTGGTATTCGGCGAGTGCGCTCTCGATCTCGCTGTTCTTCGGCAGCAGCGCCGCGCCATCGGCGACGCCGAAGCGCTCGGCCGCCTTGCGCTTGGCGACCAGGAAATCGCGAATGCCATGCTCGGCCATGATGCGGGCAGCTTCCTGCGCCAGCGCACGCCGCAGATTGTCGCCACGAGTCGGGTGTCGCTTCACCTGGCTCCCATCGCCCTAAAAGATCGGCTCGCTGCTCGCCTGTGCCTCAGGTCCTTGTGTGAGGTTGCCAGCCTGCTCAGCCGAGGGCAGGTGGTCCACGAGGAAAAGCTCCGGGATGCCCTCGGGATTCTCGGCACTCACCAGCGTGCCGCTGGTCGCTGAGATGCGCAGGGTGACGAGTCCGTCGGGCATGGAGCGGTGCTGCTCGGGCACGCCCTGCAGGGCATCGCGCATGAACTGGATCCAGATGGGGAGCGCGGTGCGGGCGCCCTCCTCCGCTTCTCCGAGACTGCGCTCCTGGTCGAAACCGACCCACACGGTGGCGACCAGATTGCGCGTGAAGCCGTTGAACCAGGTGTCCTTGGCCTCATTCGTCGTGCCGGTCTTGCCGGCGATGTCGCTGCGGCCGAGGGCGAGCGCGCGCCGGCCCGTGCCGCGCTTGATGACATCCGACATCATGTCGGTCATCAGGTAGGCGTTCTGCGCCGTGATGACACGCGGCGCGGTCTCGGAATCCGGCAGCCGCGCAGGCTCGCCATGCGTGACACCGCCGCGCGTGGCATCGGGGCTCGCGACGGTACGGCCCGTATCGGAGACGCGTACCGGCTGCGCCTGGGTGGTCGTCCCCGCACCGTCCTCATCGCACTCCGAGCACGCCATGCGCGGGGAGGCGCGCCATACCACCTTGCCGCCCGCATCCTCGATCCGGTCGATGAAATACGGGGAGACCTTGTAGCCGCCGTTGGCGAACACCGCGTACCCGCCGGCGACATCGAGCGGGGTCGCCTCGAGCGTGCCCAGGGCGAGCGTCAGATCGTGCGGCATGGTCTTCGGGTCGAAGCCAAAGCGGCTGATGTAGTCGATCGCCGTCGGTATGCCGATATCCTTCAGCACCCGTATGGACACCAGGTTGCGCGAGCGCACCAGCGCTTCGCGCAGTCGTGTCGGGCCGCCAAACTCGCGGGTCGAGTTCTCGGGACGCCACTCGTCCTCGTGCGAGCCGCCCTCGAGCACGATGGGTGCATCGAGCAGCACCGAGGCGGGGGTGAGACCGTGCTCGAGCGCCGCGGAGTAGAGGAACGGCTTGAAACCCGAGCCCGGCAGGCGGCGCGCCTGAGTGACGCGGTTGTACTTATTGGTGAAATAGTCGAAGCCGCCGACGAGCGCCACGATGCTGCCGTCATTCGGATCGAGTGCCACGAGTGCGCTCTGCGCCTCGGGGATCTGCGCGAGCTGCGCGTGGCCTTGCGTGTCCGCCACCACGTAGATGACGTCTCCGCGGCTGAGGACCTGGCCGGCCTCCTTCGGGGCGGGCCCGATCGTCGAATTCTTCAGCTCGCGGCGCGCCCACGACAGTCCGTCCCAGTCGATCTGCACCATGCCGAGCAGGCGTACCCAGGCATGGGCGCTCTTCTCCGCCACGCTGGTCACCACCGCGGGGGAGAGATTGCCGATAGCGGAGTACTCATCGACCAGGTCGTCGTAATCCGGCTCACCGTGAGCCGGCAGCTCGACGTGACCTGCGGGGCCGCGCCACCCGTGGCGGCGGTCGTACTCGATGAGACCGATGCGCACGGCACGATTGGCGGAAGTCTGCAGCCGGCCGTCGATGGTGGTGTACACCTTGTAGCCGGTGCTCTCGGCGGTGGGTCCGAAGCGCTGCCGCAGCTCGAGACGCGCCATCTCCGCAACGTAGGGCGCTTCCACCTCATAAAGCGGCGCATGGGCGCGCGCGGCCATCGGTTCCTTGTTGGCGCTTTCGGCCGTGGCCGCATCGATGTAACCGAGCTCGCGCATGCGTCGCAGCACGTACGAACGCCGCTGGGTGGCGAGCTCGGGGTCCACGATCGGGTTGTAGCGCGAGGGCGCCTTGGGCACCCCGGCGATGGTGGCCGCCTCGGCCACATCGAGCTTGTCGAGCGTCTTGCCGAAGAAGGCTTCCGCGGCCGCCGCGACGCCGTAGGCGCGCTGGCCGAAGAAGATGACGTTCAGATAGAGCCCGAAGATCTCCTGCTTGGTGAACTCGTGCTCCATGCGGTAGGTGACGAAGGTCTCCTGCAGCTTGCGGCGATAGGTCTTGTCGAGATTCAGGAACATGTTGCGGGCGGCTTGCATGGTGATGGTGCTCGCCCCCTGCGTCTTGTCGCCGGAGATGAAATCGACCAGCACCGCGCGCACCACGCCGAAGTAGTCGATGCCGTGGTGCTCGAAGAAGCGCTCGTCCTCGGCCGCGATGAACGCGTGCTTGACGAGATCGGGAATCTGATCGTAAGTGACCGGAATGCGCCGCTGCTCACCGATCTGCGCGATGAGCGCGCCGCTGCGCGTATAGACCCGCAACGGCACCTGCAATTCGACGTTGCGCATCACTTCGAGCGAGGGAAGCGATGGCACGAGGTACACGTAGCTGCACGCGAGCCCGTAAGCGCCGAGGAGTGTGACGAGGGTCACACTGCCGAGGAAGATGACCAGCAACCGAAACCAATTCCATTTCACGGAAACCATCTACCTCTGCTTGCGCTCCCTGCGGGGGGGCTGCATAGTAACCGCTGATTTTTAGGCAAACTCACCGAAAGGTGGGGACGCAAAGCCTCCGGTCTACGGGACGCAAGTGCCTATGACAGCGGGGTTGCCGGGCCGAACGTTAACGCACTCCGATCGCGCGGGTCACGCGCGGTTTGCAGAGAGCGTCGCTTCGACCGTCTCACCCCGCGCAACACCAGGCACTCGGCTCCCGCCGGCGATGGCGCTTGGTCCCCATGCAGGACACTTGGACAAAGCGAGATCGCATTCGTTGTGCTTTGGCAACGCCCGGTGCGCGGCGCGTGACGCTTTCACCACTCCCGCCACTCCGCGTCGCCCTCTACAGACAAGCACGAATTTCCGTGAGACTCCTCACGTTCTATTTGACAGTGCACTGATATATAGTGCGCCGGACTTCAAAACAGGGCGGTCATTTTCAGGCGTAATGTCCTGAAAAGGAAACAAAAATGTTTCTTCTGCAGCGCAAATACCGCCCCCTGCTGGGACTTGACATAACGACCTCCTCGGTGAAGCTCATCGAGCTCGCCATGGCGGGGGGTCAGTACCGGGTCGAAGCCTATGCGGCGGAGCCCACGCCCCAGAACGCCATCAACGAGAAAGCGATCGTCGATGCAGAGGCCGTGGGCGAGGCGATCCGTCGCGCGGTCAAGCGTGCCGGCGCGAAGAGCAACGAAGTGGCGGTCGCCATCTCGGGCGACGCCGCGATCACCAAGGTGATCCAGATGCCGCGCGCGCTGCGCAGCGGCGATCTCGAGTCGCAGGTCGAGATGCAGGCCGATCAGTACATCCCATTCCCGATGGATGAGGTGAGCTACGACTTCGAGGTGCTCGGGCCGAACGATAAGGATCCCGAGAGCAACGACGTGCTGCTGGTCGCGACGCGTACCGAGAACGTCGAGCAGCGCCAGGCGGCGGTGAAGTCCGCCGGTCTTGCTGCGCGCATCGTCGATGTCGAGGCCTTCGCGCTCGAGAATGCCTGCAAGCTGATGACGCATCAGATGCCCGATGGCGGCATCGATCGCACCATCGCAGTGGTCGACTTCGGCGCGAGCAGCACCACCTTTTCCGTGCTGCGTAATCTGAAGGTGGTGTACACCCGTGACTTCTCCTTCGGCGGGCAGCAGCTCACCGAAGAGATCATGCGCACCTACGGACTCTCGATGGAGGAGGCGGGCCGCGCCAAGAAAGAAGGCGGGCTGCCCGGCAACTACCAGTCGGAAGTGCTCGATCCGTTCATCGATGACATGACACAGCAGGTGAGCCGCTCACTGCAGTTCTATCTCGCTTCCGGTTCCGGACGCGAGCAGCCCGAGAAGATCGTGGTGTGCGGCGGCTGCGCCAACATCCCGGGCGTTGCCGAGGTGATTTCCAGCCGCGTGGGCATTGCCGCCGAGAAGGGCGACCCGCTCGGCCAGATGAAGCTGTCCTCGCGCGCGAAGGCGCAGGCGGTACAACGTGATGCCACCGCGCTGCTCACCGCGTGCGGCCTGGCACTTCGGAGTTTCGACTGACATGCCTCGTATAAACCTACTTCCCTGGCGCGACGCGCAACGCAAGGAGCGCAAGCTCGCGTTCCTGGTGGCGCTCGGCGTCGCGGCGCTCGCGGCCGGCGTTACCGCGTTCGCGGCCTACCTGCTGTACGGCTCGATGATCGAGGGCCAGCAGCGGCGCAACAACGAGCTGCGCGTGGCCATCAAGACACTCGACAAGGAAATCGAGGAGATCAACAGCCTGGAAAGCGCCAAGCAGAAGTTCATCGCGCGCATGGAGATCATCGAGAAGCTGCAGCGCTCGCGGCCGGAGATCGTGCACGTGTTCGATGAGATCGTGCACACGCTTCCCGAGGGCGTGTACCTCACTTCCGTGAAGCAGAACGCGATGCGGCTGAAGTTCGAGGGCATTGCGCAGTCGAGCACCCGCGTGTCCTCTTTCATGCGCAACATCGATGGCTCGCAGTGGCTGCGCAATCCGGAGCTCGAGGTTGTGCAGACCAGCAAAGGCGCGGGTCCGGGGTCGAGCTTCACGCTGACCGCCGACCAGGTGACCACGGCGGGACCCGATAACGGGAGCAGCAGCCGGGCCGCCAAGGGCAAGATCAGGAAAGCCAGTGCCGGTGGGCAGGAGGCGCGCCAATGAACCTGCTCGAGGAACTGCGCTCACTCGATCCGCGCGATCCGGGCCGCTGGCCGATGCCGGCGCGCGCCGGCGCGGTCGCAGTCGCCTTCATCGCGCTGTCGGTGCTGGGAATCTACTTTCTGGTCTGGGACGAGCAGCGACCCGAGCTGCAACGCCATCAGGAAGAGGAACAGAAGCTGCGCCAGGAATTCCGCGAAAAGCACGCCAAGGCGGTGAATCTCGAGCTCTACAAGCAGCAGCTGAAGGACATCGAGCGCTCCTTCGGCGCGCTGTTGCGCCAGCTGCCGGGTAAGACCGAGGTGCCGAGCCTGCTCGTCGATATCTCGCAGACCGGACTTGCTGCCGGCCTGCAGGAAAAATTATTTCAGCCCGAGCCCGAGCAGAAGAAGGACTTCTACGCGGAGTTGCCCATCAAGATCCGCCTGACCGGCAGCTATCACCAGTTCGGCGAGTTCGTGAGCGGCATCGCCGCGCTGCCGCGCATCGTGACGCTGCACGACATCGACATCAAGTCCGACAACAAGGACGCGTACGACCAGTTGTCCCTCGAGCTCACGGCGAAGACCTACCGCTACATGGACGAGGATGAGATCGCCGCGGGCGAGGCGGACAAGAAGAAGGACATCGCCCATCGGCCGAAGCCGGCGGGAGCAGGGTGAGCAGAATGAATAATCCGATCGCGGGGCCTGGCCATGACTGACCACACCTATCGACCGGGGTTACGGCTGTTGAGCGTGGCGCTCGCCTGTGGCTACGCCGCGCTCACGGCCTGCTCGAGTGCCGATGACGACCTCGCGCGTTTCATCGAGGACACGAAGAAAGAGCCCGGTGGCCGTGTCGAGCCGCTGCCGGAGATCAAGCCGTACGAGACCTTCGTGTATGCGGCGCAGGAGCTGCGCTCGCCCTTCCTGCCGAGCAGCCCGGGCTCGGGAGCGGGACTGGCCGGGGTACGCCCCGATCAGAAGCGCAGCCGCGAGTTCCTCGAGCAGTACTCGCTCGACACGCTGAGGATGGTGGGCACGTTGCGCCTCGGCGGGAATATGTACGGCCTGGTGGAGACCAAGGACGGACTGGTCCATCGCGTCACCACCGGCAATCACATGGGGCAGGCGGAAGGCAAGATCACCGATATCACCCCCTCCAAGATCAGTCTCATCGAAATCGTTCCGGACAGCCTCGGCGGGTACATGGAGCGGCCTGCCGCGCTCGGCCTGAACGAGTAAAAAGTCCAGCAGGGAGTCTCAGCATGCACTCGTCCAGCCTGATGAATCGTCTCCTCGGCGCCGCCGCGACGGTGGTGCTCGTTGCGGGACTTGGCCTGCTAGCGCCAGCTCCGGCCCGCGCCGCGGATCAGCCCGCGTTGCAGTCGATTGATGTGCAGCCGCTCCCCGGACAACAGGTGCAGGTCACCATGCGCCTGTCGGGGCCGGCTCCGCAGCCGCTGTCGTTCACCATCGACAACCCGGCGCGCATCTCCTTCGACCTGCCGAACACTACGCTCGCGATGCCCTCAAAGCGCATCGACGTGCATGCCTCGGGACTCGACACCATCGTGGCAGCGGAGACCAAGGACCGCACCCGCCTGGTGATGAACCTCGACAAGCTCGTGCCCTACGACACGCGCGTGGTCGGTAACAATGTCGTCGTCATGCTCGGTGGCAGCAGTGCATCCACCGCCACCGTGACGAGCACCGCATCCACCCCGTCAGCGTCGAGCGGCGCACGCGAGCTGCGCGCCATCGACTTCCGCCGCAGCGCCGATGGCGCCGGCAGGGTGATGGTGAAGCTCTCCGATCCGCACATTCACATCAACCTGCATCAGGTCGGGAATCAGGTGGTGGTCGACTTCAGTGACGCCGGCGTGCCGGCCAACCTCATGCGCCGCTACGATGCGACCGACTACGGCACTCCGGTGAGCGGGTTCGACGTGACGCGGGTCGGCAACGGCTCGCGTATCTCGATTTCCGCCAACGGCGACTTCGAGCAGCTCGCCTACCAGTCCGACGACCAGTACGTAGTGGAAGTCTCTCCCAAGCGCCGCGCTTCCAATGCACCGGAAGAGAAGCCGGTGTACTCCGGCGAGCGGCTGACCCTGAACTTCCAGGACATCGAGACCCGTGCGGTGCTGCAGCTGCTGGCCGATGCCAGCGGCCAGAACATCGTGGTGAGCGACTCGGTGAGCGGCAACGTCACGCTGCGCCTGCAGAACGTGCCGTGGGACCAGGCGCTCGACATCGTGCTGCGCACCAAGGGGCTCGACAAGCGCAAACAGGACAATGTGATCATCGTCGCTCCGCAGGCCGAGCTCGCGGCGCGCGAAAAGGCGGAACTGGCCGCGCGCAAGGATGTGCAGGAGCTCGCGCCGCTGCGCTCCGAGTACCTGCAGGTGAACTACGCCAAGGCCAAGGACATGGAGGCGCTCATCAAGACGCAGAGCAATTCGCTGCTCTCACCGCGCGGCAGCGTGACGGTGGATGATCGCACCAACACCCTGCTGCTACAGGATACCTCCGACCGGCTCGCGGACATCCGCCGCCTGGTGGCGACGCTCGACATCCCGGTCCGCCAGGTGCAGATCGAGGCGCGCATCGTCATCGTCAGCAACGACTTCAAGCGCGACCTCGGGGTGATCTTCGGCTTCACCAACTGGCACAAGAACGGCAACGGCCTGGTGAGCACGACCGGTTCGGCGACCGGCGTCGATCAGATGCAGACGGGCTTCAACCCCGGGCCGCCGGCGACTTACGTTACCCCGACTGCGGCGAACCGCTACAACGTGAATCTGCCGGTGAGCAACCCTGCGGGTACCTTCGCGCTCGGCATTCTCGGCAACAACTTCATCGTCGATCTCGAGCTGAGCGCCGCGCAGGCCGAGACGCAGGCGAATATCATCTCCTCGCCGCGCGTGGTCACTGCCAACCAGAAGGAAGCGACCATCGAGCAGGGCGTCGAGATCCCCTATCAGCAGTCCGCATCGAGCGGCGCCACCACCATCCAGTTCAAGAAGGCGGTGCTGGCGCTGAAGGTGACGCCGCAGATCACCCCCGACAACCGCATCATCATGGACCTCGACGTGCGCGATGACAGCGTCGGCAACGTGGTGGTGGCCTCCGGTGGCGTCAACGTGCCCTCGATCAACACCCGCGAGATCGCGACACAGGTGCTGGTGAACGACGGACAGACGGTCGTGCTCGGCGGCATCCTCGAGACCACGCAGCGCGAGGACGACACCAAGGTGCCATACCTGGGCGACATTCCGGTTCTCGGTCATCTGTTCAAGAACACCAGTCACCAGGACAACAAGGACGAGCTGATGATCTTCATCACGCCGAAGATCGTGCACGAGGGCGTGAACGTCTATAACTGAGCGATCGGGTCATCAGGGAGCTGAGCGCGGCCGCCTCCGGGCGGCCGCACTCATTTTGGGTATCCTTAGGTCCGAGATGATCGGCAGAGCCAGCGTATTTCTCGTCGGTCCCATGGGCTCGGGCAAGACCGCCGTCGGCCGCCACCTTGCGCGGGCCCTGCGCCTGCCCTTCCACGACAGTGACAGCGAGATCGAGCGGCGCACCGGCGTGGACATCCCATTCATCTTCGAGAAAGAGGGCGAGACGGGATTTCGCCAGCGCGAGCGCGAAGCCATCGAGGCACTCACGGCGCTCGAGGGCATCGTGCTCGCGACCGGCGGCGGCGCCGTCCTGCTCCCCGAGAATCGCCGCCTGCTGAGTGAGCGCGGCTGCGTGGTCTATCTGCATACCTCCGTTGCACAGCAGGCCGCGCGGGTACGCCATGGCAGGCACCGCCCCTTGCTCGCAAACGCCGACCCCGCAACGCGGCTCGGCCATCTGATGGACGCGCGCGCGCCGCTCTACAGTGAAATCGCCGATATCGTGGTGCCGACCGACGGCCGACGGGTGAATAGCGTGGCCGAGCAGATACTGCGTGAGCTCGCCGCCGCACGCCGGCGCTAGGGCCCGTTCCGGGGCGGTCCCTCACGTATACTGAGCGCGTCTTTGTTGCATGCCGCAACGTGAACGACGTGATCGTGGACACTCTGAACGTCGAGCTCGGGAGCCGCAGCTACCCGATTCTGATCGCCGGCGGGTTGCTGCAACGTGCGGAGATCTTCCAGCAAAGCCTGCGGGCTCGCGAGCTGCTCATCGTGAGCAACACCACCGTGGCGCCGCTCTACCTGTCGACGCTCAGGACCCGTCTCGGTCAGCGCCGCGTGGTCGAGGTGATTCTCCCGGATGGTGAGGCCCACAAGACGCTCGCCAACGCCGCGCGGGTACTCGATGTGCTGGTCGCCAATCGCCTGGCGCGCGATGCCGCGGTACTCGCCCTCGGTGGGGGAGTGGTCGGTGACCTCGCGGGCTTCGCTGCGGCCTGCTACCAGCGTGGCATCGACTTCGTGCAGCTGCCGACGACGCTCCTCGCCCAGGTCGACTCGGCGGTCGGCGGCAAGACCGGCGTCAACCATGCGGGCGGCAAGAACCTGATTGGTGCGTTCCACCAGCCGGTGCTGGTGGTCGCCGATACGGCAACGCTCACGACGCTACCGGATCGCGAGCTGCACGCCGGCCTTGCGGAGGTCATCAAGTACGGACTGATCGCCGACGCCGCGCTGTTTGCATGGCTGGAAGAGCACCTCGACGAGCTCCTGGCGCGTGACCCGGCCGCCCTGGCACACATCATCCGCCGCTCCTGCGAAATCAAGGCTGCGGTGGTCGGCCGCGATGAGCGAGAGCAGGGTGAGCGCGCCCTGCTCAATCTCGGCCATACCTTCGGCCACGCCGTCGAGTCTGCGACCTCCTACCGGGAATGGCTGCACGGTGAGGCGGTGGGCGCCGGGCTCGTGATGGCGGCCGCCATGTCCGCAGCCTGTGGGTTTCTGCGCGATGCCGAGGCTGAGCGGGTGCGGCTACTCATCGAGCGCACGGGTCTCCCGAGCCGCATCGACTCGGTGACGGCGTCCGCGGCGCTCGATCACATGAAGATGGATAAGAAGGTGCTCGGCGGACGGTTGCGCCTCGTCCTGTTGCGCGGCATCGGTGAGGCGTTCGTGACCGCAGACTATCCACCGGAGGCCCTCACCCGCACCCTCGCGACGCATCTCGGGGGCCATCGATGAATGATGTCACAGCCGTCGCCGCGCTCGCGCCTTACGCGGCGCACGATGAGCAGTCGCGCGGCCGACGCTACCCCGAGCCGAAGCCGGAGTTGCGCGGTGAGTTTCAGCGCGACCGTGATCGCATCATCCACTCCAACGCCTTTCGCCGCCTCGTCTACAAGACTCAGGTGTTCGTCAACCACGAGGGCGACCTATACCGCACGCGCGTCACGCATTCCATCGAGGTGGCACAAATCGCCCGCTCGGTCGCCCTCGCGCTGCGGCTGAATGAGTCGCTCACCGAGGCGATCTGTCTCGCACACGATCTGGGCCACACCCCCTTCGGCCATGCCGGGCAGGACGCGTTGAACGAGTGCATGCGCGACTACGGCGGGTTCGAGCACAACCTGCAATCGCTGCGGGTAGTGGATCAGCTGGAGGAGCGTTATGCGGCGTTTCGCGGGCTGAACCTCACCTTCGAATGCCGCGAGGGCATTCTCAAGCATTGCTCACTGCGTAATGCACGCGAGCTCGGCGAGCTGGGCGAGCGGTTCATCAAACGGCGACAGCCGGGTCTCGAGGCACAGATCGCCAACCTCGCCGATGAGATCGCCTACAACAACCACGATGTGGACGACGGTATCCGTGCAGGGTTGCTGGATCTGGCCGCGCTGCGCGAGGTACGGATGTTCCGGCGCCAGTACGATGAAGTGATCGTGCATTACCCGGAGCTCAACGAGCGCCGGC
>Ga0306926_10003871_pt1 | contig 15635 bp, 10 predicted proteins | sample flu12Cox44000178_FD_203759 | JGI IMG/M metagenome (GOLD analysis project Ga0306926, IMG submission 203759) | Lab enrichment of tropical soil microbial communities from Luquillo Experimental Forest, Puerto Rico - flux8day.12C.oxic.44.000.178 (v2)... | ecosystem: Environmental > Terrestrial >...
TTCAATGCCCGCACTGCGGCGCGGAACATGAGACGAACGTGGGAGCAGCGTGGCTTGAGGACACTCTAAGAGGTATCAGCGTGGCGGACCTGAGCTGAGCAGCCTGTTGGCATCAGAGAACGTCAGCACCGATCCGTGGGGGAGGTCATGCGGCTCAGACCTGTAAGCATCATTGCGCTCGTACGAGCCGCGGTCATGCCTATCACTGCCGTCAGCTGGTACGTACCGGCAATCGCGGGATCTGATCGCAGCACGGATACGTATGCGGGCGACTATACGGCAGGGTCACTCCCAGCTGGAACATTCGCTGCTTTGCAATATGCGGGCTACTCTCGTGCCAACGCTTTCATCACCTCAGCGGGGGTCAACTTACCGGACGCGCACGCGAACATATTTGAGGAATTTACACGACTCACTTACATTGGACAGCTCGGGAATCGACCGCTAGTTATCGAGGTAGAATTACCCTTTGCCACCCTGACAGATGTAAATATACCTGGCACGAACAATCTGATTGCGGGAGGACTTGTAGATCCCGTAGTCCACCTGACGTATTTTCCTGTAGCCGACGCAAAGTTCCAGCGTTGGTTCGGCATCACTAACTACTTCTATCTTCCGCTCGGGCGGAGCTTTGACAACCAGAGAACCGTCAACGTATCGACGGCGCGCCAGTTTACACACGTGCTTGAAATCGGCTATACTGAAGGCCTAGGGAAGCTATCACCCGCCTTAAGCGGTGTTTTCTTTGATCTTATCGCCAACGCATCGTTCCATACTAATGGCAATAGTCCACTAAACGTCATAAATCCAGCCGACGCTCCGGTCCCTGGCGTCTTGACCTACGGCTTATTGACTCAAGCAATTTCTTATGATGTAAAAGCTTTTTTGCGGTACGAGCCTCGACCTTTTTTGTTCTTTGCCCTTGGGATAGAAAAATTATGGGGCGGCGAGCAGATCGCTAGAAACGGTCAATTTGCGGTTACAGGATTGCCTATAGTTATTCCACAAGGAGATTTATCGTTAGGTACTGACGCCTTTTTCAGGGGGCATGTCCAATTTCAAGTTCCCTTTGCTCAGGATTTTGCAGTAGCCTTTGATATATTTCACGACTTTGAGAGGGTAGGCGGTTTCAGGAGCGATATCGGTGCCGAAGTTCGTCTAGTCAAATTTTTCTTTCCACAGACACCGACAAGATAGGCGAACTCAAGGCCTTGACTTTCGCGAGCGGTCAGCGCGACGCACCACCAGCGCAACCGCGGTGCCCGCCTCCGCGACGGCAAGACTCGATTTCACGGAGTCCTTCCGTTTATACGGATGGACGTGCTGAGGAAACGGCGAGGACCTTTCAAACGCTAACCCACGCGCTTCGTCGCGTGAGCCAAGCAGGCGATTCCTCGGCCGTGACGCTATTGACATCTTAGCTTTCACGCCACTGCCGTCCGCTAAATTGCAGATGCTGGCACTTCCGCCATGCTGCTCGGCGATGAGCCGCACCAAATAGAGTCCAATTCCATGGTGTTCGCTGGATGGGCCTGAGCGCGTAGACGCGAACGGGCCGAACAGCATTTCCGTATCGCTCTGGACTGCAGGGTCTTTGTTGGTTACCGATATCGTCGCCATTGAGCCTTCTATGCAAAGCGCGACCTTGACGGTGCTATCTCCTCGGCAAGACGCAGCATTGCTTAACAAATTACCGATGCCTTCCTGGATCAGTGTCGCGTCTGCATACACTGGAGCCGTATCTAAATTCTCTAAATGAAACTTTATTCCAAGATGGGTATGCCTGAAGGCTTCGACCTGACCCCTTAGTAATGCTGCGAGGTCAAGCATTCGAAGCTGACAAGCGCACAAAAGCCTCTGCGTCGGTAGCTTGGCATGCGCGCTCGATCCGGATGTTTGTCGCCTGACTGCACCGCGTGTGGCTGAACCTCCCAGCCCCCTTTTCCGAGTCCTGGTCCTGAGTTAGCGTTCAGAGCCTCTTGAGAAACTCGATCAGCGCTTCTTTATCCGCGTCAGAGAGGCCAGGTTCCTCTTCGAGGCGGTCCGTGCCAAAATAGTGTCCACGGTTCACCACGAAGTCCGGACAATTGCTCAATTCATAGAAGGCGCGCGCGACCGGCTCGAATAATCGTTGCGCCTCTTCATTGCTAGCATTGGGCGGCAATGCGCTCGCGTATTTGTGCAGGCGCCATCCTACCCGGAGGAGAGCCCAGCCGCGCTTGAGCTCGGACCACAGGTCGGTGCTTTCCGGCAGTGGGCTGAGGCTGCCGATGAGCGCGATCGGCGTACCCTTGGGGATCGGGCCGATTTTCAGGTCGCCCTTATCGTCCATCGCGCCCGGCAGGAACCAGTTGATCGGTCTGCGCAGGGCGCCGACGAAGCCCGGCAAAAATCCGTGTGGGACCTTGATCCAGCTGTGTTCGCTCGTCCGGTCGATCCAGCCAACGCCTTTGCTGCCGAGCACCTGGTCATGCTCGCGCTTCTCCGGCCACAGCAGCATATGAATGGCGATATCGAATTCGCGCACGCGCTCTGCAACCGACGGATCGGATTTAAAAGGACCGACCGTGTTGTTGAGCAGATATGGCGCCGTCGACCAAAGGCTCACCAAAGAGGCCGGCCGCGTGTAGCCGCGTCCACCCGCCGGCATTTGGTAGCGACGCGTGGCGCCGTCAAAGGGGTCCTGGTACGTGATTTCGCCAACCGAAGGCAGCTCCTTAAAACTCTGCGACGAGAAATCATCCCAAATGTTGTTGGCGATTGCATTGGTCGCTAGTGGACTACATGCGTTGGTCTGCAACAGCGTGACCGGAACCCGAAATTCGGTGGACAAAAAGTTATCTTCCAGAAAGTCCGACTTGTTGACGAGATCTAGCATTTTCTTCTTGAAGTCGACGGTCTTGGTCCACTCCCAATAGGGTTTCCAGCAGTTGAGATAGTTTGCGCCCGCGCAGGCCCCCTGTTCCGGGTATTGCATCCCTTCCGGTGGCAGCGGCAGCTTGCTGGAGTGACAGCGCGCACACCGCTCGGCGAACACTGTCTTGCCGCGATCGAGCACGGCCGCATTATCGCCCAGATACTCCTTTCCGCCTGGAGCATCTTTCAGATAGTCGGGTTTGCCCGCCCCCAGCAGAAAGCGCACCATGTAGATGCTTTGCTGCTCCGTGGCTCTCCAGTACGTCGAGTTGCGTTGGGCCGTAGCAATGCGGATCGGGCTGATGCGCATCATCCCCAGAAACGGGGAGAAGTGCAGCATCCATTCTTCACTGAACAGTCCTATGTTGAGATGGACGCGATTGAGCGCGCCCAGCACACCGACCGAATCCGAGCCGTCCTTGAGGACACGTGGTGTGTAGACGTAAGGCTTCTCATAGAAATTGTTCAGATCCTTTGCCTGCGGAAAGTCATCGAATTGCTTGTTGTCGAGCTGCCCGCCGCTCAGCTTTTCGCGACCAAACCGACGAGCCTGTTTCATCCGGCTTTGGAAGTTGTAAATGGCGTTATTGGTGCGCGGGTTGACAATGTTATCGGTAGATACCAACGAGGTGTCAAAAGTCCCGGGCCGGGCCGTATGCAGCAGCTGAAAAATGACATCGTTCTCGTCGCCCTTCCAGTTGAACACACGATCCAACCAAAGATATTGCGCACCAACGGTGGAGTTGAGACCTTTCCACTCCGGATGCTCCGGGTCGCGCGGCGGATTGCGCGGATTGGGCCCGACGTGACAGAAGGCGCAGGCCATGCCGACCCGATAGGGACGCACGAGCTTCGAATTCAAATAGTAGCTTTCATCCGTATAGTACCGCTCGGCATCCCAGTTCTTGCGTGCAGTCTCGTCGAAGGCCGGATTGGGAAACAGCCGTAAACCGATGATGCCGGTGGGCTCACCGTAGTAGGAACCCGACGGCATTGATCCGTCGCGGCGGGCGCCGATCTTGACCCCAGGATATTTCTTGTCGTCGGCGAACGGGTCCGGCGGACAGGCGGGATTGCGCTGGTCGAGCCACAGGTCGAATCGTTTGGGATCAGGCCCTTTCGCCCGTTCGAAACAGGGCTCATTCATCACGCCTAAGTATGCAAAGCGTTTATCGCCGCCGAACTTCAATGACGGGTGCGATGAAATGGTCTTGAGAAGATCGAAGGTGCCAAAGGTGTAGTTGGTGATGGCGTCCCAGAACCGATCGTTGCCACCCGTCCATACCATCCACATGGTGCGGCCATACTTTTCCTCCGGAGTTGCGAGTTGCCAATTATCCATTTCGTCGAAATATTCATCATCCCGAAGGTGGGCGACGGCGAAATGATTCTCGTCGAGCCCGGCGCGAGCCGCCTCGTCGCGAACGCTGCCGGTGCGCGGTCCCTGCGAGATTGTGGCAACCAGCACGGCGCCGGCGCAAACCAGCACCAGGATCAGAAGACCGACAGTCCCTAAGATCCCATAGAGGACGCGCATCGCTGTTCTCCTCCAGTCGGTTGGCGTCTTCGTCGTGCCAGAGCTGTCGCGCAGGGCCGCGGTACTGTCCGTCCGGCTGCAGACAGGCTCGGCTCCCGTAGGTTCTTGCCTGGGAATGCCGTTGAGCGCATGGCGATACTTGCTGATTTCCAGATAAACTCGCTTGCGCACCCGATTGATGGCGCCCAATGGCTTGTGCTCCGGCAGCCCATGCCACGGACTGAATGACAGGTTTTCGCAGAAGCTCGCGCGCTCGGCGCACATCAGATCTTGACTGGGAATGATGATCTTTGCGACGTGCTCGGGCCGAGACACGGTTTCGTTCCATACGACTGTCGTGTCCTCGATCGGGGTGCGTTCTTCGTCGACATATCGCTGGATGAAGAAATCGAAGCAAACGTCTCGCTCAGCGAGCGTCTTGTTCATTTCCGTTTTAAGCGAAAATCCGGGAGCGAGAAAGGTCTTCAATCGACACAGGAAATTGGCCGGGTTTGGCGAACAAGGCTTGGCGGTGTATTTGACCGCGTATCTCGGGCCGGGCGGAACGCCCAGCCGGTAAGGCGTCATCGACCAGTATTGATGAAATAGCGGATTGGTCAGCAGCGTCAGGTTGACTTTGAAGGCGATCCAGATTTCCTTGCCTCTCAGTTTCAAAACTGACAGGTATTGCGCGATAGTGCCGCCACTCAGGTATTGTCGCAGAGTCTTGTTGTAGCGTATCAGATCGTCGACAAAGAAGGCGGGGCTGCTGATCAGTATGAAATCTTGGGTATTCTTTTCTTCGTCTTCGCCTAAATTGTCTAGGAGTTTCTGACCCCCCACACCCATCAGCTTGATCGCCATTCCGCGCGCGTCAGGGAATCGCGAATTTTGACGCTCGGAATTGCCGTTCGAGAACCTTATCCACGCTTTGTATTCCCGGCCGAGCTGGCTGAATACGCCGATCCGCAATTCATTTTTGAGATCAGGATCGACACGAAAGATGGCATGTACACACCCGTTATCCTTGGTGTGAGCGTCGCGCAGGGCGGGACGGCGTCCTTGCCGGAACCGCCGTCTGATGAATTCCTTGATGAGGTCAATGGTCTCGTCGGTGAGCTTATCCTCAGACGCTTTTTGTGCCCCGTAGTAGGCTTCCCCCAATTCCAAGTCGATTGCATCGCCCACTGGCGGCTGAATGGGTGGGGTCATTGTGGTAAGCCCCCTTTGCGACGGTCGCATGCGGCACGGCAGTCTAGGCGTGCAAATTCCCTTTGGCTGTGAACTGGGTCACGTCCAGCACGCTGTTCACCGGGATGACTTAGCCGGTCGCGGCGATCAGGGCTTTCGCCCGCTCCAGGTCCGTGCTTGCGATACTCTCGTCAAAAATCCGGCAAAGCGGCGCAAGGTGTTTGTGCGCCTGCAAACCCTTACCCTGCCTATGCCACAGCGCAGCGAGCCCGTTAGCGGCGCGCAGTTGCCACAGGCGCGCCCCTTGTCGCTCCGCGACACGGATCGCCTCCTCGTAGCAGGCTTCGGCCGTGGCGGGGGACTCATGGCAAAGCAGGTCGCCGCGAAGCCTGTGGAGCTCGGCTTCGTACCAACGCCCGCTGGTCGTGCTTAGTGATGTCAAGGTTTGATCAACCAGCTGCGCCGCATTATCCAATTGGCCCGCCTTCGCCAGCGCCTGAGCCATGAGATAGCGAGCGAACTGAACCCAGGTGAGCGCTCCAGTCGCTTCTAGCGCACTCGTGCTCTGGCGAATCTCGGCAAGCCCCTGTTCGGCATCCCCAAGCTCGACTTGGGTCCAGCCGCGCATCAGTTGGCACCCGGCCATCCAAAGCGGAAAACCGTGCTCACCCGCGAGCGCAATCGTGCGCTCGGCGATGGGCTGAACCGCGTCGGGTTTGTTGCATAAGACGTAGGCGCCGGCCAAAAACGCGAGCACGTACGCGAGGCTGTGCGGATGACGCAGGTGCTCGGCGTAAGCGACCGCCTCGTGGCCCAGCGTCAACCCGCCGCGGACATCACCAAGTATAATGGAAGCGAGCGCCAAATAGGCCTGGGCCGTTGCTTTCTGATCCTGCGAGAAGACCATGGGAAGCGGGCCTTGCGCGCTCGCATCGTAGAGTTCGATCGCCGCGCGGAGATGTTCGCAGGCGGCTGAAAGCTCGCCCAAGTAGAACAGCGACATCCCCAGCGCGCGATGGCCCATGAGCCGTTGCATCGCTTCGTCCTGCCGGCCCGTGCGCACCAGCAGGCCTTTGGCAAGAGTCCGAGCCTGCTCGAACTCGTCCCGCATCAAGTGAACGCCTACGATCCCGTTGATCACTGTGATCGTCTGCGGACAGCCCTCAACCTTCTGGCACAGCTCAAGAGCGCGTCCGAACGCCTGACCGGTTTCCGCGGCTCCAAACCCCTTTACGGCAATCAGGACGTTGCCCAACGCATGTTGCAATTGCAATTCAAGTTCATCGCGTTGCGGACTTGCGGGCACTTGTGAAAGAAGCTTAAGCGCGATCTGCAGATGCGTGGTCGCTTCGACGAATGCGAATCGTTCGCCCGCCTGCCGACCGGCCTTTACCCAGTAGTCGATCGCGGCTTTGACCTCGCCGGCTTGCGTGTAGTGGTGGGCAATGAGCTCGGGCGCACCCTTGCCAACATCGGCAAGATCGCCGCAAAGCGCTTCAGCGGTTCTGATATGCAAGGCCCGGCGCTCGTCACGCAACAGGCTGGCATGCGCCTCGTCTTGCACGAGCGCATGCTTGAAGGTGAATGTTTGGCGATCTGGCTCGCCGCTGCGAAGAAGGAGGCCGGATTCAAGCAGGCGATTGATCGCCGCGAGCACCTCGCCTGCCGGCAACGAAGCGACAGCGTTCAGCAATTCCAGCGAGAATTCACGACCAATGACCGCAGCAATCTGTGCGACAGTTTTCATCGGCGCGGCCAGATCCAGGCGGGCCATCAATGACGCATGCAGGGTGTCCGGCACCGTGAGAGACGACTGGAAATCGAGCAACCGCCGAGCCTCGCTAGATCGGTGTTCGGCAGCTTCTATCACTGCCCTGGTTATTTCCTCGACAAACAGTGGAACGCCGTCGGCCTTTGCCACGATTTGTTCGATGATCGGCTGCGGGAGCAGCGTCTCGCCCGCGAGCGCTTCGACCATCGCAGCAACGTCCGCTGGCTCCAGGCGATTGATCGCCAACGTGGTCGTGTGCGGCCCCTCCACCCTGGATAACTCGAATTCAGGACGAACCAGGATGACGGCGAACATTCTCCAGTTTGCGATTTGCGCCCGGATGCGTTCCAGCAGCTCTAAAGAGGTGGGGTCGATCCAATGCACGTCCTCGAACACAAGCAGCACCGGTTGTCGCTTGGTCTGAGCTTCGAGCAATGTCAAAATCGCCGCAAAAGTTCGGTTTTTTTGCTGCTGTGGTGTGAGCTCAAGGGGCGCATAGCGAGCCCCGGTCGGGATCGACAACAATGCGGCCAGCAGGGCGACAATCTCGTCGTTTGCCCCTACGAATTGCTTGACCAGTGCCTCCAACCGATCGAGTTTGCGGGAAGGCGTGGCATCCGGAGTTATGCGTGCCATGCGCTCGAAAAAATTCACGACCGGATACCAGGCGCTGCTCGTGTGGTAGGACGAGCATTGAAACGAGATCACGCGATATTTTTCACCCGAGAGCCGTTGCCTGAGCGCCATCGTAAGCCGCGATTTTCCGATTCCGGGCTCACCCGAAATCACCGTCACGCAGCCCTGACCGCTTTTTGCTCGCAGATATTGTTCATGCAGCAGCTTCTGTTCCGTGTCGCGGCCGACCAGCGGGGTCAAAACCGCGGAGTGGTGGGCCTCGAATCGGCTTGCGACCGAACTTGGCCGCACCACCCGCCAGACCCGAACCTGGTGGTCGAACCCCTTGATGTGGTGCTCGCCGAGGTCCGCGAGTTCAAACAAACCGCCCAATAATCGCCGGGTGCTCGGCGCTAGTAGTATCTGGTTTGGACCGGCCAGTGCTTGTAGACGAGAGGCCAAGTTGGGGGCTTCGCCAACGACTGTGCGTTCGCGGATCGCACTGTCGCCGATGAGATCGCCGACAACGACGAGTCCGGTCGCAATGCCAATCCGTACCTCGAGCTTCTGTCCCACACGCGTGGCAAATGCCGAAATCGATTCGATCGTCTGCAACGCCGCTTTGACTGCGCGCTCGGCGTCATCCTCGTGTGCGCTCGGAAACCCGAAATACGCAAGCACGCCATCCCCGGAAAACCTGGCGATGTGACCCTCGTAGCGCCGGATCGCGTCGGAGCAGCAGCTTTGAAATTCGTGCAGAATCTCGCGCAAATCCTCGGGGTCGAGTTGTGCCGACAGAGCTGTCGAGCCCACGAGGTCGCAGAAAGCAATCGTCAAATGTCGCCGCTCGGGCTTGATGTTGGCGTCGCGGCTCGGCCGTTCAGTGTGGCGAGCCGATATGGATGCCTGGGGCGAAAAACAAAATTCAGGAATGGCCCTCAGCAGTTTCTTGCGATTGCCAAGGGACACCCCCAGTGTTGCTAGATCCTGCTCGGTTAGATCTGCCAGAGCCTCGCTATCAATGTCGTTTTCGGCAAACACGTCGGCGTAACGGCCAAGGCCGAGGCTTTCGAGCCACTGCCGCAACTCGCTCATCGCAGGTGCAAACGGATAAATCCCGTGCCTTCTGCTCCGAAACGCGTAGTGTAGCGGTATTTAGAGCCGGTGACTAGACCAATTCGGTGGTGCGGCTCGCCTCTCGAGTGGCAGGGATGCCGGAATCCAACGGCAGCGGGGCTTCAGTGCAGGTTGAGGCGAACAGCCAAGGATGCACCGGGCCGGCAGCAGTACATTTAACGTGGTCGCCGGCACAAATTCGCGCCGGGGAGATCGCGGCTAATCACGCGCGGATTAGGATCAGAGAGGCCTGGCGGATTTTCAGCAAATGTGAACGGCAAGGGCGTGTTACGCCCAAAGCGCGTTTCGGCCATGCCCATCCAAGGCCTCGAGAGATCGTTAAAGCTCCCGTCGGCAGTGAATGGCGGACATCGAAGCCGGGCGGGTGCGCGGCAGGAGTTGGAGGGGCCGTTTCGGTGTCAAAGACATTTTGCCATCGTAGGTCGCTGCGTAGACAATAAATTTATAACCACTAGTGGAAGCGGCAATCAGTACCAAACGCAGCAACGGTTGATCGCTCGAAAAATGGCTGCGATCGCTCGCTCAAACAAACCGGGCGCCATTTGTATCCCTGTTCGACTCGTCCCTCCGACCTCGCGAGCTTTCGCTGCGGGCTTCTATTGCTGGATCGGCCGTTCAGCGCCTCGTGCGCGGTTTGAATCGTGGAGACATGGCTCGCACAAGCCTATTACGTATGGTAGTAACCACGCCTAACTCTGTGCACATGACAACAGCGTAGTAAAGGATCGATCGTTCCGGCCGTGTGATTTGGCTCACATTGCGGCTCAGAACTGTCGGACTAGATTGGCGGATCACGGGGCGAACAACTGGGAGCGGACCAGCAAGTTCATCGTCGGCTCACATTGCTCGTGTGATCTCCATTTTCCGCGGGGTTTGCTGTCGTGGGCTCAGCAGGCGCAATCCAACATGGCTGATGCAGACTACATTATCATTGGCTCTGGAGCTGGCGGTGGCCCGTTGGCGGCGAACCTCGCCCAGCACGGGTTCAAGGTTCTCCTCATAGAGGCGGGGGGCGACCTCATGGACACGGATGATGAGGGTCGACTCCTTTATTCTGCTCCGGTGTTCCACGGACTCTGTACCGAGGACGACCGGTGCAGCTGGAGTTATTTCGTGCACCACTACTCCGACCCCAATGACCCTGATCGCGAAAAGCGAGACAGCAAATACGACAAACAGGGCGGGGGCATTTGGTATCCGCGCGTCGGAGCGCTCGGCGGCTGCACGGTGCACAATGCCATGATCACAGTCACGCCGCAGGCCATAGACTGGGACACTATCGCTCATCTGACGGGCGATTGGAGCTGGGGCGCGGACAATATGTACAAATATTTCACGCGGCTTGAGCGCTGCGGATACAGGTCGGCGCCTTGGACTCTGGGCTATATTGTCAATCGATTGTTTAGTTCTGCAATAGGGCTTGTAACAGGATCGAAGAACTGGATGGCATGGTCGTCAGGGCACGGGTTCAAGGGATGGCTGTCGACGGAGCGACCCAGACCGACGGTTGTGCTCGGCGATTGGCAGATCATCAAGATCTTGCTTAATACAATTTGGATTTGCTTCCGATTAGGGCTGGTGTGGTTTCGCATGCTGCGAGCCTTCGATGCCAATGATATCCGCAACTCGGAGGACGGCCCGGAAGGATTGGTACTCACAACGCTGACCACCCGGAACCGAAAACGCCAAGGTCCGCGCGAATACCTGATCCGAACTTTGCGCGAAAAGCCAGATAAATTGACGATCTATTTGAATACGTTGGCGACAAAAATTATTTTCGATGGTAAGCGGGCTGTTGGCGTCGAGGTGCGCCGAGGCGAGAAGGGCGACGCGCTGTATGAGGCGTCCCCGAACTACCAGCCCGGCTTAGGCAAGCGACAGCAATTCACAGCCTGCCGCGAAGTCATCATATGCGCAGGTGCCTTCAACAGCCCACAGCTTTTGATGCTGTCTGGCATTGGGCCGGAAGCAAATCTTCGGGAATGGGGAGTAGAGCCCTTTATTAACCTTCCTGGCGTGGGTGCCAACCTCCAAGACCGCTATGAAATTGCGGTGGTGACCGAATCCAAAAAGCCGTTCGCACTGTTGCCTCCGGAAGCGACGTTTGCCCCGCCCGCTGGCTCGAATGCGCCGCCCGATCCATTTCTGGAACTGTGGGCGCAAGGAAAAGGTCTCTATTGTTCGACCGGTTCGTTGATCGCTATTATGAAGCGATCTCGGCCCGATCTTCAGGAACCGGATCTTTTCATATTCGGTCTACCAGGCTTCTTTCGGGGATTTCGGCGGGGCTACTCCCAGGATTTCGAGCGCTTCCGCAACAAATTTACCTGGATCATCCTGAAGGCCTACACCTGCAACACGGCGGGTCGGGTGACACTCGAGAGCAATGATCCGACCAAGCGTCCGCGCGTGGTTTTCAATTATTTCGATACCGGCAGTGACGAGTGCCAGCAGGACCTTTATGCGCTCGTCGAGGGTAGCAAGTTCGTTCGAAAGATGAACCGCAACCTCGGAAAGCGCTTTGCGAAGGAACTGGTTCCTGGGCCGGGATATGCAACGGAAAGTGATGTGATCGAGTTCATTAAAAATGAAGCATGGGGGCATCACGCGTCATGCACGAATAAGATCGGTCAAAGTACAGATCCCATGGCTGTGCTGGACAGCAGGTTTAGGGTGCGCGGCACGGAGTGTCTCCGCGTCGTTGATGCATCTGTCTTTCCAAAAATCCCTGGCCATTTTATCGTCGCGGCGGTTTACATGATCAGCGAAAAAGCGTTCGACGTTATCGTAGAGGATGCTAAAGGCAGACCCTGCTGCTGCGCTGATGGCTCGACAGGGCCCTCGGATCGGCTCGAACGTGAGCCTGATCAAACTGCCGTCGCATAAGCGATTACTATGACGCAGACCCTTATCCTCTTGGCAGTGGCCACGGTGGTCATCTGGATAATCGCGGAAAAGGCAGCGGAATCCAGCGGACGCGATGTCGGTAACCGTTTTCTCGAAGTCACCCCCGATTATACTGCAGACGGGCTGCGAAGTTGGATTGCGACTTATCCGTTCCAGGCCCATCGCTACGCCTTTCCGGTATTGTTTCCGCTTGACCTGTTGTTTCTGTTGACGGTTGCCGGATTTTTTGCAGTTGCATCGATTGCGATTGCCCATGCGCTGCATTGGAATCAGGAATGGATTCGCTTGTGCGCTATCTTCCCAATTCTCTATGCCACGTGCGATTTGATCGAGAACATCCTCCTCGTACGCTTGTTGGTCTCGCCAACGGTCGTCACTGATCGTTCCGTGGCCGTCGCCCAGACGGTTACCGGCTTGAAATTCGCAGCCGTAGCAATCAGCGCAGCGCAGCTTTTGTTGTTAGTAGGCTTGGGGTTGCTACGGATTCTGTTTCACGCGCTGCGTTGAATGGCGCTGCAGGCGGATCTCACAGCAACATTGTCGCGCTCAGAAAGGGCTTCGCACGGGAAATTCACGCACGATGCTACGCATAGAAAACGACGCCGGCCACCTGATCGGTAAAGGGGATTAACCGCTCTTATGTTACGGAAAGATCAGTGACACGGCTTACCAGATTCCTCGCGGCTTGGTGGCCAGCCTGTGATCCAGTTCACATCTACCACAATCTTTAAAGCCATAGGATCGGCTTCTGAACCGTCGAAACTGAAGCGAGCCGAAATTTCCTGAGTTGACGCGCTTGCTGTCTCGACACTTGGGCGGGAAGGTAAATTTAATAGATGGACCGTTGAGTGCTCAGCGAGCGGGCCAAGTAGGGCCCCAAGGGGGTTGACGTGACCGATCAGCGAGATTCTGCGGGTCCAATCGCGGGAAGTTCAGACGAGCCGCTTGGCTGTGACATCGTGATGGCTGGCGGTGTCACGAGCGGGATTATATATCCCGGCGCGGTCGCAATGATCGCCCGTCGGTATTCTTTCCATTCGATTGGCGGAACCTCTGTAGGCGCGATCGCTGCCGCAGTCACAGCGGCCGCTGAATATGGCCGGCGGACAGGAAGCAATCCGAGCGCCTTTAGCCAAATCGCTGCGCTACCCAATAGTCTTGGTGTGTCCGCAAGAGATGGCCATTCTCGCTTGTTTCATCTGTTTACGCCGGAAACAAGAACAAGCCACTGTTCGGGCTTGTGAAGCCTCTCATTGGCCGGGGCGGCGCGCTGGAAAAATCGTTGGTGTCGCGGTAACAACACTTTCGGTCTGGCGAATTGCTCTGCCCGTTGCGCTTGCGATCGTAGCCGGCCTCTTTCTCATCACGGTGCTTTTGCATCAGGGTCAGTACGTTCTCTCGACGATTTCCCTCTTTTCAGTCCTGGCTTTTGTCCTGGTTGTTTGGCTTGGTATGCTCGTTATCGTCTCGCAGCGCCATTGGCTTCCGGCCTGGCGCGAGAATGGCTACGGGATCTGTACTGGCAATGCATCTCCTGAGCTAGGCAGGTTGAGCGAAGACATATTTGAAGGGCTAACCCCATGGATGCATCGGGTGGTGCAAACCGCCGCCGGGCGAGGTCTGCACGATAAACCTTTGACCTTCGGCGATCTGTGGACAGCGCCAGGATCGTCCGCATCCACAACGACCGAGGCAGATCCCAATAGCCCGCGCAGCATCGAACTTGCGATGATGGCCAGCGACATCAATCGCAACCGGATGGTCCAGCTTCCATTTCTTGAAACACCCTCGCCAATCTATGGGGCGAAAAAACTTCTCGATGACTATTTTCCGACGAGCGTTGTGAAATGGATGGATGAACATCCAGGTGATTACGACGAGAGAATTGTCCATGACGAAGATGTCATTCGGCTACCAAAGGCAAAGGATCTCCCGGTCGTGTTCACAGCGCGATTGTCACTAAGTTTTCCCGTGCTCCTATCAGCTATCAAGTTGCTCACGCCAGATTTCGCGAAGGGAAAGAAGCCTGGAAATCTTATTCCACCGCGACCACTCTGGCTTTCCGACGGAGGGCTGGTATCAAACTTCCCATTCTTTCTTTGACAGTCCAATTCCTTCGCGACCAACCTTCTGCTTGAATCTGATAGCTTACGAAGTAGAGGAATCCAAAGGCGATCTGCCGGACACGGACGTCGGTGAAGTGGTTGCAAGTACCGACGAGACGATAAAGCCAATCACGCAGGCGCGGGCTGAAAAACGTAAAGCCGAGCACCGCCCGCAGATCATACCCGACCGTGATCCGCGGCCCGACGATGAAGTTTGGGGCATTGTTTCAATGAGCAAGTGGAAATCGGTTCTGCCCCGTGCGATTTTTGGAATTCGCCACAGGTAAGGGCACCGGCCTCGTCGCATTCCTCAAGGCACTTTTTAATACCGCTCGGTGCTGGGATGATAATCAGCTGCTCATCGCGCCGGGAGTCCGAGACCGTGTCGTGAACATTGCATTGCGCGACGACGAAGGGGGGCTGAACCTTGACATGGCCCCCGAAGTCATCGCCGATCTTGATTGGCGTGGACGCGGCAGGCCTTTTGATCGCTGCACGGTTCGATCCTACAGCGAAGTTCGATCCCGAGACCGGCCATCCCAACATTGAGATCTTCGCAAATCACCGTTGGGTAAGGTTCCGGAACTTCATGGGGCATTCGAAGACCTTTCTCGACGTTTTGCATTATCCCGGCGGGAGTCTGACGCGGCCGCAAAATTACGTGGTGAATCCCTGCTTGATGAGATGATCGCGGGCAAGGAAAAGCTCGAGTACCAAGCCCCCGTTGGGGCCCGCGAGTTCTACCGGACATCTAAAGACAATTTAGATCAGCTGGCGCTCAAGATGGCTGCGGTTACGCGCAACAATGCGGAGGCCACATTTGATAGAATTCCTTCGCATCAGCGGACACTAGCGGAGCGGCGCCGCGACCGAAGACGACATTCTGGCTAGAACCTCTCGCAGACAATGATCCCCGAGCGGAAATGGCTGATCTGCCTCCACCCATCTCGTAGGCTCTCTTGAGCCTGATGTGGTCCGCGAGATCCTACTGCTCATCGGCCTTGCTCCGGGGATCCATCAAAAGCGCGCCCGCGCCGACGAGGCCAGAGAATATTTTGTCTTCATCTGGCACACCGAGGTCTGAAATTGGCGCTGAACAGACATGTCGAGGCAGCCTAACAATGGGCTGGCTACGTGACCGCACATTTGGGGAGCGACCCCGTGCATCAAGGATCGTCCAAGCACCTCCGCTTGATGAGCATTTTAAGGGGGATCGACTGACCAATGGCTGGCATAGCGACCGAACTGGTCCCGATGCCCGCACCGAGCGCTCGGTTAGGAAACGACGGCGGTTCATGACAGTCCTCTCAAAATTTTCGCGCTGAAACACCCGCCCGTGGACGATCGAGACCGCCCTCGGAAGATAGGAGCAAGCCTAAATGCGCCACCACGACACCTGAGACCTGCCCAGCCACGCAGTGCGATATCCGTCCTCGCGGTGGGGCGAAGATCAATGTTGCGCGGGCGGGCGGCCGCG
>Ga0306926_10003872_pt1 | contig 15635 bp, 11 predicted proteins | sample flu12Cox44000178_FD_203759 | JGI IMG/M metagenome (GOLD analysis project Ga0306926, IMG submission 203759) | Lab enrichment of tropical soil microbial communities from Luquillo Experimental Forest, Puerto Rico - flux8day.12C.oxic.44.000.178 (v2)... | ecosystem: Environmental > Terrestrial >...
GGGAGCGGGTTCAGGGGTCTGCCAAACGAATGTTGCCGCATGGCTGTAGAGGCGAGCGGCATAGGCGTAGGGAAGTTCGAAGGGATTGCCGGTAGTGCGGGCGTTGTAGTAAAGCATGCTACACGCCGTGAGCAAGAGTATTGCTGAAGCGGGCAGAAGGATCAGCCGAATGGAAGCGCGGCGCGCCGCTGGCTGCTTTGCTTGTTTGAAGATCCAGACCAAGAAAGCAATAGAAACCGGAGCGCAGAAAAACAGCGTCTCGTACGGGCGGCTGTTCAGCAGAATCGCTACACCCAATCCGAGAACTGCGCCAACTGCTAGCGAAGGCTTGCGGCGCAAGCGGCCAAACGCCCCGAGCACCATCGCTCCGCCAATTGCGGCCACCGCCCCGCCCCAGTAACTATTCATCCAGTAGGAAGCCACGCACAGCTTGGCGGCCGCAAGCATGCCGGCGAGAAACGCCCAGCGGGCTGGCATCCAGGCCTGTAACATCCAAACGATGGCGGCGGCCATAGCAGCAGCGCTCAGCAGCACCCCGATCCACGGATGGCCGAGAAGCTGTCCAAGGGCAAGGACAATGCCCTGCGCAGGCGGGTATTTCGAGGCGTAGGCCGGTTGCCAGAAGACATGAAACGTCTCGAAACTTCGCCACAGAGGATGTGGTGGATTCGCGACGCGGCCGTGGGCAAAGGTGTCGGCCATCAGCAGATAGCTGAATTCGTCGTGAATTCCTGGATTGGGAACCGGCAGCTTGTCGAGCAAGGCGACCCGAAGACCGATCACGAGCAGAAAAAGCAGAATAACGGCGAGATATTTTCGAGCAGCAACCCGCGAAGACAGGCTTTCGAGACGGAGGAACAGGCGCTCTGAGGCGCGAGGAAAAAAGACCGCAGGCAGAAGGAAGGCGAGTGCAAGCAAAACGGTCTTTTGCGGCTCCACGAGCCACCATTGGGCGGAGGGTAACATTTTTATTATCCCAGGAACCTTCCGCCTCATGAAGACGGCGAACGGTCACTCCATTGATTGTAGACGATTACAGCGGAAATTCAGCCGACCATCTGCGCCAGTACGCAGATTCAGGAATCGTTCGCAATCCATCCACCCGGCCGGTGATTCGCCCTTGCTCGAGAAGGTCCATGCCGCAGCCGCCCATGGGGACGCAAGCTGGATGGCAGCGGGCGGCGGCTTTCTGGCAGAGTGAGGCGCACCCCAGGTTTGCGCCTGCGAAGCCCATTTTTCCAGTCATACATTCGCTGTTGGGAGGACCGTAACATTTGATACCTTAGTGCGGAGGCAGCATGAGGACCAAAACGATGTGGATCGGTGTTGGCGGAATTTTGCTGACAGCAGTGTTGATAGTGCTGGTTGTGGCGAGGATGCGCGCCGGAGACAAGGCGCCTGCCGTGGGTACGGCGGCGCCTGACTTCACGCTCAATTCGCAAGAGGGCAAGGCTATCAGCCTGCGCGACTTCAAGGGTAAGTGGGTGGTGCTGTACTTCTATCCCAAAGATATGACCACTGGTTGCACGATCGAAGCGCATAACTTCCAGCGGGACCTGGCCAAGTATGACGCCAAAAACGCCGTAATTCTTGGCGTCAGTGTTCAGGATGAGAAAACGCATCAGCAGTTCTGTACAAAGGAAAGCCTGACATTTAGGCTGCTGGCAGACACAAAAAAGGAAGTATCCCAGAAATATGATTCGGTCATGAATTTCGGAGTCATGAAGCTGTCGGCAAGGCATACCTACTTGATTGATCCGGCCGGAATGATTCGAAAAGTATGGACCGACGTGGATGTCAAGAAGCACAGCGATGAGGTGCTGGCGGCGCTCGACGAGCTTCAGAAGTAGCCAGCTAGGCGCACTTGTGGAATCGATAGTGGTGGTCTCCGGCTGCGAGATAGGTTTTTACTTTGGAGGTGGCGGCGATGAAACGCAGATTTGCGCTTTGCGTTCTGGCCTTGATGGCGCTTGGACTTGGACTTGCTTTGCGGGCGGGATCGCCAAAGACAGAGACCGTCAGCTACAAAAGCGGCGATGAGACGGTGAGCGGCTACCTGGCGCTGCCAGATGGCGGAGGCAAGCATCCTGCGATTGTCGTGATCCATGAATGGTGGGGATTGAACGATTGGGTTAAAGAGCAAGCCCAAAAATACGCGGCACAAGGATATGTGGCGCTTGCCGTGGATTTGTATCGCGGGAAGGTGGCGACGAATCCCGACGACGCACACATTCTGATGCGGGGACTGCCGGACGATCGCGGGATGCGCGACCTCGAGGCAGCGTTCGCCTATTTGAGTTCGCGGCCGGACGTGAATGCGGCAAAGATAGGCTCGGTCGGCTGGTGCATGGGGGGAAGCTGGTCGATCAAGTTGGCGGTGGATCAACCCAAGCTGGCCGCGTGTGTGGTGAATTATGGATGGCTGCCGTCAGACCCTGCGTTGGTAGCAAAGATCAAGTCTCCGGTGATGGGGAACTTTGGAGCGGAGGACCAGGGCATTCCGCCCAAAGATGTGAAGGCATTTGAATCCGCGATGAAGGCTGACGGAAAGACCACGGATATCAAAATATATGATGGCGCAGGGCACGCGTTTGAGAATCCCAACAACAAACAGGGATACCGCCCGGAGGCGGCTGGCGATGCCGGGCAGCGCATTTCAACCTTCTTCAATAAGTATCTGCACTAGCAAGGAGCCAGACAATCAGATAGCAGCGCCTGGAGATCTCTTTCCAGGCCGGTTTAAGGTTCGTCGTCGGAATCTCCTCCTCCGGTGATTTCCTGGTCAGAGGGCTTGGTTGGGTCAAGCCGAGGCAGTTTTGACTTGTCCAGTTCACGATTGATTTGGACAAGAGACGCGTTTTTCAACTCAGACCATTGTGCAGTGAGTTCCGCGAATTGCTGGGAAAGGTCCGCGAAGACTTGAGTCGCTTGCGTGGTTGGGGCGGCGTCCCCCGAATCGGCTACGGCCAACAGTTGAGCGAAGTGCTGGTTCAGAGAAGAGAGATTTTCATGCTGTTTGCCACTTGGCGGGGTGCCGAAGAAGGTGCTGACGGTTCCTCCAGCCAGAGAGGCGCATTGCTTGTCGAGAGATTCGAGGGAGTCGACCAACTTCCCCTTTACCTTGGGCGCCGTTTGCTTGATTTGCGCACGCACCGACTGCACTTGCGTAAGCACTAGGTAGGTCTCATTCATGCCGGATACGGCGGCGGACTCCAAGTTTGCCTGCGCCCGCAAATCCGCCGACGTGGCTTTGCTGCGCGGGTCCATTTTCAGGCTGAGGGGTTGTGTGAATTCCCTGCCGTCCACCGTGAGTTTCACTGTATACATTCCCGGCAAGGCCCTGCTTCCCTGTGGAAGCAGCGGAGTGTTGTGAACGATGGCGGAGATCGGAAACTCCTGGTTGAGGGCTTTTGGCGGCGCGCCATGCAGATCCCAGATAAAACGGTGCATGCCGGGAGCTGCCGAGGGAATTTCCGCGGCCCGCACCCAATACATTGGAATAGGGTGTTCACCGGAGAGTTTCTCCATGTTCAGGGGCGCATCGGCACTGGAATAGTGGCGGACGCTCAAGCCACTTACATCAAAGATCTCGACAGTGACAGGGTCGTGTGGTGCCGACGAAAGATAGTAGTCGAGGATTGCGCCGTCTGGAGGATTCTTTCCGGCCGGCACCTCCGGCGGCAATGGAGTGTCCGGGTTGCGATTCCACCGCCAGCGGATTGCTTCTTCAGGTTTGAATAGGAACGCGGATGATTTGGCAATTTCGTCATTCAGTTGACGCAGTGGCGTGATGTCGTCGAGGATCCAAAAAGAACGCCCGTGTGTGCCGACAATGAGGTCGTCACCGTGAACGGTGAGGTCACGCATCGAGGTGTGCGGCAGATTGAGTTGAAGAGATTGCCAGGAGTCGCCTTCGTTGAAGGAAACAAACACCGAGGTTTCCGAACCGGCGAAGAGCAAGCCCTTGCGGAGAGGATCTTCGCGGACAACGTTGACCGGGGCGTTGTCCGGAAGTGCTGCGACAATTTCCTGCCAGGTGGCCCCGAAGTCGCGTGTGCGATAGATGTGGGGTTTCAGATCATCGAGGCGGAAGCGATTGATGGCAGCATAGACAGTGCCGGCCTCGAAGTGCGAGGCCTCGAGGACGGAAACTTTGCTCCAGGAAGTAAGCTGCGGCGGCGTTACATTTTTCCAAGTCTTGCCGGCGTCCCGGGTGAGTTGAATCTGGCCGTCGTCGGTTCCGGCCCAGATCGTTTCGGCTTCCTTGAACGACGGCGCAAGAGCATAGATTGTGCCGCGATGCTTCCCTTTTTCCGGATCGCCGGCAGAAAACGCGCCGAGATTTGCCGGAATCTCTGGAGATTCACGGGTGAGATCGGGACTGATGACCTGCCATGAGCGCCCACCATCGGTGGTTTTGAAAATTACATTTGCCGCGAAATACAACGTAGCCGGATCAAAGGGCGAGAAAACGACGGGTAGGGTCCGGTTGTAGCGGTATTGGCCTGTGCGAATGGCTTCGGGAGCAACGTTTGCGTATTCGTTGAGTTCCTGATTCGTTCGCGTGATGCGGCCTCCGTAGAGAATGTTGGGATCGCGGGGATCGACGGCTATGTAGCCGTACTCTTCAACCCCGGGAAGACTCCATTCGCGAAAGCTGATCTGGCCCATGTCGCTGCGGCTTTGCGTTGCCGCGGCGCCACTCTCCTGCTGCGCGCCGTAGACCCAGTAGGGAAAGCGGTTGTCCGTGGTCACGTGATAGAACTGCGCAGTTGGCTGGTTATACCAACTGCTCCAGGTATTTCCGCCGTTGACGCTGATGACCGCTTCTTGATCGCTGGAAAGGGCGATGGTTTGCGCGTTCATCGGGTTGATCCAAATGCGTTGATAGTCGTCCCCGCCCGGCGCTCCCTTAAAGCCGACGAAGGTTTTGCCTGCGTCGATGGATTTCCACGTGGTGGTATTCGCCACATAAATGGTGTCGGGATCATCTGGCGAAACGGCGATGCCCATGGCGCCGGGTCCACGGCCGCCGATGCGGTGGTCTTCGTTAACGCGTTGCCAACTTTCGCCTGCGTCATCGGAGCGATAGATGCCTGGTTCCCTTTGCGCTTCGAGGGTAAGGTACACGCGCTTCGGATTGCTCGGAGCAATGGCGATACCGACACGCCCAATCGTGTCGCCGGAGCCGGGCAGCCCCTTGGTGATTTCGCGCCAGATGGTTCCGCCGTCGGTCGATTTGTACAAGCCGCCCCCAGGAATAACGAACGATTCGCCACTGCGAATTTCCCAGGGGGCGACACGCGCAGCCCAAAGCGCAGCGTACAGAATTTTTGGATTGGAAGGGTCCATCACTATGTCGGCGGCACCAGTGTTCTCGTCCTTATAGAGAACCTTGTCGAAGGTTTTGCCGCCATCGAGGGAACGGAACACGCCCCGTTCGGCGTTGGGTCCATAGGGATGGCCCTGAACTGCGACAAAAACCCGATCCGGATTCTTGGGATCCACAACGATGGCGGTGATTTGTTGTGCGTCGCGCAGGCCAAGGTGCGTCCAGGTCTTTCCAGCATCGGCAGACTTGTAAAAGCCGTCGCCGACTGCGAGATCAGGGCGCTGGAGCCCTTCGCCGCTGCCGACATAGAGGACATTTGGATCGGACGGAGCGACTGAAAGAGCACCAACTGATCCGGAAGTCTGCTCATCGAAAATAGGAAACCAGGTGTTTCCGAAGTCCGTGGTTTTCCAGACGCCGCCGTTCACCGCCGCCATGTAGAAAACGCTGGGCTGCTGGGGCACTCCGCTAATGGCCACCGTGCGCCCTGCGCGAAACGGACCGATCGAGCGCCAGCGCATTTCGGAGTAAAGGCTGGAGCTGTAGTGTTGCGGGAATACGGGAGAGCCGGACAAGAGACCGAGGAGCAGGGAGACAAACGCGACGACCTTGGGCGAAAGACGCATTCTTGATCCTCCAGGGAAAGCTAGGAGCATAGCGCGTGATTCCCGGGATAGTAAATCGCATTTCTGCGGGAAAAACAGTGCCACGGCTAACCCTAGATAATCACTGAGGGAATTCCCGCAGTTGTTATAGACTAGGGCTCCGTCCAAGTTGCCTGGGTCAGACAACTTCATTTACCGAGTGGGAGAGATTCCATGCGCGCGCATTTCCCTATGGCATTGGCAGCTTCCTGTCTTTTGTTGGGGGCAGGCTCGCTTTTCGCTCAGACGACAGATGAGGAACCAGCCGCAAATCTGACAAGCAAGTCGGTTCCTGCAATCGGGTACGAGATCGGAGGAAGCACAAAGATCAATCTCACGGGTACATCTGCCGCGTCACAAGCCAGCGGTGAGGCAAAAGTGGAGGCGAAACAAAGTGGTACGAACATCGAAGTGAAGCTCAAAGGCATGCCGCTAGCGACCACACTGGGCCCGGAATTCCTGACCTATGTCCTCTGGGCCGTGACGCCGGACGGAGGAGTCCGCAACCTTGGCGAGATTCCTATCAACAAGAACGGCGAGGGAAAGATTGAGGCGAACACAGCCTCGCAAACTTTTTCGCTCGTCGTAACCGCGGAACCTTATTACGCAGTGCGCATCCCGAGTGAACTTGTAGTCCTTGAAAACGAGCGGAAAAAAAACACCAAGGGCAAGGTTTATCCCGACACCAACTACAAGCTCATGTTCAAAAACGAGTATGCAAAGACGGGCAATCCATTGGCGTTGACTCCGGACCTAAAGAACACGCCGTTAGACGTCTACGAGGCGCGAAATGCGGTGGAAATCGCAAAAGACCGCGGAGCGGAGAAATATGCGCCGGAGATTTTTTCGAAGGCGCAGGCTTCCCTCCAAATGACGGAAAACGCCGTGGCGCAGAAATCCGAGAAGAACCAGATCATTTCGACGGCCCGGCAGACGGTGCAATTCGCTGAGGATTCGCGGGCGATGTCAGCCATCCGGCAGGTAGCCGAGCGAATCCAGCAGGAAAAGGAAGCCGCCGCTGCGAAAGCAAAAGCCGAGGCGGACGCTCGGGCGGCGGAAGAAGCACGGCGCCAGGCCGAACTGACGGCCGCAAAGGAAGCACAGATGAAGGCCGAGGCCGACGCCGCCGCTGCGCGGGCCAAGACGGAGCAGGATGCATTGCGAGCAAAGGAACAGGCGGCAAAAGATGCGGCTGAAAAGGCACAGCGCGACGCCGCGGCGCTGCGTGCTTCTCTTTTGGAGCAGTTCAACCGGGTGCTTGAGACGACTGACACGCCACGCGGATTGGTGGTGAACATGGCCGACGTGCTCTTTGATACCGGCAAGTACAACTTGCGGCCGGAAGCACGCGAAAAACTAGCCAAACTTTCTGGCATTATCCTGGCACATTCAGGGTTGAATCTGGCAGTAGAAGGCTATACAGACAGCACCGGAAGCAATGAATTCAACCAAAAGCTCTCCGAGCAGAGGGCCGGCACGGTGCGCGAGTACCTGGTGTCGGAAGGCCTCGGCGCGGGCTCGGTGACTGCCCAAGGATTCGGAGAGGCCAACCCGGTCGCGGACAACGCTACGGCAACCGGACGCCAGAAAAACCGGCGCGTGGAGATCATAGTCTCCGGCGAGGTAATCGGACAGAAGATCGGCAGGTAGACCGCCTGCGGCTTTCAAATGACGGGATCGGCCCTTCCTTGCTCAACGGTGGTGCACCCGGACCGCCGTTCAACGCTAATCGCCGGGCTTCTTCTCCTTGGCGGGCTCCGGCGGCCGAGCTGGCGTGCCGTCGGCCTTCACGTAGTGCGCGTACCAGGCCAGATAACGCTCATTCAGGTCCTTGATGTGCGAAGGCGTTTTGAACTCGTGGTATTCATCGGGATAAACCACCAAGAGCGTGTCACGGCCGAGTTCTTTGAGCGAGAGGTACATTTGTTCGCCTCCCAAAATCGGCACGTTGGCATCGATGTTGCCGCCCACAAACATCGTCGGCGTAAGGATGTCGTTGACCCGATAGAACGGGGCGATGCGCTCCCAAAGGGCCTTGTTTTCCCACGGATAGCCTAGTTCGATGACGTATTCGCGCTGGTATTCATCGTGGCCCCAGAGGCTGGTGAAGTTCGCCGCGCCGGCGCCCGAGATGGCAGCCTTGAAACGATTGGTTTGACCGATGATAAAGTCGGTCGAAATGCCGCCGTAAGACCACCCGCCGACACCTAGCTTGTCCGGGTCAGCCAGGCCCTGCGCGACCGCGTAGTCCACAAAAGCCAGGTCGTCCTGAAAATCCTTGCCGCCCCAATCGGCGTAGATGGCTCTGCAGTAGTCCTGCCCGTAACCGGAAGAACCCCGGGGATTAGGCAAAAGTACCACGTAGCCATTGGCGGCAAACAGCTGCGGGATATCGAAAAAGTCGTCCTGATACTCCTCAACAGGGCCGCCATGGGGGCGCAGGATCGTCGGGTATTTCTTTCCGGAGACGTAGTCCACCGGCTTGTAGAGGTATCCGTGGACGAGGGTGCCATCCTTGGACTTGAAGGAGACGTACTCGGCCTTCACCAGTTTGTGCTGGCTAAGCCATTCGTCGTTGAGGTGCGTTAGACGGGTGAGCTGACCTCCGGGGGCAGCGAACAGTTCGAAGGGGCGGTCGCTGGTCGATATGGTCGCAGCGAGCGTTCCATCCTTGGAGAAGGTGTAGCCGTCCAGATTGACTCGGCCGCCGATGGCGCGGGTGACCTTGTTATCGGCGAGGCTGACCTGGGCCAGAGTCTGCGTGCCGTCATCATCGGCGAGGAAATAGATAGAATTCCCATCCGGCGCAAATCGGGGGAAGCTGGCCATGCGATCGAAAGCCTTGGTCAGGATTTTGCCTTCGCCGCCCCCGGCAGGTGATACCGCGACATGCTTGGTGGCGTAGTAAAAGAGTTTGAGGTCTACCGAGGCGGAGTAAGTGATCCACTTTCCGTCGGGAGACCAGGAAGGCTGGGCCTTCTCGCCTGGAAAGCGGGTCACTTGCAGTGGACGCGCTCCTTGGTCGGTGTTATCGGCGGCGACCACCCAAATGTCGGAATTGTAGGAGCGGTCGGGATCAGGGGCGGTGCGATTGCTTTGAAAGGCCAGAGATTGTCCGTCAGGCGACCAGGCAGGTGCCGAGTCATCGAAGTCGCCGGAGGTTATCTGGCGCTGCGCTTTTGTCGCGATCGTGAAGACATAGAGGTGGGTACGGCGGCGTTCAATGTAGCCGACGTTGTCGGTCTTGAACTGGAGGCGGTCGAGCACCCAAGGTGGTTGCGCCTTGGATTTCTTGGCAGACCGGTCGTCGCCGTCTTTTTCTTTCTTCGTTGCCGCTTCCAGCTCTTCCGGCGAGGGGTCGCGCAATACGAGTACCAGCCGTTTGCCGCCCGGCGCCCATTCGAAGTCTTCGACATCCTGAATCGCGTCGGTCACGCGCTGGGCTTCACCGCCCATCCGGCTCAGCAAATAAACCTGCGTTTTGCCTTCGTTGCCTTCGGCATCCTTGCGGGAGGAGAGAAACGCCAGAAACTTGCCGTCAGGCGACCAGCGTGGGTGGGAAGAGGAAGCCTCCTCGGAAGTCAGTGGGATGGCGTCGCCGCCGGAAGCAGGCACCATCCAGATCCGGGACTCGGATTTGTCTTCCTTTAGGTTGGTCGAGTTCACGGTGTAGGCGATCCATTGCCCATCGGGAGCGACTTGTGCCTCGTGGGCTTCCTTGACGCCGAACAGATCGTCCACGGTCACCGGGCGAGTCGAGCCGGATTGCTGCGCAACGGTAATGGAACTGGACAGGAGAACAGCGCCGAGCATGGCGGCAAAGCGAAGCATCATGCGAATGACTCCGAAAGAGGAAGTGAAAGAAAAAAGCCTCGCGGAGTTTACCACAGGCGACGTCGAGAGAGTGGAAACAGCATCCCGAGAGGGAGGCAAACCGAGACCAACCATGGCGGAACTGTTTCGCCTAGTACTTCGGTACGGTTGGCGAAGCGAAAAAAAATTCTCAGAGGCTCATTTTTTTCTTGCATGCAGGTGCAGAGACTGTATTCTTCAAATGGTGAGCTTGCTCCACGCGATCTGAGAGTGAGAGTCACTCTAGGAGGACGAGAGAAAAAAATTGAGCACAGTATCCCTTCCTGCAAATATTCCTTCCCCCACAATTTCCATCGCGCAGAAGAGAGTCGCAAAGCTGACGCTATGGCCGCTTGTTGCTGCTACCTTTTTTATGGTGTCTGGAGGCACGTATGGAACCGAAGCGATCATCTCCGGCGCCGGATACGGCCGAGGTATTCTGGTTCTCTTGTTCCTGCCGGTGTTGTGGTGCTTGCCGACGGCCTTCATGATTGGCGAGCTTTCAAGCGCACTGCCACAGGAAGGCGGTTACTACGCGTGGGTCCGCCGCGGCTTGGGTGATTTTTGGGGGTTCCAGGAAGCCTGGTTGTCGCTGGCCGCCAGCATCTTTGACATGGCAATTTACCCGACGCTTTTCGTGTTTTACCTGAAACAGATGTCGCCCTGGTTTGCCGAGGACCATCACGCGATCCTGGCAGGCTTGTTTGTAGTGGTAACCTGCGCAGCGCTGAATCTGGCTGGCATTCGCGTGGTGGGAATTACTTCGCTCTGGCTGTTCTTCCTGCTTTCGCTGCCTTTTGGGTTGATCGTGCTGCTCACGCCAGTTCGGATGGGCTCGTCAGGGGGAGACACACATGCGGCCGCAGGCGCGGCCGGCGTGGGATTGCTGGGTGCAGTGCTAGTGGCCATGTGGAACTATATGGGTTGGGATAACGCCTCGACCATCGCGCAGGAAGTAGAGCGGCCGCAGCGGACTTACCCGCGTGCGATGATCGCGGCTGTAGTTCTGGTTTCTCTAACTTACGTGCTGCCTTTCCTGGCGGTTTACTTTACCGGCATTCCGGCGTCGGCGTTTGCCGAGGACGGCTCCTGGGCGGCGATTGCCGGCCAGCTTGGTGGCAAAGTGATGGGCTTTGAGTGGCTGCGATTCATGGTAACCGTGGGCGGGATGATGAGCGCGTTTGGCATGTTCAACGCGCTGGTGATGAGCTACTCGCGTTTGCCGCTGGCCATGGCCAAGGATGGCATGATGCCTAAGATCTTTGGCAAGGTGACCCGGACGAACCAAACACCCTGGGTAGCGATTGTGGTGCTGGCGAGCTGCTGGGCGCTGTGCCTGGGACTAGGCTTTAAGCGGCTAGTAACCCTGGACATTATGTTGTACGGAGCAGCGTTGATGCTGGAGTTCGTGACCCTGGTGGTATTGCGGATTCGCGAGCCGGAGCTAAAACGGAGCTTCCGCGTGCCCGGCGGTATGGCTGGGGCAGTGACCTGCGGGATCTTCCCGTTGGCGCTGCTGCTGCTTTCGCTGGTCGAGAGCGACCACGAGACGATTCTGGGCATGAATGGATTGCTGTTTGGTGCCATCATCATATCTGCGGGCTTTGCCCTTTACTGCGCGACAAGCAAGATTCGCGCACGGTTGGCCCCGGGACCCTCGCCACAGAACGCAGCAGCCGACTGAGCTCCTCGAATAAAGGTCCTCTGGCGCGGCTCGATGAGCCGGGCTTCTTTTTTGGCGCAAGTTAGGTATGCCGGGAAGAAGGAATTCCTGCAGATTTGATATCCTGCTGAGCGTGAGATCCCTTGCCATTCTCTTCGGTTCGCTATTGGTAAGCGGCGCCTACGTGCTGGCCCTGGCTCAGGCCACAGCGCCACAAGTCCAGAATGCTCCTGGTGCGAACTCCGTAGCCGCGACACCTGGTTCCGCCCAGCAGCCGGCAGCGACAGCAAGCCCCGTTTTTCCCCGGAATGGGTTGAATATCGTGGTATTGGACCCAGCGCATGGCGGCACCGACCAAGGGGCGCGCGGCACCGAAGGCATCACGGAGAGCGACGAGGTTTTGCAGTTTGCCGCAGCAACGAAAAAGGCGCTCGAGGCACAGGGCTTTCAGGTACTTCTCACCCGCGAGGGGAACGACAATCCTTCCTTTGACGACCGTTCGGCGCGTGCCAACGCGCAGCGCGGTGCGGTCTTTATCTCGCTGCACATTGCCTCGACGGGTCTGACAGGGACGGCGCGCGTCTATGTGGAGCCCGAGGTGCCTCCATCCGCAGCGATCTCAGGTTTGATTCCCTGGGACCGCGCACAGGTGCCGTTCCAGGGTCTAAGTCGGAAGCTGGGGGACCTGGTTCAGATGGAGTTGGCAAAAAGATTCAAGGGTTCCCCGGATACGCTGCAAACGGCGCCAGTGCGGCAATTGCGTACAACTGCGGCGCCGGCGATTGCCGTCGAGATTTCGCGTGTCTCGGTGCAGAACCGCGGCGACCTGGAGACGATGGTTCCGGGCGTGGCAGACGCCATTGCACGCGGTGTGGTCGCCTTCCGGCCGTCCTATGTGCTGCCGACCATTGCAGTGCCCGGCGGGAGCGTACAGCCATGAATGCGAAGTGGCGGCTTTGGCTTGGCGGAACCTTGCTGGTTGCGGTAATTGCCGCGGCGCTCTATTTCCCTGCCCTGCGGAGGCAGGTGTACAAAGCCAAGGACCTGACGGAAAAGACGGCCGAACAGGCACGGCGCGAATTGCTGCCCGTGACTCCGACCTCAACCGGCGATCCCAAGGTAAAGGTGAAGATGTTCTGGGGTTCGCGCGGCCGCGAAGGCGATTTGACGCCGGTGCTTGTGGAGCTGCCGCTTTCCAACGATCCAGGGCTGCGGGCAAAACAAGTACTGAATACCCTGTTGGCAGGGCCAGTGGATGCAGAATCACGGACATTGCCGCCAGATGCGGCACTGTTGGCGTTTTATATTTTGCCCGACGGGACGGCGATCGCGGATTTTTCAGAAGAATTGCGTACTTCGATTCCATCAGGAATCCAGAGCGAACAGGTCGCGGTGGAGTCCATCGTGCGTACCCTCGAAGCGAATGTGCCTCCCGTGTTACGGCTGAAGATCCTGATTCACGGACAGGAAGTGGATACGCTTGCCGGCCATTTGGATTTAACGCAGACCTTTCGCGTGAGCGCGAAGGATGAGAGCGGCCTGAAATTGGATAACCCTTCGGCGCCCGGATCTGTGCTTCCCGCCCCCATTCAGAAGGCCGTAGAAAAAGTACGGCGGGCGACGCAACGCTAGGTTCGGCGCACTTCTGGTTTGCAGGGAAGCGGAAACGAGGAGCCTTATGCGGAATGACGGGCGGCATGCCGACCAGTTGCGAATGGTGAAAATCACACCGGACTTTATTTCCCAGGCGGAAGGCAGCGTGTTGATGGAATTGGGAAAGACGCGCGTGATCTGTACCGCGACGGTCGAGGATGGAGTGCCCAGCTTTCTTAAGGGCAGCGGTAAGGGCTGGGTAACCAGCGAATATGGAATGTTACCGAGAGCGACCGAGGAGCGGACTCCGCGCGAAGCGGCACGCGGCAAACAGAGTGGCCGCACCTTGGAAATTCAGCGACTCATCGGGCGGTCGCTGCGCGCAATCACCGATCAAGAGGCAATGGGCGAGAAGACCGTTTTTATCGATTGCGACGTAATCGAAGCTGACGGCGGTACGCGCACGGCTTCGATTACCGGCGCGTTTGTGGCGTTTGCCCTGGCGATGGAGCGTCTGGTTACCGCCGGGATGCTCAAAACTTCCCCTTTGATCGACTCGGTGGCAGCGACCAGCGTGGGGATTGTGGACGATGTTACGCTGCTAGATCTTTGCTACGAAGAGGATTCACGCGCCGAAGTGGATATGAACGTAGTGATGACCGGCGGCGGGGATTTTGTCGAGATACAGGCCACAGCCGAAGGGCGGCCATTTGCGGGAAGCGAGATGCAGGATTTGCTGGCGCTGGCCGCAGCAGGTATTCGGCGTTTGCAGGAAGCGCAACGAAGCGTGTTGCCGGCAAGCTTCCTTGGGCACAAGCGATAGCGATGGCGGGCACGGGAGAAGCGCGAAAATTGTTTCTGGCTTCGGGCAATGCGGGAAAGCTGAAAGAGTTTCGGGCTTTGGCCGAAGTCTCCGGCCGAAAATGGGAGTTGGAGTTGCTGCCGGGTTTCGCGACCATCCCGGAGTTTGAGGAGAAAGCTCCAACCTTTGCAGAGAATGCCGCGGGAAAGGCGTTGTACTATTCACTGCACAGCGCGGGGATTGTGTTTGCGGATGACTCGGGGCTGGTGGTTCCGGCATTGGGCGGAGCGCCCGGTGTTTACTCCGCGCGCTACGCGGGTCCCGGCGCGAGCAACGAGCAGAGGATTGGCAAACTGCTTTCCGAGATGAAGGGACTTGCTGGGAGTCAGCGAAATGCTTACTTTGTGTGCGTCATTGCAGCTGTCCGGAAAGGCCGCGCGTTAGCAGTGGTGTCGGAGAAAGTGGACGGGGAGATTGCGGACGCGCCGAGAGGCACACATGGGTTTGGGTATGATCCCGTGTTTTATTTTCCTCCGAAGAACAGAACCTTTGCGGAGCTGCGCGCGGAGGAAAAGAGCATGCATAGCCACCGCGGTAAGGCGTTTCGGCGGTTGCTCGAAGTACTGAGGTGAGGAGAGGGCTTGAGCCAATGCCGACGAAAAAGAAATCGAGTGCGCGGAAGCAGAAACCGTCCGGGAGAGCCCAGAATAAGAAACCAAAAGCAAAGAAACCCGGAGCGGCGGCGGGGACCGATCCGAAGCGGGTCGCGGCGATTCTGGCTGGGCTTGATTCCGCGTATCCAGACGCAACCTGCGAACTGAAACATGAGAACCCCTTCCAACTGCTGATTTCGACGATTCTTTCGGCGCAGTGCACCGACGTGCGCGTGAACCAAGTTACGCAGGAGCTATATAAGAAGTACAAAAAGCCCGAAGACTTTGCTTACGCTTCGCCTGTCGAACTGGAAAAAGAGATCCGGCCCACGGGCTTTTTCCGCAATAAAACAAAATCCATCATGGGCGCCAGCCAGGCGCTGGTAGAGAAGTTTAAGGGCCAGGTTCCACGGACGATGGGAGAGATTCTCACCCTGCCGGGCGTGGCGCGGAAAACAGGCAATGTGGTGCTCGGCACCGCTTACGGCATCGCCAGCGGGGTCGTCGTGGATACGCATGTGATGCGACTTTCGCGACGACTGGACCTCACACATAACGACGACCCCAAGAATATCGAACAGGATCTGATGAAAGTGATCCCACAAGATCGCTGGATCAAGTTTTCCCACCAACTGATCTGGCATGGACGCCGCGTTTGCATAGCCCGCAAACCTAAATGCGCCGAGTGCAACCTGGAAAGCCTCTGCTATTCCAAAGACAAGACGATTTAGCGGCCTTAAATCCGGCGTTTCTGAGCGGGGATGCGTGCCTTTGACAGTGCTTGGCTGAAATGGCATAAGCTGGAGGCAATGACGGCTGCGGCGAAGCTTGGACTCGCTCCCACCAAAGAGACGGTCATCGCGGGGCTCGCGCTTGTTGCAATTGCCTTGCACGTTGTCCTGAAGTTTGCATTGCACTTGCCTCCCCTCGCTTTCAACCTGCCGTTGTTCGGTGCGTTGATCGTGGGCGGGATTCCAGTGCTTTGGGAACTTCTGAAGAAGCTTGCCAAACGGCAATTTGGGTCGGATCTGCTAGCGGGAGTTTCCATCGTCACGGCAATTCTGCTTCGACAATATCTGGTGGCCGCGATTGTCGT
>Ga0306926_10003873_pt1 | contig 15634 bp, 16 predicted proteins | sample flu12Cox44000178_FD_203759 | JGI IMG/M metagenome (GOLD analysis project Ga0306926, IMG submission 203759) | Lab enrichment of tropical soil microbial communities from Luquillo Experimental Forest, Puerto Rico - flux8day.12C.oxic.44.000.178 (v2)... | ecosystem: Environmental > Terrestrial >...
TAGCGGACGTGCGACTGCCGCCGCGGCCTGCTGGTGCGCGGCCTGCCGGGGCGCGGCCTGCCGGGGCGCGGCCTGCCGGGGCGCGGCCTGCTGGTGCGCTGCCTCCGGTTGCGCCCCCAGCACCGCTGGTGGTCTTCCTACATGGCGGGTTCTGGAGGGTGGCCTTTGACCGGACGCATACCGGCCCGCTCGCTACAGCACTCGCGGCCGCGGGTTTCGCGGTCTGCGTACCGGAGTTCCGGCGCACCGGGCAGCGCGGTGGCGGCTGGCCGGGCACCTTCGACGATGTCGCCGCCGCCGTCGACGCTCTTCCGGCCCTCGTCCGTGATGCCGCCGGTGCCGGCCGGGTCAGCGGTGAGCCCGCGCTGCTCGCCGGGCATTCGGCGGGCGGGCATCTGGCGTTGTGGGCGGCGGCCAGGCACCGGCTGCCGCCCGATTCCGAGTGGCGTGCGCCGGGGCCGCGGTTTCGTGGGGTGGTCGCGCTCGCGGCGGTGAGTGACCTGTCCGCGTGTTACGCCCTCGGGCTGGGCCACGGCGCGGCTAACGCCCTCCTCGGCGGCGGCCCTCGCCAGCATCCGGAACGCTATAGCGTCACCGATCCGATGCTCCTACTGCCGCTAGATCGCCCGGTGCGCCTTGTGCACGGTTCCGCCGATGACCGGGTACCCGCCAGTATGAGCCGCGACTACCTCGACCGGGCCCGCGCGGCAGGTGACGACGTTGTGCTCGACGAGTTGCCCGGCGCCGGGCACTTCGAGGTCATCGACCCGCTGTCGTCATGGTGGCCGCGCGTGCAGGCGGCATTCGCCGAACTGGCCTCGCCCTGACCTGGCGGCACGGACACTGCGCCGCCGTCATCGCCTTCAAGCGCGCTGTCGCCACCGTCTCCTAAGCGGGTGCGCAGGCCGGCTCCCGCACGGTCTTGTCACCGGGCGAGGCACTGACGCGCCGCCACCCGGGTCGTAGCCATGCTCTTATGCGGCTGGTCCGCGCTCAGTCTCTGGTCGCCTGGCGCCGACCTCGCCGAGCGCTTCCGCGGAAGACGGCGGCGCCATTTGTTGCAGGCAACTGATGCCGGACCACGCGTCGGTCGCCGATGGGCGAGGCGCGGGGGAGTCCGGCCACACGCTAAGCTCTGCTAGGTCAGTCGTCAGAGTGACCTTGTATCACCGCTGCACTGCGCCCGAGGTTCCGGACGCGAGGCACGAAGCACCAAGTCAGACAACCTAATACCTGCCCCCTTAGCTCAGTCGGCAGAGCGTCTCCATGGTAAGGAGAAGGTCTACGGTTCGATTCCGTAAGGGGGCTCTGCAAGTCAGCAGGTCAAGCACTGATTCCCGCCACTCGGCAGGTGCCTTCAAGATCATCTGACCGTCGTTTGACCGGTGCTCTGAGTACCCGATGTTGGCACTGGGCCACATGAACCGGCCCGGGATGGCAGGCCAGCTGAGCCCTACCGGGAGGGTTATTGAACAGCCAGCCGCCACCGGATCCGCAGCGCGCCGAGGCTTTGCCGAACGTACCTGCGCGTGGCGCGGCGTCTTGGCAATCCGGTCGCGGCGACCGTGGTGCCTCTCTCCCGCTGACGGCGTGACCCAGGCCAGTCAGGCCGTACCGAGCCAGCGACCGGGGCAGATGGCGTCACGTTGAGTGATCGAGAAGGCTAGGGAGAACGCGCGCCGACCGATATGATCGGCGACTGTCCTCTTAACGGGCTTCCTCCGCCGCACTCCGAATGGGACAGGGATGTGGCTACAAGGCGGCTGATGGGCCAGCCTTTGCCTTCAGCTCTTACGCTGCAGGGTGTAGCGGACCGTCTGCACCTGGATCAGGCCGTCCCGGAATACGAACGTGTCGATGCCGTCCTCGACGAAAGTCGCGGCAGCGTCCGCTGCCCATTCCAGGAAGAGGACGTCATGTTCATAGATCTGGGTTTTCAGGTCCCAGGCCGCGTTCGGCACATCGGCGAGCAGTTGTGTGAAGGCCGCCCGGATGCCGTCCTTGCCACGCTGGACGCCGGCCGGGGTGATGAAGACAGCATCGTCGGTATAGTCAGCGACGATCTCATCCAGGTCGCCCGCGCCGAGTGCCTGGGCGTGGTGCTGGAAGACTTCCCTCGGCGTGCGTGTCATCTCTTTCTCCTTCGCAGCGAGCACCTCACACCTACCGTAGGGCAGGACACGGGCACCTCTAACCCGCGCCTACCCGTCTAATGGCGCCGCGTCGGTCGGCCGACGTTTCACGCCCATGGCGCTCCGAATGAGGGAATCTGCGCACCGTCATGTGGTCGGCGGGTACTGACATGCGTCCTTGGGCTGTGCTTAACGGACTGCCGGGCAGGCCGCTGGTGGCCGCCGGGGTGGGCGGGTTACAGCGCAGCGTGCACGCACTGTGCTATGTGGCCGATCTGGCCTGTCGGCACGGTGCCGCCTGGCGGCGATTTGCTTAAACACAAAACATCCTGACCCTGAGCTGCCTCGCCTGGACGCCGGTTCTGGGGCCGAGGGCTCGGTGTGAGTCGGCGATTTGCGGGGGACTTTCGTCCCTGGCCCTGCCGCCGCCGGGGGCTCATGCTCGGTTCCGTGACCGCCGAAGTGCGCATGGCCAGGCTGGCGGCCCAGGTCGGCAAGGTCCTGGCCGGGTCGGCCGGCTGGAGAGGGTGACCATGGGGGCGTGAATGGACTTGCTCGTCCCGGATGTGCCGGGCGTTGACCCGGTAGCGAACCTGGCGCTAGAGGAGGCCCTGGTCAGGGCTGTTCCGGCGGTGTCGTTGCTGCGGATTTGGCAAAACGGCCCCTGTGTGGTGCTCGGCCGTGGTCAGCGGCTGCACCGGGAAGCAAACGTAACCGCATGTGCCGCGGCGGGCGTGGTGGTTGCGCGCCGTGCCAGTGGCGGCGGCGCCGTCTATCACGATCTTGGCAATCTCAACATCACCATGGCTGTCCCCGGCTGGGTGCCGGGGCTTGCTGGGGACCTGGCAGCGCTGGTGGCCGGGGTGCTGCGGCAACTGGGGCTGGCGCCCACCGTTACCGGGCGCGGTGTGTTCGCTGGCCCGGTGAAGGTGTCGGGGCTGGCCAGCCAGCTGACCCGGGGCGCGGCCCTGGCGCACGCCACGTTGCTGGTCACGACTCCTGCCACGCGGGTGGCGGCTTTCCTGGCGCCGGCCCCGGCGGATGCTCACCCGCTGGATTCCCGGCGGACCCCGGTGTTGCCGTTGTGCAAAATGTCCCATGGCATAAGCGTGGCGACCGCCCGCGGCCTGGTGCTGGTGGAGGCGGCGAAGCGCTACGGCCCGCTGACCCCCAGGCCTGCCACCGCCGCCGAGATGGGCTGGCAGAGACGGCTGATGGAACTGCGATACGGAAGCGGCACATGGCACGCGACAGGCCGTGCGCCGGTGGAAAGGACCAGGGAGGCGCAATGGACGACAAGACCCGTCGCGAGCTGTACCGGGTAATGGTGCTCAGCCGCACCTACGAGGAGGCGATTCTCCGCGAGTACCACGCGGACAAGAAACCGGCATTCGACATTGGTGCCGGGCTGGTCCCCGGCGAGATGCACTTGTCCGCCGGACAAGAACCGGTGGCCGCCGGCATCTGCGCGCACCTGCGCAGCGACGACGCGGTCACCGCAACCCACCGGCCGCACCATCTGGCCATCGCGCACGGCGTCGACCTGGACAAGATGACCGCCGAGATCTTCGGCCGCGACGGCGGCCTGGGCCACGGCCGGGGCGGACACATGCACTTGTTCGACCCGGCGGTCCATTTCTCCTGCTCTGGCATCATCGCCGAAGGCCTGCCACCCGCGCTGGGCCAGGCCTTTGCGTTCCAGCGCCGCGGCAGCGACGCAGTAGCGGTAGCCGTCACCGGTGAAGGTGCCGCCAACCAGGGCGCCTTCCACGAGTCGCTCAACCTGGCAGCGCTGTGGACGCTGCCAGTGGTCTTCGTAGTGGAAGACAACGACTGGGCGATCTCAGTACCGCGGGACGCTTCCACCGCCATCGCCTCCAACGCCGGCCGGGCGGCCGCCTACGGCATCCCCGGCCAGCGGATCGAGGACAACGATGTGGAAGCCATCTACACGGCGGCCGGCGACGCGGTGACGCGCGCAAGGGCCGGCGAGGGGCCGACGTTGCTCGAGGTGCACACACTGCGGATGTGGGGGCATTTCGAGGGCGACCCCCAGGCCTACCGCCCCGACCTGGCGGAGGTGCCGAGCCGGGACCCGATCCCGGCGTACGAGGCGCGCCTCACCGAGGCTGGCGTGCTCGACGCCACCGCGATCAGCGCCATCCGCGAGGAAGCATCCGCCCGGGTGGAAAAGGCCATCGAGTTCGCCAAGTCCAGCCCCATCCCCGCGCCGGAGACGGCGCGCGACTACGTCTTCGCGTGAAGGGAGTACAGGCAGATGAGCGTCACTGATTCAACGGCCAAGCCCGCCAGCGCACCCGCCGGCCGCCGGCTGACCACCGCCCGCGCGATCGCCGAGGGCATCGCCCAGGAGATGGACCGTGACCCCGGCGTGGTCGTGCTCGGCGAGGACATCGGCAAGTACGGCGGCATCTTCGGAGCCACCGGCGGGCTGCTCGACCGGTTCGGCCCGCAGCGGGTCCTGGACACCCCCATCTCTGAGACCGCCTTCATCGGCTTGGGCATCGGCGCCGCGGTTGAGGGCATGCGGCCGGTGGTCGAGCTAATGTTCGCGGACTTCTTCGGCGTGGCCATGGACCAGATCTACAACCACATGGCCAAGATCCACTTCGAGTCCGGCGGGAACGTCCGGGTGCCGATGGTGCTGATGATGGCGGCCGGCGGCGGCTACTCTGACGCCGAACAGCACTCCCAGTGCCTATGGGGGACGTTCGCCCACCTGCCCGGGATGAAGGTGGTGGTACCCAGCAGCCCGGCCGATGCCAAGGGGCTGATGATCTCCGCGATCCGCGACGACAACCCTGTGGTCTACGTATTCCATAAGGGCGTGATGGGCCTGCCCTGGATGGCGAAGAACCCCCGGTCGATCGGGCCGGTGCCGGAGGAGCCGTACGAGACGCCGATCGGCCAGGCCACCGTGGCCCGCGAGGGCACGCATGCGACCGTGGTCACCCTCTCGCTTTCGGTGCATCACGCCCTGGACGTGGCCGAGCAGATGTCCGCCGACCACGGGGTCGAACTCGAGGTCATCGACCTGCGCAGCCTCGTGCCGCTGGACCGGGAGACGATCCTGGCCTCCGTGGGCAAGACCGGTCACCTGCTGGTGGTCGACGAGGACTACCAGTCGTTCGGCGTATCCGGCGAGATCGCCGCCATCGTCGCGGAGACCGATCCTGGCCTGCTGCGGGCACCGGTACGCCGGGTCGCGGTCCCCGACGTCCCCATCCCCTACTCGCGGTCACTGGAGCAAGCGGTGCTTCCGGTCCCGGACCGGATTCGCGCGGCGGCCCGCGAACTGGTCGGGGCATGAGCCGTGGCTGACGTGCTCTTCCCGCAACTGTCGGAGGAGGATCCCACTGCCGAGGGAGTGCTCGCCACCTGGTTCGTCAGCGACGGCGACCAGGTGACGGGCGGGCAACTGCTCGGCGAAGTGATGGTCGACAAAGTCTCCGGGGAGGTGGTGGCCCCCGCCGCCGGCCACGTCCGCCTCCTGGTCGCTGAGGAACAGACCGCCAGGCAAGGCGACATCATCGCCCACGTGGACTAAGCACGTCCGGCAACAGTCGCACTTGCGAGGTGTCTTGTCAGCGTGGGGAAAATGAAGCCTCAGCAACTCCCATTCCCCCGTCGTAGCTGTACCAGTCGCTTCCCGTAGCCGAGCGGGGCTAGTCAGGGCGATACCTGATCGGCCCGCGAGGTCGAGGTGGATGAGGCGTTCGTCGGCGGCCGGAACTCCGCGCGCTGTTCCAGATCGGCTCGACCACCAAGACCTACACCGCCACCGCGATCATGGCCCTGGCCGAGGCCGGGGAGGTCGGGCTGGATGATCGGGTCCGCGGCTACGTGCCGGAGCTGCAGCTGGGGGATGAGGCGGCCGCGCGGGCGGTCACCGTCGTGCAGCTCCTTAACCATTCGGCCGGCTGGAACGGGGACTATTTCGAAGACACCGGGGACGGCGCGGACGCCATCGCGACGTACGTCCAGAAGATGATCCAGCTGGAGCAGGTCAGCCCGCCGGGCGCCGTCGCCTCCTACAACAACGCGGCCTACGTGCTGGCCGGGCGCCTGATCGAGAAGGTGACCGGCCAGCCCTATGAAGCGGCGACCAAGCGGCTGATCCTCCACCCACTGGGATGCGCCGAATCGTTCTTCTCCGCGGGTGAGGTGATGACGCGGCGCTTCGCCGTCGGCCACGCCTGCAAACAGCAGCAGGCCGCCGTCACCGTGGCCAGGCCGCTGCTTCTGCCGCGGAGCTCCGCCCCGGCGGGCGGCCTGTTCTCCACGGCCCGCGATCAGATCCGGCATGCCCGCTTCCATCTCGGGCAGGCACCCGCCGACATGTGCAGCGCGGGCCATCGCGGGCCAGGGTGTCAGCAGCACCTTCGCTTGAGGGTGCCGGAGGCGACGAGCGTGCCGGAGTGGCGTTTCACCGCGACCGTGTCACCGGCGGCCAGGCGCGGCACGTCTGAACCGCTGCGGTGGTAGTGCAACGAGCCGCTGCTGCTGACGGTGGCGGTGCCGACCTTGGTGCCGTTGGCCCACACTTCGAGGGTCTTACCGGCCAGGGAGGAGATGTCCCCCACCGTGACGGTGAGCTGCCGGTGGCAGCAGTCCCGCTGATAGTCAGCCGATCCGTGGGCGCTGGGGTAGGCCGAGCTTCCGGCCAGGCGCGCGTGAAGGTGCATGCCGCAGCACTGATCCGGGTGGCCTGCGGCCGGCCCCGAGGCGCCGGGGGGCGCTCCGCTGGATAGGCCGGCCGGAAGCTGGGCGGCCGGGGCGGCCACGGCGGGGGCGGCCGCCGCGAGCATGGTCGCGCTCACAGCGATGACCAGGGCGGCCAGGCGGGCAACGCGCATGCTTGTCCTCCGAGAGTGCGGCTGGGTGACGGGTTTGTGCCGGCGGCCCTGCGGGACCGGGCAACTGGGGAGCATGACTCGCGCCAGGCTCTCGGCCCGCCCGTGACCGGCATAGGGACTCTCGGCCCCCTATTCGGGGGACTTCTGGGCCCAGGCCGGGCAGCAAGACCGGCCCAGTCACGGCGGTGCCCTCGGCCCGGAGGCTCAGTCGCGGTCTGCCCAGGCCTCGATCCCTTCTTTGACCGCGAGGACGGCGATGACCAGCCCGGCGATGGGGTCGGCTTGCCACCATCCGGCCCAGGCGTTCAGCCCGACACCGGCCAAGGTGGCAGCGGAAGTGGCGGCGCAGAACGCGGTTTCGGCGGAGTCGGCGATCAGGGTCCGGTTCCCCAGCGCCCGCCCAGTGGCCCGCTTGGCCACAGCGAGCCCCGGCATGACCAGCAGCGCGGCGGCCGCGATCACCAGCCCGGGCACCGATACCCGCGGCTGGGCGCTGGTGACCAGGTCACGGATGCCCTCCGCGGCCAGGTAGGCGGCGAGGGCGAAGAACGTCACCCCGATCAGCCGCACCGCCCGGGTTTCCCGCTCCTGGCCGGCGATCTCCCCGCGCAGCTGCCAGACGACGATCGCGGCGGCGAAGAACTCGATGACCGAGTCCAGGCCGAACCCGGTCAGCGCGAGGGAGGACGCCGCGATCCCGGCGGTGATGGCGACCGCTGCCTCGGCGGTCATCCAGGCCATCGAGGCGTATTCCAGCAAGAACCCCCGCCGCCGCAGCCGGTCCACGCTAGTGGGTGCTGCGGTCGCGGTCACTTGGGCTGCCCGTAGGTGGGGCACAGCGCGACCGCGTTCCCGGTCGCGGCCAGTACCTCCTCCGCGGCGGCCAGCACCTCCAACAGTGCGGGCTGGGCGAGGGAGTACACCGACGCCCGGCCCACCGCCCGCGCGGTGACCAGGCCGCAGTCGCGCAGGCGGGCCAGGTGCTTGGACACCGTCGACTGGGCCAGGCCCAGCTCGGCGGTCAGGTCGGTCACCCGCGCCGGGCCGCCGACAGCCAGGCGGCGCACGATCGCCAGCCGGGCCGGGTCGCCCAGCGACCGGAACAACACCGCCGCCGGGCTCAGCCCAGCCCGCGACGCCGCGACCATCCTGCCTTGCATCGTCATATAACGATGATATCGCTGATGCCGGTACGCCTGGCTACGCCGAAGTCGGTCCGAACGTCCCTGCGTCCGGGCCTTCGGCCTCCTGCCCGCGCGGTCACGCCGGGAGACGCTGGCCTCAGGTGTTCCCCGGGGATACGCGGAGGGCCGCCATGGGGACCGCGACGGTGCTGGTCGTCGACGACGAGCGGAAGATCCGCGACACCGTGCGCGCGTTCCTGGAACACCGGCACTACGCGGTGCTGGTGGCCGGGACCGGGCAGCAGGCCCTGGATGTCGCGGGGCGGCTGCACCCGGACCTGGTGGTGCTGGACCTGATGCTCCCCGACCTGGCCGGGGAGGAAGTGGCCCGGTCGCTGCGGGCGGTCTCCGATGTGCCGATCATCATGCTCACCGCCAAGGCCGCCGAAGCCGACCGGGTGGCGGGGCTGCGGCTGGGCGCCGACGACTACGTGGTCAAGCCGTTCAGCCCGCTGGAACTGGTCGCCCGGGTGGATGCGGTGCTGCGCCGGGCCCGCCCCGGCGGGACCGAGGGAGTGCTGTCGTTCGGCGACGGCAGCCTGGTGATCGACCAGGCGGGCCGGGAGGTCCGCCTCGAGGGCGAGCCGGTGGCCCTGACGCGCAGCGAGTTCGACTTGCTGGTGGCGCTGGCGGCGGTGCCGGGGCGGGTGTTTTCCCGGTTCGAGCTGGTCGCCCGGGTGCACGGGTATGACTACGAGGGGTATGAGCGGACCGCAGATGTGCATGTGAAGAACGTGCGGGCCAAGCTCAGCGACGACCCCAAGAACCCCCGCTGGGTGATCACCGTCCCCGGCGTCGGCTACAAGTTCGGGGCCAAGCCCGATGAGTAGTCATCCTGGCGCCGGGCTTGCCGTTGACAGCAGGCCAGTGCCGCTGGCCCGCTCGTTCGCGTTCCGGCTTGGCGCCGCGTTCGCCGCCGTCGCGGTCGTCGCCGCCGCCGTCACCGCGCTGGTGGTGAACGCGGCATTCGCCGCGCGGTTCGACCGCTACCTTCACCAGCAACAGCACGCCCAGGTCACCCGGATCACCCTGGCCGTCGGCCGCGCCTACGCCGGCCACGGGAAATGGGACCTGCGTGCCCTGGAGGGCCTCGTCCCCGCCGTGGGTTCGGGGGTGCTGCGGGTGGTCACGCCCTCGGGGCGCGGCGTGTGGCAGTGGGATGGTCACCGGATGAGCTGGAACAACCAGTGGATGCAGCACGCTCCTGCCAAAACAGGCCACCGTCAGTCCGGGCACGGCACCACCGGCAACCGCAGCGGCAGCGGCAGCGGCGGCCAGGGCGGTACGGGCCAGGGGAACTGTGGGTCCTGGGACAACTGCGGCTCGTGGAACAGCGGCGGCTCATTCGGCGGCGGTTCCTCGAACAGCGGCTCATGGAACGGCGGCTGGACCGGTAGCGCGCCTGGCTCCAGGGCCGGGCGGCCTGCGCTGGTCCTGGTGGCGGCCGTGGCCGCATCGCCGGGGCCTTCGGCCGGCCCGGTGGTCCTGGGTCCGGTGCAGCGGATCCCGATCACGGTGCACGGGAAGGTGGTGGGCACCGCGCTGGTCCGGGTGCCGCAGGCAACAGCGCTGCCCGACGCGGTCGCGTTCCGCGGCGAAGTGATCGCCTTGGTGCTGGCCGCCGGGGCGGCCGCGGCCCTGGTATCCCTGCTGCTGGGAATCTTCTTCGCCCGCCGCGCCGCCCGCCCGGTCCGCGACCTGTCCACCGCCGCGCAGGCGATGGCCGCCGGAGACCGGTCGGCCCGCCTGGACGTGAGCGGGGGCGATGAGTTCGGCCAGGTGAACCAGGCGGTCAACGCCCTGGCCGACGCCGCCGAAGGCGAGGAGAAGCTGCGGCAAGGCTTCGCCGCCGAGGTCGCCCACGAACTGCGCACCCCGCTGACCATCTTGCGCTCCCAGGTCGAGGGCCTGCGCGTCGGCGTGTTGGAACCCTCCCCGGCCGCGCTGGCCTCCCTGGAAGAAGAGGTGGCGCGGATCACCCCCCTGGTCGCCGACCTGCAAATCCTCGGCGCCGCCGACGCCGCCGGGTTCACCCTCGAACGCACCCAAACCGACCTGGGCAAGATCGCCGACGAGACCGCCCGCGAGTTCGCCGGGCTATTCGAAGGCGCCGACGTCCAGCTGCAGACCCGGCTGGAACCCGCCATCGCCTGGGCTGACCCGGTCCGCGCCGGGCAGATTCTGGCAAACCTGTTGTCCAACGCGCTCAAATACACCCCCCCACGGCGGGCTCGTCCGCCTGGAAGTGACCACCGATGGGCCGTGGGCGGTGCTGCGGGTGTCCGACACCGGCCCCGGCATCCCCGCCGACGAACTGCCGCACATCTTCGACCGGTTCTTCCGCGGCCGCACCGCCCGCCCCGCCGGCACCGGCATCGGCCTCACGGTGGTCGCCGAACTCGCCGCCGCGCACGGCGGGACCGCCGACGCCGCCAGCCAGCCCGGCCAGGGCGCCACCTTCACCGTCCGCCTGCCCGCGCAAACCCAAACCGGGCCGCAACCGCTTCCTCACAGATCCTTCACACCCGCTGCCTAGCGTTAAGACAGAAGGACAGAGAAGGCGATCACGATGAAGAACATCAAGAAAATCCTCATCGGCGCAGTGACCGTCCCCGTGCTGGCCCTCACCGGCGGACTCGCCTACGCCAGCACCACCACCGGCAGCCACCCCGCCCAGGCCCCGCCCACCGCCACCGCAACAACCCACAACCACGCCCAGCATCCGGGCGGCCCGGCCCGCATCGGCTGGTGTGACTGGCGCTACAGCGGCCACTGGTGCACCTGGCACGGCCACGGCTACGACCACCAGCCCGCCCACCAGCGCAGCCACCAGCACCCCGGCTACCGGCACCACAGCTACCGTCACAACCACGGCTACCAGGGCTACGGCACCTGGGGCGACCAAGGCGGCCAAGGCGACGGCTACCAAGGCAGCTGGGGCAACGGCGGCTCCGGGAACTACGGCGGCTGGGGCCACGGCAGCGGCTCCCACCGGGGCAACGGCGGATGCTGCGGGGGACACGGCTGGTAACCCGGCCCCTACCGGCACCCCGGGACGGCCGCCCGCAACCGAGCGGCCGTCCCGATTTGCCGGCAGCCTGAGTTCGGAGACCTACAGTGCATGTGCGTCCCAGTAGGGACCAGCCGAACATCGAACCTCTCAGGTTCGTCAAATGCCGGAACCCCGAAGCCTCCACTGGCTTGTCATAACGGCTACAGAACAGCTGGTTCTGTGCGCCAGTGACGCGGTCAGGCAGGACATCACGAACAGCGAATAATCGGCGCTAGGGTCGCTGCGCGGGGCCATTCTCGATTGGGCAGCGTGATCGGCCCTTGCCTTGAACGGAGCGCGCATCGCCGCCGAGACACGGTGATTCTGACTTGATTTTCCGGGCTGATGTGCGGTGATGGTCACTGGTGTATCACTCGCCATGGGTGGCCGCGTGATTGTGGGTCAGGCACCAGCGCTGCCTGCCAGATCTGTTGAACCTTGGTGATTCGCGCTCGCGGGCCAGGCTATTGGGGGGCGGCGTGTGTTGCGAGGGTGAACCATACGGTCTTGCCGGTGCTGGAGGGCCTGGCTCCCCAGGTGTCGGCGAGCGCTTCGACCAGGGTCAGGCCGCGGCCGCTCTCGTCGGCCGGGGCGGGCAGGGTGGGCTGGGGCAGCTGGGTGTTGTCGTCGGTGATCTCGGCGATGATCTCCCGGTCGGTGTGGTGCAGGTGCAGGCCGATCGTCTGGCGGGCGTGGCGCACCGCGTTGGTGAGGATCTCGGACACGAGCAGGCACGCGGTGTCGGCCAGTTCGGTGTGCTGCCACGCGGTCAGGGTGTTGCGGGTGAACCGGCGCGCAACCGCGACCTGCTGTGGCTGGGGCCGCAGGGTCATCTGGGCGCTGGCCAGTGGCGCTGCGGGGGTGCGGGCCAGCAGCAATGTCACATCGTCGGCGGGCTCGCCGGAGCTGGGCAGCAGCGCGGCCAGGACACGGTCGGCGGCCTGTTCCAGGCTGGATGTGTGCGCGAAGACGGTGCGCAGCTGGGATTCGAGGGCGTTGATCCGGGTGCCGAGATCGGAGGCGCGGGTTTCTACCAGGCCGTCGGTGTAGAGGACCAGCGTGGAGCGGTGCGGCACCGGCAGCGTCGTTTCCTGGTGCGGGATGCCGCCGACGCCGAGCGGGACGCTGACCGGGATCGGCAGCTGGCCGACGGTGGCGTCGGGTTGCACCAGCAGGACTGGCAGGTGCCCGGCCGAGGCGGCGGTCACCTCGCCTTGGGCGGCGTTGATGACCAGGTGATCAGCTGGTCGGGCAGGTCGCGTGCCACCGCGTCGAGGGCGTGCATCAGCTGCTGGGGCGGCATCCCGGTGCGGGCCAGGGCGTTGGCGGCGGAGCGCAGCTGGCCCATGACGGTGGCCGCCTCCAGGCCCCTGCCCATCACATCGCCGATCAGCACGCCCACCCGCCCGGCTCCCAGCGGGATCAGGTCGAACCAGTCGCCGCCCACCCCTGCCCTCCCGGTGGCGGGCAGGTACCGGCTGGCGGTCTGCATGCCGGGAACCTGGGGCGGGGAGCCCATCAGGGCGTGCTGCAGGGTCAGCGCGACATGACGCTGCTGTTGGTACAGGCGGGTGATCTCCTGCTGGGCGCGTTTGTGCTCGGCGATGTCCCGGGCGATGGCGCAGGCGCCCACGATCGCGCCGTCACGGGTGCGCACCGGGCAGATAAGAATGTCAACATCCAGCAGCCTTCCGGTGCTGGTCATGCGCAGCGTCTCATGGTGGTCGATCCGCTCGCCCCGCCCGACGCGGGCCAGCAACGCGCCGATCTCCTCCTCATGCCCGGGCGGGGCGAGCATCGACACGTGGCGGCCGATCGCCTCCTGCGCGGTGTAGCCGTACATGCGGGCCGCCGCGGCGTTCCAGAACGTGATCACCCCATCGAGGGCCTTGGTCAAGATCGCGTCCTGAGAGGACTCCACGATCAGCTCGAACTCGTTGATGCGTTCCTCGGCTGCCTTGCGGTCGCTGACGTCGCGCACCGCCGCCGACACCAGCAGCCCGTCACTGGTGGCCAGCGGGCTGAGGCTGATCTCGACCGGGAACTCGCTCCCGTCCCGCCGCACACCGTAAAGGTCCAGCCCGGCGCCCATCGGCCGCACCTGCTGGTTGCCGGCATACCCGGTCCGGTGGCCCGGGTGACCTGCGCGGAACCGCGCCGGGACCAAAATCTCCACCGGCCGACCAAGCAGCTCCCGGCGCGGGTAGCCGAACACCGCCTCGGTCTGCGCGTTGACCAGCTTGATCGTCCCGGCCTCGTCCACGATCACCATCGCATCGGGCGCAGCCTCCAGCAGCGCACGGAACCGCTGCTCGGCATCGGCCTGCCGCCCTGCCCGGGCACCGCCCCCGCTCAGCGGCCGCGCCGCTCCCGCAGCCACCGCCACACCACCGCGCTTGACCCCCACGGCCTAACCCCGCGCCGGATCCGAGCACACCCCAGCCGCCACCCCCGCCAGGCTGAAGCACACGCCGGGCGAACCGGGTACCATCAAGGCTGCCAGCCCGGCGGACACCGATCCGGCCCGCCACAGGCTTGCCCGCCAACCATGCACGCGCGCCTCCCCCCCGGGGCGCTGACCCCGCTTGGTGCGCCACATACGTGCACTTCGCAGTATGCCGCCCCAGCCAAGCCCCTGCCGCCCGTTTGCCACATGACGGACCTGCGTAAACAGCACACTAAGAGGCGTCAGCGAGCACCAGGGAGGCCATCCCGGCCACAAGCCTGGCTGGACCGCAGTGACGCACACCCGGCAAACCTGGGCCGGTGAGCCTGGGTCGGGGCGAGAGCAGGGAACCAGGTCACGGAATGTGATCAGCTCACGACTTCGGGGCGCGCATCGCCGCCCAATGCACGGGTTGTCGGCCCATCAGCGACAGCCAGTCGAGGCGTGCAGATCAGGGTTCGATATGCGCTAGCACCACCAAACCGTAACTGCCGTCGATAAGGATCTTCAGGCGCGGCAAGGTCAACGCGGCCCGTCGCCGCGATGTCTGCGCTCATCCGTCCTGGGCGTTCCGTTTCGTCTCCGCCTCTGCTTCGGCTTCCATCTTGGCAAGGCGGGTGTAGTAGTCCGGGAACTCGTTCAGGTGGGCCCGCGCGATCTTCGCCGTGATGATGACGTCATCGTCGGTGACATTCGTTTGCGGATCGCGTGCGCCATGCTCGAGTTCCACGTCCATTCCCATCTGGAACTGCTCGAGATTAAACGGCGCGGAGCCCCAGTCGATGCCGATCCGCTCACCCGCAGCGCGGGCCTCGTGGGGGGTGAAGCCTGAGCGGGAAGTCATGCCTTTCATGGTAGCCCGGCAGTGTCCCGTGGTTGGGCGCAGCGCCCGGTGCCGCCGCTGGCAACGGGTTGGGCCGGTGATCGTCTGGGACGCGAGATCCGCCGCTCGGGCGGCGGCCCCGCAGGCGCCCGAGGGGGGCCGTCCCGCTTGTCTCCGGCACCAGGCAGCGGATGGTTCTGGCCAGGTAGCGCGCCGGGTAAAGCCTTGACCGCTTCGCTGGCGGCAGGGGGTGGATGCCTAGCGTGCCGTCAGGGACGAGTGTGCCCGGCATCTTTAGCTGATGGAGCCGGCTGGTGGCTCAGGCATCGAGCTTTAACGGTTTCAGTATCCCCGGTTTGTTGGGTAAATCTGGGCTTTGGCTTTGAGTTTCCCTGATCGGATTGAGAGGCGCCGCAGAGCCGTCCGGTGCGTGCTGGCCAGGCACCGGGGGTCCCGCAGGGGGGCCGCCCGGCTCTCGTTCCCGGGCCGCCCATGGGAAGCGGCCGGGACATGAGGGATAGCGCCCCCGCTGGCAAAAACCGGGATACGCGGGGAATTTCCTCCGCCGTGGTGGAACCGGCAACCCGCCGGATGCATCAAACCTGCAAGGCCTCACACGGCGCGTCGCGGATGACAGGCAGCAGGAAATGCCAGCACCCCGTAGGACACTCACCGGGGCCGCGGCCCTGGGAACGCTGACCGCACTCGTCACTTTCACCGCCGGGACAGCCTCCGCCGCGAGTGCCCCCGCCGGGCCGGCCAGTCACGCCACCCGCACCGCAGGGCCGCCGACGGCCAGCCGCATCGTCTACGCCGCTCATACGCAGACACTGTCGGCCAACGGCACCAGCCGGGTCAACGTGAGCTGCCCGGGAGGCGCGCTGCCGATCGGCGGCGGCACCGCCATCCAGGATCCACGAACCGGGCAGGTCCTCCAGGCCGGCTTTTACGCCGGCGCGCCCGGCCGGATCACCGGGTACCAGGCCACCGTGCGCGTCCACGGCCTGCGGCGCGGCAGCCAGGCCGAAGTCCAGGTCCAGGTCGCCTGCGTCCCGGTCCCGGCGTTGGTGATCTACGGGGCGCACACACAGACCCTGCCGGCCAACGGCACCAGCCGGGC
>Ga0306926_10003875_pt1 | contig 15631 bp, 15 predicted proteins | sample flu12Cox44000178_FD_203759 | JGI IMG/M metagenome (GOLD analysis project Ga0306926, IMG submission 203759) | Lab enrichment of tropical soil microbial communities from Luquillo Experimental Forest, Puerto Rico - flux8day.12C.oxic.44.000.178 (v2)... | ecosystem: Environmental > Terrestrial >...
TTTGGCGTCGAGTAGCCCGACAAACTGGTACATTTCGTCCAGAATGATCCGAGCAAGTTTCTCGCGATAGGTCTGCACGTTGTCCTGGTCGGACAGTGTGACTTCACGCACCTTCAAGGTGGAGTCTTGCTCAAAAAGTTGGGAGCTTACGGCGGACACAGAATCCTCCTGGGCGTGGTTGTTATCAGAGATTGCCAATCCCTGAGTATCCAGAAACCAGCACCAACTCTGGCCTAAACTCGTCTCGAGTGTGTCTCAACAAAACGAACGTGCATCCACTTGAACCAAGCCCAGAGAATTGACCGAGTGGGAATTAGAGTGGGGGTTATTTAGCACCCGAGAGCCCCGCCTTTGGATTCCAGCAGCTGACGCTGTCGCCAACCTACCTTTAGGCATGCGGGATGGCCGACTTGTGCACAAACACCCCGACGCAGAACGGCGCTCAATCTGCCATCGCGGTTGCCAAAGGCAAACTATTGGGTAGCTCATCTAAGCAAAAAACGAGCCAAACTGCAATACAGTAGATCCCTGATCCTAGATACAGAAGATCCCTGATCCTAGATTTGATGTCGGACGACATGAACTGCCGCAACACAACGACAAGGCAACCCTATATCCCTAAATGAGGCGGGACCGTGGAAGCCAAGGAGGTCACGGATCACCACTCCCAGCCGCAATCGCACCGAATGGCATCGGCTAACCTACGCTTCTTCAGGAGTGCTTTACATAACGGGCATAGTCTCATCCACATGGATATCCTCCAAACGTCCTACGCTAGGATTGCCTAACGTTTTTGTTCTTGAGTTCACTGATAGCTTTCGCCAGCATAGCCCCCGCAAGATCTCGAACATCCGGGTCCACAGGACAACTCGCTCAAAAGAGTTCCTGGCCAGCCTCCTGTTGCCGGTAAGCACACCACATGATCACATCGCCTCTGTTATTGTTCTCAAGTTCCGAGCGCGCTGCCGATGGCGCGCTGGCTTCTGGCCAGACACTACGAGGTTCCAGGCGGATCGCCAATCTTTTCCACACAGTCCACGGCATCGGAACTGATCTGTGCTGAGGTCGATGGCTCCGCCGCACTCAGGGCAGAGGCAGTTCACAATGGCAGATTTCATGTTCTCTCTTGGCCGAATTGGCATTTCAAACCGCATACGCCTCCTTTTAAGTCAGTCAACAGGATTACTTCGCGCGACGGATCAGTCGGCTTGCGCGTAGCAGACGGTTCTGCCTTACGCCAATTCGTGGCAGATCATCTGGTTGCGAAAACACGGCTATCCATCGCTGCCGACCTCGCTGCCGGTGCTTGTGAGAGCAAACGCTCTTCCAAACTAAGGCGTGAAGGCGGTGTTTGCACCAATACTTCTTAACGACCTGTTTCCAATCTGTGAGGTAAGAAACGCAAACCTTACTCGACACGGCTTGTGATGTGGTGCGTCGTGATTTTGACAAAACAGTCGACGGGGTGACGTATTCACCTTCAGGCAGGGCATCTCTAACATCTGGGCCGTTTATGCAGCTGAAAACTCGATAAGCACGCCGATATCAACCTCTCAGCTCATGATTCCCATTGCCGTGCGTCCATCCTCGAACGCTCCCTCACACCAGCTTTGGAACCCGATTTGCAACAACGGATTGTGAACAGACCATGCGGATTCTGCCGGTTCTTTATAGAGCGAGACCAGCATGGAAAAGAAGCAAACCCTTATTTCTCTGCTTGCGGCAGCTTGCAGGACAAGAGACGCTCGGGGCGTGCTCGTCGAGGGCTGATCTAGTCGTTGAGAATGGCAAAAGTGTCATGAGAATGGGAAGCACTTCGCTGGCAAGAGCCTACACGGATCCAAGCATCGATGAGTATCTGCGTGAGCGGCTGATGCCTGTCATCCTATTTCCTTTATGCAGACGGAGTTTATGACGGCAGCGATAATGAAGAACGCAAGCAACTAGTATAGTGTCCCAGTGATAACGTAAGCGCGTTTCGACCGTCTATCCGGGATGACGGATAATCGCAGCTTGCTCAAACTGATGCCCGAACAAAGAGAGGACTTACAACGCTGGGCGCAATCACGAACCCTGCCTGCCGGAGATGTGTTCCGCGCGCGACTCATCCTGGCTTTGGCCGATGGCAGTACGTATCGCGAGATTGCCAGAAGTCTAAAAACCAGTTTGCCCACCATCGCCCGCTGGAAGATGCGCTTCGAACGAGACGGATTGGCGGGCTTGGAAGGCCGTCATCTGGGCAGCAAGCCGCGGGCAGCGACGCCGAAGGTGCAAGCTCGCGTGATCCGGCGAGTGCAGCAACAACCAGGGGACGGCAGCACGCACTGGTCCTGCCGGAAACTGGCGAGCGAGTTGGCGCTCAGCAAGTCCACGGTGCAGCGGATTCTGGCCCAAGCGCAACTGAAACCGCACCGACTGGAACGGTATATGGCCAGCAACGATCCCGATTTTGAAAGCAAAGCGGCTGACATCATCGGTCTATACTTGCATCCGCCGCAGCATGCAGCTGTGTTTTGCCTCGATGAAAAGACGGCGATTCAGGCTCTGGATCGGCTCGACCCGGTGTTGCCGTTGTCGCCGGGCCGAGCGGAACGGCATGGCTTCGAGTACTACCGTCACGGCACGCTCTCGCTATATGCGGCTCTGGATGTGAAGACCGGCAAAGTAGAAGGCAAAACGGCCAAGCGGCACACCAGCGCCGAGTTCATCGCCTTTCTGAATCAGTTGCTCAGCAAGACGCGGTGGGCGAAGGCAATCCACATCGTGCTGGACAATCTTTCGGCCCACAAGACCAAAGCGGTAGAGGAATTCTTGGCGCAGCATCCCAAAGTGCGTTTCCACTTCACTCCCACTTATTCCTCTTGGTTGAACCAAGTAGAGTTGTGGTTCGCTAAGATCCAGCGCGACGTGATCAGCCGCGGAATCTTCACTTCCGTTGCGGACCTGGCACGAAAGCTACGCAAGTACATCCAAGCTTATGCCAAATTAGCAAAACCTTTCCGCTGGACTTACACCGATCCTCAGAAGCGGATTCGCATTAACGAAATCAACGGGACGGCTTACTAGAAGTCGTGATGCGCAAGCACTGCCTGCTGCCGGCAAAGGACATCTGCCGTGGATTTCTGGAATATGCTCTAAGAAAAGACGATCATTTGCGCCAGATCTGCGAACAAGACCGCATCGACGACAAGACGGTGCTTACTATTAAGCGGAATTGAAGGTACCAGCTAATCGTCATTTTTGATGTGCGGCGATGCGGCGCACCGTGCGAATTGTTGCTTCCTCGTTTTGTCGGATCGAAACAGCATCCTCAACTATCGTGTTCACTTCGCACACGGTAAAACGGTCGACCGAACGCATCGCTCATAAAACTGAGTATGCAATCCAATTCCAAACCCGCACATCTCGGACACGACGCCGTGCACGAAATGCACGCAAATCACGGCTGGCCCTCGACGAAGGCAGCTGTACGTTCGGTCCACAACCATGCCGGACACTCTGCGGCAATGTTTCGTGACAAATTCTGGCTCAGCCTGGCACTCACGCTCCCGGTGATCTATTGGTCGGATGAGGTACAGCAGTGGCTTGGCTACCACGCCCTCGTTTTCCCCGGATCACGATTGATCCCCGCTATTCTCGGTACGCTGGTGTTGGTGTATGGCGGAAGGGTTTTCATTCAGGGTGCACAGCGCGAGCTCTCCGTCCGACAACCGGGCATGATGACGCTGATCAGCCTGGCTTTGGTAGCGTCTTTTGCTGCCTCCTTTGCTGCGACCCTCGGCCTTTTCGAAGTTGACGTCTGGTGGGAACTCTCTACGCTGATCAGCGTCATGCTTCTCGGCCACTGGCTAGAAGTAAAGGCCACTACCCAAGCCCAAAATGCTCTCAACGCACTGGCCGCATTGTTGCCAGACAGCGTTGAGCGAGTGACGGAGTCAGGTAACGAAAAAATACCTCTTGCGGATTTGCGTGAGGATGATGTCGTCCTCGTTCGGCCCGGATCTCGTGTGCCTGCGGACGGGACCGTGATAGAGGGCACGGCCGATGTCGATGAATCCTTAATAACCGGCGAGTCGAATGCGATCTTTAAGGCGCCAGGCGCCGCAGTCGTAGGTGGAACGGTCGCTGCGGGTGGAAGTCTTCGGGTACGCGTAACAGCTGTAGGGGATCAGACGGCACTCTCGGGCATCATGAGGTTAGTTGCCGCTGCGCAAGCCTCTGGTTCACGGGCACAAGCCCTGGCTGACCGGGCCGCCGCACTCCTTTTCTATATTGCGGTCATAGCCGGGATCTTGACTTTCGCATATTGGTGGCTAGCGGGCGATAAACAGCACGCACTCATCCGCACAGCCACAGTACTCGTCATTGCCTGCCCGCATGCACTGGGCCTCGCAATTCCTCTTGTGATCGCTTTATCAACATCCATCGGCGCACGAAGTGGCCTGCTCGTGAAAGATCGTCTGGCACTCGAACGGGCCCGCAACTTGGACGTGGTGATCTTCGACAAAACTGGGACACTGACCCTCGGGACTCCTGTTGTTTCGGGAGTCGTGGCAATCACGGGTGTGGACGAACGAGAAATGCTAGGACTTGCCTCAGCCGTGGAAAGAGACGCCGAGCATCCAATTGCGAAAGCGATCGTGAGCGATGCCAGTCGTCGCGGGGTCAAGTCTGACGAAGCAGAGAACTTCGAGGCGTTGCCAGGTCGAGGGGCACGTGCGACGGTAAACGGACAGAGGATGGCAGTCGGCGGGCCGAGATTGCTTGCGGACATAAACGGCGCAATTCCACCGGAACTACATAAAAGCGTAAGTGTCTGGGAGTCGGAAGGGCGGACAATTCTTTATGTCTTCCGAAATGGCACCCTGATCGGCGCACTCGCAGTCGAAGATGAGATTCGGGCCGAATCTGCCGAGGCAGTAGAGGCCCTGCACGAACTCGGCGTTCGAGTGGCGATGATTACAGGGGATTCACAGGCGGTTGCAGATTCGGTTGCGAGGCTGCTCGGGATTGATGAAGTCGCAGCGCAGGTTCTGCCCGCCGAAAAGGCGATGGCAGTCAAGCGTTTTCAGGCCGGCGGCAAGAGAGTGGCCATGGTGGGCGACGGTGTGAACGACGCACCAGCGCTCGCGACGGCGGATGTTGGATTTGCGATTGGCGTCGGTACCGATGTTGCGGTGGAGTCTGCCGGAATTGTTCTCGTACGCAGCGACCCACGTGACGTTGTCCGGGCGATCGAACTGTCGCGAGCTGCATACCGAAAAATGGTACAGAATCTACTATGGGCGACTCTTTATAACTTGATTGCCATTCCCGCAGCTGCCGGGCTGTTTATCGGTTGGAGACTAGATCCTCCTATGAGCGTCGGCGCACTTGCGATGAACCTCTCAACCGTTATCGTGGCGCTCAACGCACAGCTCCTTCGACGCCTGAAACTCCGGCCCTGAAACCACCTAGTCAAGAGATCGGTGATCATCCTGAGAGAGCCTTCGGTGAGCCTACGACAAGCGTTTTCGCCTTGCAACGACTGCAGCTTGCCTCAAGGCACGCCAGCGTAGCCGTCATCACTATGTCCGTCTGTCCTTCCTGGATCAAGGTGCGCGTTGATGGAGGGCACCCGTGCCCCGCGTCTGATAATCCAGCCCCCCTTCTTCGTCAAGTCTGCGATACAAGTGTTATTCACTTGCGCCACCCACTTCGGCTGCATTGCTATCAGAAGCCGGTCCCAGAAATCGCGCGGCACTTTCCTCGAAGATTCTTTCGCATCAGCTGCTTAAGCTTTATGCGAGCTCTTGTGAGCCGCGCCTTCACGGTGCCCTCAGCCACTCCCAGAACTTGTGCCGCTTCACGAATGCTCAAGCCATCCATCTCGCGCAATTGAAAGGTTGTACGCAAAGGAGGCGACAGCCACGTCAACAACTGTGCCAGCAGCTCCCAAACTTCCAACCTTTGACACACCTCTTCTGGAGTTGGCCTGGGATCTGATAGCGCGTCCGAGATCGGATGCTTGCTCTCACCTCGATCTTCCGCGTCCATAGCGATATGCAACTGCCGTGGACGCTGACGAAGTTTCATCCGCGCTTTATTGACCACGATTGTGGTCAGCCAAGTGGACATCTGCGCCTGTCCCTTGAATTGGTCCAGATGTTTGTAGGCGGACAAGAACGCGTCCTGAACTGCATCTTCAGCATCAGCAGCATTCCCCAGCACGCGCAGCGCTATGCGTTTGAAGGAAGCGAGGCGACGATCGAAAATGCTATTCAATTCCTGAAGTTCTTCCTGATAAGCGGACAACGCGACACTTCGCGCATTGTTGATCTCTGTTACGGTCGTCGCCATGAATGGACTCCCTCGACCCGTCCGTAAAATGCACGTCTCGTTCCAAAGCCCGCATTTTGGATTTATTTACGAACATAAGCTCAAAACGCCACAGGCTCCAATCAGTGCTTTTAAGGAACGTTCCTCCAGGAACAATTGCAGCCTGCCTTAAGAGACGTCAAAGCAGCTGTCATCAATTCAACACTGTGACTGCTGGCTGTCTACAGATTGTCCCTTTAGCAGTGGCTGAAGCGGACTTGGGGCGCGGTTCCGGCGTAATTGAGGGTGTCTTCAAAGGCGCAATAGCAATTTGCCTCAACTACAGAGCCACAGCGCGCAGGCTGGCAGAAAGCCCGCAGATGGAAAGCAAATTGCCTAAGAGTTGAGTAGTGACACACCGAATACAAGACCTCATTCAGTGGATCTTTGGTTGCTGGCACCGCAACGTCAGCCGACCGTTTACGATTTCGGGCCGAACTTACGAGGTGTGTCTCAATTGTGGAAGGCAGCTTGCCTACTTTCGCGTGAAATTCGGACACAGTGCGGGTAGGCAAATCGGATGACTCTGAACTCTGGCGAGTGGGAGCGCTGTCGGGCTGTCGCCACTGGATGGCAATACCATTGCAACGTAGGGTAGCGAAAGCCACCGCTTTCTCCTGATGTAGACAGTGGCGGTTGCATATCACACACACTACAAAGCAACGGCTTGAAACGGTCAATCTTATATTGGAGGAACTTCATGACTGAAAACAAAATTGACGAGGTAGACATTTTGAACTTTGCACTCAACCTGGAATATTTGGAGGCTGAGTTTTACACGTACGCTACGACTGGAAAGTCCATCACGAGCTTCGGTATTGGAACCAAAGGCCGCGCGAATGGGGATAATCCGACGAGTGGTGGCACTACAGTGGGAGGTGGCAAGGTCACCTTTTCCAAGGATGAGGCCCTCATTCATGACATCGCGACTCAGATCGGCGCTGACGAACGCGCCCATGTAGTCCTGCTCCGTGGTGCACTAGGCTCGTCTGCGGTTGCAATGCCCAACATCGATCTCGGTGCTTTAGGTTTCGGCTTCGGAAATCTGAATGACTTTCTTCGAGCAGCACGCATCCTCGAGGATATCGGAGTAACGGCATATTCGGGCGCCGCCGGCTTGCTCAAAACTCCGGACGTCATTACCACAGCGGCATGCCTTCTGGGGGCTGAGGCGGAGCACGCCGCAACCATTCGATCGCAGATTGCCCGATTAAAAATATCCACGTCGGCATTGGATGGCGTAGACCTGGTTCCTCCACCCAGCGGAGAAGCAAGGCAGGTCCTCTCGATCAAAGTCAGCGATGGGCTGGTCGCAACGAGGACGGCTGGACAAGTGCTTCACCTTGCATTTGGCGGAAAAGCAGACATGAAGCAAGGAGGCTTCTTTCCGACGGGTCTCAACGGTGAAATCAACTCGAGCACGGAGCAAGCGCCGGCCCCGATGATTGCCGTCTAACAGCTTACTCGCGCATCGGCAGTCGAGACAACCGGCCAGTCGCAAATTTCTCCACCGCGGTTGGCCGGTGTTTCTTCGTTACCAATGGCGAAGGCCGCTAGAATCGCGCTACCGCTTCTCGCCGACTAGAATGGCGGGACATTGTAAGGAGAACGTATGCCGCAGGTTTCCTTCTCAGCCGACATCAAACCGCTTTTTCGCGCCATCGATATTTCGCATATGAAGCCGTTCGGCGTAGAGCTGGATAATTACAGCTACATGTCGAATCCGACCAACGCTAATAGTGTGCTCGCAACACTCTCAGCACACGATGGCGAACCGCCTAGCATGCCGCCCGGCGGACCCTATTGGACAGAGGCCCAGCTCGCGCTATTTGCTCAATGGCAGAAAGACGGATATCAACCGTGACTTCTGAACGGAATCCGTTTTACTGGAACGAAAAGACGTGAGCATCATCTTCAACAAGAAGACGCAGATTTGAAAGCCGCAACGATCCTTCAATGCAGCTCACCAGATGTAATTGTGAACGCCGGCATTGATCGCCCGGTATCGCGAGCCGGCGTAACTTCTGATCCGTGACAAGGCGGCAGGTGTAGAGCGGCGCAAAACTTGCCGTCGACGGAGGGCGCACCGCGTTTAGCTGTGCTCGAGCACATCGAAGGGCATCAACAACGAACGGTAATTGATGCCACCAATCTGATTAACGTAACGCCTCCCCGGTTTTGGCTTGAGTCATTGGTGATTGGCCCCTGATCCGCCATGAGCAGATGACTCTCCCTGCTTATTCCGCCGAACCAATTCGTCGAGGCTGAACGGGAAATTTGCAGATGTTGCCAGGAGCAGCGCGCCGCCGGCTGCCGAAAAGACCGACAAATCGAGGGGCGCTTTCACTCCCAAAGCCATCGTCATCGCCAGTGCAAAGGTGGTCAGAAGAAGTCCACTTAACAAAGCAATGGTGCGAGTCTTCAAGCCGAGAACGAGGAGCAGCCCGAAGAGAATTTCCGCAGCCGTGGCGATAATCGCTAACGCCGGGATCGTTGCCGCCGGCAAGAACCAATTCAGCTTACCTGTATAGGCCACAAACCGAGCATAATTGCCCCATGCCACATTGGGCTGTCCGTAAACGCCCCAGAGGCCAAACCGATCTGCGACCGCAGACAAAAAGGAGATCCCAAGAGCGAGCCGTAGAAACACCGAGCTGACCGTTGCGAATCCTGTCCATCGTGTGTTCATCATTGCTCGCTTACTTGGCGGGCACCAGTATCGGAGCGCCTTTGTCCTTCACGAAAAACACCACGAACTTCGCCGGTTTGGTTTTACTTGCATTCCGCCCAACGATGTGGATATCATCCGGGCCTTCGTAGAAGGTCTGACCAGGCGTCAGAGTCACTTCCTTTCCGCCTCTCACCTGCATCACGACCGAGCCTTCCAGTACATAAACAAAAGCATATGCGTTGTGGCGATGTACCTGGTCGGAATGGCCCGGCGGATATTCCACGGTGATCATCACACCTTCTTTGCCGGGACACTCTGTCAGGTCTTTGGACATGAGCGGCGCTACCTCAGCCTCTTGTGCTACCAGCGTGGCGGACATCAGACATACCAGCACCAGAACTATTTTTGTGAACGTCATACGCTAATCCTTTCGCTTGACCGACTATGTGCCTGGTTCCGCAAATGATCCGGCATTTCACTTTTCCGCCTCACCTTGGTACCGAGACCATCCTTGACCATCCTTGCGACGATTCCTCGGATGACCTGAGGCGCGTGTTGCCCGGCTATGCCTTCAAGTGTGCACGACCGCTCGAAGGCATTCGGGCCCTGTAATCTTCATCTCCCATCGGTCATTCGCTTCTGATCCCAAAATCAAAACCCGCCACTCTCCTGACTTTTGCGAGAGCACGTGCTCAATAGCCGTAGCTACCTCCGCCCGCCAGGCAGGATCACCCGTGTTTTGCATCTCAACTGAGACCCCCATCGCTCCCTCGGTCAATTAGGATCTGAGCGGTCGCGCAAACGATAGCTCGTGCCCGTCCGGATCTGGCATGTGGAAATAGCGCTCGCCCCAAGCACCGTTCTGGGGACTTGCCGGATCAAATCCCCTTTCTTTCAGATGGGCCCAAAACGCGTCAACATCGGTCACATACAGGATCAACCGACCCCATCGCCCTCCAGGATGACCTTTTTCCAGATTGAGGATTGCAGACTCGGCCTCACTGACTCGCAGCGAAGAAAAATGCGAATCTTCGCCACCGTAGATGAGTTTCATGCCGAGAACATCCCGATAGAACTGCACCGAGACCTGCATATTCGTTATCTGGAAAGTGACCGCAGAAACCTTTTCAACTCTGGGGACCATACGTCCCGAGTCTACCTCCGTTACGCGTTGGCGTGCCTTGCCGACCATCTTCACAAGATGCTTGACCTTGGCGTTCATAATGGCAAAACATGGATTTACTCTCAGATGTTCTGGAACTCGAGATTGAGCAGGAGAAGAGCCGGGAGCCGACCGGACCTCGCGTTCGATGTCCGCTTTGTGGTTGGTCGCCGCGCAAAGACGACCGCTGGTTTTGCACCTGCGGTCATGAATGGAACACCTTCGACACGGGAGGGGTGTGCCCAGCCTGTCTCCATCAGTGGACTGAAACCCAGTGCCTTTCATGCAGTGAGTGGTCGCTCCACTCGAATTGGTGTACCCGTTCATGAATTCAGGGAGAGGAGGACGTATGAGGGTCGCTACCCGCCAATCCTTTTTCGATCCCGAAGACCAACACGATGGGCAAACCAATGAGAACCAGAACTGCGTGGATCACGATCTTTCTGGTGTTGATGCCCATCCTTGAACAAACTGCGGGTGGCCTTTAGTGGTCGCGCTGAGCCTGTAGGTCAATACGCTCAACTCTCTCAGCTTACGGCATTATCACCGGCGGAGGTCTAGCACAAGCCACAATTGGGCTATTCCACGGAAGTCCCAACTTCTCGGGTTACTCGTCATTTAGATGGAGCCAATTCCTCGGTTTCAGATGTGCCGAGAATGTCGTATGGATTGTCCAACCGTGAATCTGTGGAGGTTTCTAGTTCGGAAATGCCTTCATTTGTTGATGTGCCTTCAGTTCGTCGAGCTTTTGCTTGAGCTGTTCAAGCTTCTGCCCGGCTTCGCCGAGCTTACCTTCTGCTGTCAGTCGCTGATAGTCGGCTAGGTCTTTGGCTGCTGCCGTAATCAGCGCGTTCAGATCCGCTGCAGGCTTGGCTGTCGCGGCCGATGTCGCTGCGCTTCGTCCAGGTTCAACGGGGCTAGCCGTGGCGCTCAACGAAGAGGCCTCTCCGCCAAACAGGGACCTCATCGCCGACTCGAAGGTCGATCCATATGCGAGCCGGTCTTGCAGCGCGAGCACCACCAGACGCAACTCCGGCATTGGACTGCGCTCGGCTTGCAGGTAAATCGATTCCGCATACAAGAGCGCACGCCCGCACGGAATCACCAGCAGAGTTCCACGCCGCACGTGAGAGCCTTGCTGATTCCACAGCGTTAATTGTCCCGAAAGCTGAGCGTTCTGATCGATACGCGCTTCGATCTGTAACGGGCCATCGACCAGCTTGGTCTTCGGAAAGTCATAAACTACCGATGTACCGTAATGTTCGCCATCGCTGCGGCCGGCAATCCAGCCAATGAGATTGTTTCGATTGGCCGGCGTGAACGGTAGGATCGCCACGAATTCGATGGTGCTTTCGCCGGGCAGTTTCATCAGAACATAATTCGGTTCCATCGCAAGCGTCCGCTTATCGCCGGATTCGCTCATGCCAACTTCGGAAGCGACTGTCCAGAGATCCTCGCGGTTGTAGAACACCCCGGGATCTGTCATGTGGTAGAGGCCGTAAACAGCCGCCTGAACCTTGAGCAACAACTCGGGATAACGTACGTGTTTGCGCAGCGCGGACGGCATAACAGACGCATCTTTAAACAGGGATGGAAACACTTGCCGGTACGCCATGATGATCGGATCCTGCGCGTCGAACACGTAGAAAGTGGTGGTTCCATCGTAGGCGTCGATGACCACCTTGACGCTGTTGCGCATGTAGTTGATGGGATGGCCGTCAAGAGAATATTGGCTGGAGTACGGATAGCTGTCTGAGGTGGCGAACGCATCCAGAATCCATGAAAGTCGGCCATCGTCGCCGATGACGAGGTAGGGATCCGATTCGTAGGTGAGAAATGGTGCAAGGGTTGCTACCCGGTCGCGAACATTGCGATGCATCAGTAGGCGGCTCTGCGGGTTGATGTCGTCGCTAAACGGGAGTTTCGCTAAGTCTCCTTCGTCGAACGCAATGAGAATGCGACGCAAAAATCCGCCGAGAGGAATGCCGCCCGTGCCCTCATAGGACGTCAGGCTATTGGTCTGACCTTGCGGATAATTGAATTCCTGTTGCCGCGTTTTTACGTACACGTCGGTGTTGGCCATCTCGCCAAAATAAATCTCCGGACGCGCGACGTTGATTCCCTTCACCGTGCTCTGGATCGGCATGTTGCTCAGGATCAACGTGGGCAAGCCCTCCTGCGTGAACCCGTTCACGGGATTCATAGTGACGCCATATCCGTGAGTGTAGATCAGCTTTTCGTTGATCCAGTTGCGGCTGCTTTCCGGGAGCTTATCAACGCTAAGCTCGCGCGCCGCGAGCATAACCTGACGCATGGTGCCGTCGATTTCATAGCGATCGATATCGATATCAGGAAAGTCATAGTAGGTACGGATTTCCTGAATCTGCCGCAGTGTGTCTTGCAAGGCGTGCCAATCCCATAACCGAATGTTCTGCAGCGTAGCTTGATTGTTTGCCGCGTCGGTCGCCTCGACCGTCGTCTCGGCCGGAAATTCGCGAAGCGAGACTCGATCTAATCCATACGCTTTTCGCGTGAGGTCGATGTTGTAGGCGATGTAAGGCCGCTCGCGAACCAACTCGTTCGGCTTCACAATAAAGTTACCGACATACCAGCTGACAATCTGAAGGCCGAAATAAACCACAACCGCCGGAACGACCGCCGCGACCAGCCAACGCACCCGAGGTGCCGACACAACGTTCACCAGCGCGATCGCAGCCCCTAGAATCAAGGCCACACAAACCACAAGCAAACCAGGCAGCGTGACGTGCGCATCGGTGTATATCACACCGTTGAAGATCGTATGCTCGTCGAACAATGAGTCGAACCGGCTGATGTAGACCCGCATCGCAAGAATCAGCAGGAAGAACGCAAACGCAATGGAGAAGCCACGCCATGGCATCGGGATGGATCGAGCTCGCTGCGAGAGCACGTGGCTGCTACCGGTAATCACAATAAAGAGAAACGCAACTACACAGGCGATGATGGCCAGGGTGAGCAGCCAGCCTGTAACCAACTGCCAGGCGGGCAGGGTGAAGAGATAAAAATTCAGCGGCTTGCCGAAGATCGGATCCACAATGCCACTGGTGCGAGGCGCATACCAGTAGAGTGCGAACGTCGGCCATTCCGCCTTCATGCCGGCAGCGGTCGCAGCGGCGATGACGAGCGAAACGGCGAGCGCAATCAGCCTTAGGATGCGCTCGACCGGCAATTTCACTGGCTGCCGGCCAATGAAAATGATGCCTCCGAAATCAGGCTGGTACGCTCGCCGCAACGCGAGAAAACATCCGTACAGAATTAAAAATGTGGCCGCGAAGAATGCCGCAAAGAGCGCCCACTGAAGACTCAGACTCTTGCGGAACACGTCGCCGTAACCGAGCGACCCGAACCAGAGGAGATCGACGTAATATGATATCGCCGTCCCGCTGCCGAAGATGAGAATGGCGATTAGCGCAAGAATGAGAAAAACGCGGCGGCGCCGCTGAGGCGGCAGCTGTTTCCGCCACTCAAGGGACTCGGGCATTAAGCTAATTAGCGTTTACCAGTGCTTCCGTTGGGAATTTTCAATACTGGTATTGTAACGCTTTTGCAATTGGGAGAGCCTGCATCTGAACACGACAGCACCTGCCGAGTGATGGCATGGGACCTTTGCGCCGATGTGATCGCGTTCGAACCCCTGAGCCTTAGAGGTTGACAGAATTGTCGGTCGGTACAGGATTATTGGAGGTTGAGACACTGTTGGCGGACGGTCTGTGTTGAGTGTGTCGGCCAGGCTAGCGGTTGGGCGCGGGTGTCATTCGGTCTCTTCTTCCTCGAACCAGATGATTTCGCGCCAACGGTTTTCAGGAACATACTGCGCTAACAAGCGGGCGCGATTCGCGATTCGTTGGTAGATCGCCTTGACGTCGCACTTATTTTGCAAGCCCGCCTTCGCGAGGTTGAGTATCGCCTTGTCTTCCCACTTCGACGACTTGCGTCTGCGGTCGGCGCGCGGCGGCCAATTTCAACTGTCCGGCGGTTCCCTTTCGGCTGTTGGCTGACGAGATATCGTTCCACAACTGATTTCGGGATTCTCAAGACACGATAGCGCCGAACCCCAAGAGTGGCACGACCCATATCGATGACGCCGTCCAATTTCGCGAAGCGTCGGATGACCGAGTTTTCGCTGCATTGCAGAACGTGGGCTACATCCTGCACGGTGAGTAGCGGGTCGCTCATTGCGTCGCTCCCCAAGAGCACAAGCGTCGCTTTTCCTTCGCCTTTTTGCGTACCAATGAGTGAAATGGCGATTTTGCGCCAACTGACCTGGTAAGTTTTTAAATTCCGGGTTGCCGACGAGTCTCCAGTAACTTCCTACAAGCCTGTCTATCGGTACTAATCCGCCGAATCACGCTTCAAATAGCAGTCAATGAGTGCTAAGCCCTGAAGGCAACAGCCGAGCCAAGGTCGCTTGCCCGGAAAGGCGACCATCCAGCCAAGTGACGAGAAGCAGGTTTCAACTAAGCCGCCGCCCTTAGCCGAGGTCTCCGAGATAGCCTGCCTTTGCTTTACGGAGGCATTTTCGATGAGCAGACTAGAAGGAAGCCGCTGGCGATTGCGGCGGACGCCTTGAGGTATGGGATTGAATTGGAATTCCTGGTGTGAAGCCCTTCGTTATTCAGAATCTAGGGAAGTACGAACGTCAAGCTTGGCAGGAAGCGCAGTTCCCGTCCAATAGACAGAACGATCTGGAAGAACAGAGAGAACGTGAATCAGCATACCGGCGATTCATCCTCAATCTTTACCATGCGAAACCGATGAATGGACACGCATGGATTCACGGACCGAAAAGCGGAAGGATGGTTCACGTTGGTGCGGTTGACGCCCCGGTGACACTTGCCGATGTAAACGGACATCCTCGGAGAAATGCTGCCCCCCATCCGTGTCCTGGGAAACCGCCATGTCGTGCAGTGCTTCGTCGCTGAAAGCAATAGAATCCTAGCCTTGCCCGGGAGCCGTCGGACGCGAGGAGGGCAGGCGCACCGAACGGATCGCTCAGAGCATCACCTCGCCGCGCTCGCGTAGAGCGCCCGCTCGAACTCCTCCTCCGCCGCTAGTGCCCCATCGTCGCTGAACGGCAGCGTCTGCATCAGCACCACCCCGCAGGTTTTCCCGGAAACATCAATCCAGAAAAACGTGTTGAAGATGCCGTCCCATGCCAGCGACCCCGCCGCGCGCCCGCCTTCCACCGCCCGGCTGTTGATTCCGAATCCCCATCCAAACTTGTCGGGCGAACCCGGCAAGCGAACGGGATTCTTGATCAACTGCGGAATCGTGCTCCTCAACTCCGCGAGCTTCATCTCGCCGATCTGGTTGTGACTCATCTCCGCCACCGTCTCCGCCCGCAGAATCCTCTTGCCGCCGAACATCCCGCCGTTCAGCACCATCCGCTCGAACTTCAAGTA
>Ga0306926_10003880_pt1 | contig 15617 bp, 19 predicted proteins | sample flu12Cox44000178_FD_203759 | JGI IMG/M metagenome (GOLD analysis project Ga0306926, IMG submission 203759) | Lab enrichment of tropical soil microbial communities from Luquillo Experimental Forest, Puerto Rico - flux8day.12C.oxic.44.000.178 (v2)... | ecosystem: Environmental > Terrestrial >...
CTTGCTGAGCTGCATCCTTCCGCAAAGACCGGCGGCCGACGAAGCAGGCGGAACGAAGCGGACGCACCAAACCCAGCGCCGTTGATCTCACCGCGCTTCGAGCACGAGCACGAGCACGACGCCGCCGTCGCTACGCTTTGGCGCGCCCTGGCCAGGTGTGAAGAAACACCGAGGGGTTGGCCGCGACGTAGGCCCTGCGAAGTCGGGACGAGGACGATTTGGTTGCGGACCTCGGCGTGAGACTTCGACGAGCTCAGTCGAGTCGCTCGGTCGAACGCTCCGCCCCACCGTGACCCCCGCGCGATGATTCTTTCCGTTTTTAGCCTCCAGTCATAATTGAACGGAGCCTCATGCTCCTTCTGGACGAACTGTAATTCTCACGCTGTGCCCGTGTTTATCATTGGCATAATCTTCTTCGGCAAAAACCTCGATGGCGAGACTTGCCCCATTTGAGAAGGAGAAGGAACGCCGATACTGCGTGCGCGCCCCGTTGTCCCACTGAGCCTGTTTCTTCAAACGTTTCACAAGCTGCGTCCACGGATCCGACTGATCTAGCTCCTGGGAAATAAAAGGAGAGCTAAATGAGTAGAATCCAACCGAGGGAGACGGGTGCCGTGTGGCCAGATCCAGCCAGTAAGGCTGGATGGTCAAGGAAGGAATCGGAGTGTTCGAGAATTCCAAGACATCAAGTCGCGGCGGCGATCCCTCGTTGTCGTTCGTCAGTTCCACCTTGGTGTCTTTTTTCAGCAGATACACTGCCCACGCGTCCATTCGTCCTAACGGCAACGAGACCGAAGCCGACTGCGATCCATTGAATCCGAACAACTCTGCAACCGAAGCCGATTCTCCGCCGACCAGGACTATTTTCTTCTCCACCGCATCAGGAAATCGGGCTGCCAATGCAGGACACAATCCAACTAACAACAGCATGAGCATCCAACGCGCTGTTTGCACTTGCCTAACACTTGACGTACGATTCAGTCTCATTCAATTACTAGTTAGAGAGCAAGAGCCGAGGCGTTTAATGGCTTGACATATATAAAGAAGGCGACACAGTGCCCGAAGATGGACATCAATCGGATGCTGGATCATCTATCCGAGGTCTCGATTTTCGGCCACTCCCTTCTTGCTCTTTTCCTTATCCTCGTGATAAGCTTCGCTCTTACGCTCCTTCACACACTGCAGGAATTGAAAGGGCGTGGGGGCCCTTTGTGGAGGAACTTCGGCGCTATCGTTGGAGTCTCGGTTCCTGATTTGCTGGGTTTCTTAGTTTTCTTCGTGGGTCTGACAGTCGCTCTGTGGCTGGTGGCGCTTTTAGCGATCACAGGGAGTCTGTTGACGTATGCAGCGCAAACTGAATGGGCGGCCGGCGCTCTTGGCGCTTTAATCGGCGCACGATTGGGGGACACGCTGATCTCGCACGTTCTGCTTTACATGTTGCGGTATCGGCCCAATCCAGGCCTGGCCTCCACGCCTCTCTACGTTGCTGAGGCCGTTTTCCTCATCGCGACGTTCTCCAGGGGTCTCACCGCTGGCAACGGTTCCACGTGCGTGGGTCTATTTATTGGTGCGGGGTTCTTCTGTTTCGTCTTGCCGTTGCTTTGGTTTGTCCGGATTGTGATGCCAAGCTGGCGCAGGGATCGCTGGCGTCCCGGAGAGCCCCTTCCAGCCTGGACAGGTGTCAGTGACAGTTCCATTGCTCCAAAGCCGAATCTATCATAACAATGAGAGCCCCGGCTCTTGTTTGAAATCGAACAAGGCTTCATCGCTTGCCCTTGTTATATCCCGGCTGAACGGTCATCGTATTGCACTCCGTAGTGGAGATTGAGGCTAGTCATAACAAATTACTTTCGGTATAACAAGCACTCGCGATTCCTTGGCAATCCGCCAGGATCCTGAAAAGGTCCGTTTATCGAGCCACGCTAACTGGGCAAATGCTTGCCGCTCATTATCAATATGCTGTTCCCCTTCGATCCGAGGTCCCGCCTCAAAAATCACCTTGCGAATTCCTTTTTGAGCCAATAAAAATAAAAATCGTCCTCGAACTCGAACTCGTCCTCGTCCTCGAAGCCGTGTACAAGCCTCAACTGTGACGCTGACTCACCGAAAGCCAAATAGGGCACTGTTAGTTCCAAAGCCAAATCCTCTGGCGATTCGAGTTCGGACGAGGACTGAAAGAAATTCCGGCTTGTTACGAAGAATCGGCAAGAGGGACAGGTCAAATATCGACGCAAGCGTCGGGCAAAGAAGGCCGCGAGGATTGCCGCCAGCGATTGCCAGGAGCCGGCCTCAAGATCTGGGTGAATCGGAACCTCTACTTTTGTTCAGTGAGCAAGGCGAGTACTAATGGCCTTGCCAACTGCCCCTAAGCTATCGTTGCCTTGCGTTTTTACAAGAAATGAGACCGCCTAAGAAAGACCTATCTTTCTGGTGATATTTGCGAATGCTATTGCGATCGAAAACAGTGCATTGCGACCAAGTCATTGGCCACGATAAAGCTTTGCGTTATGCGTCAGGGGGCAGCCTGATCCGGACATGGGAGGAGCGCTAGAAGCGATCCCATTCGCGTCTGACCACCGAACAATTGTATATGAAAAGATTTCTCATTTTCGGATTAGCGGCACTTGGCTTGGCTGCTTTGGCGCCCACCCAATCACGAGCGGATGAAGGCTTCCGCGTTTACATCGGCCCGCCTGACCAAAGACCTTATTACTATCGCGAGGACTACCCGCGCTACCGATACTACCGCCATCCGGACGAATATCGGTGGCACCGCTGGCACCAGTGGCATCATCGGTACTACTATCAGGATTAAGGAGCCCTCGACGAAGTCTCGGGGTCCGATTTTTCCTTCCGATTCACGATCGTAGGAAAACGGCTGACCGATTTTCACAGTTTTTTCGTCGCGGCGGGACTGCCGGGCGTACAATGCTCTTGGGCGATCTCGCCAACCCATCTGTAACGCACAGCTCCCGGAGCTGACTCCACCAAAGCTGAAATTTTGAAGGAATCTCTCCCTAAAATCCTCTACGACTTGGTGCGGGCGGAACAGTTCGTGCCCTTTTCGATCGTCTTTGCCGCCGGGCAACGATTCGAAATCAAGACCAGGGAGCATATCAGCCTCGGTCCGGTCACCCGATCGAATGTCGAAGAACTAAAGACGCTGATCGTCTGGGATGATGACAGCAAGTGGAGAGCCGTTTACATGCGGGCAATTCTCAAGATTGGACGATTACAGTCTTAAACGGAACGCGAGTTTGCTGTCCCACAGAGAGGTTTCTGACCGCTTCGCTCACCGAGCGTTGCCCCAAAGCCGGTGTCGGTAATCGAAATCAAATCACGCGTGATCTTGTAGGTAAAATCAGCCTCTGTCCTGACCTGCTCGGAGAGGTTGGTATTTGCTAACTTCTTGCAGAGATGCCTTAGCGCTTCGGCAGCGTCCATCTTTTCTAGCGGGTTAAGGTTGGGGCATTGCATAGCATTCAGCCGGAATGGGATTTTGAATCCCAAAAACGGGACGTTCCACCTAGCTTCAATGCACATGGGTGATCTGCTCCCTAGGGGAATATTTGTAGTGCGCCCAATGGCACACCACATGCTTGGAGGAAGTGACCGCTGAGGAATCGCGCCCTGTAATGACACAGAATCAAACGGCGAACAAAGAAGTCATGCGCGCGCCTTTCATCACACGAATCTGCTATGAAATCTGAGATTCAAGCAAACGACCCAAGTACGCATCTGCGTAGCTCTGAGATCGAAACGCTGGCATTACAGTCCGGCCAAATGTCAAATTCCGTTACGGAGGCAGTTAAGCACAACGGAGTTGGAGATATACCTCCGAGCACGCGCGGAGGTCCATTAATCATAGGCATCAGCGGTTTATGTCTTTGGTTCCTGATTTTTGGGCTTGGAGTTCTCGTGGATTCGACATCGTTTCGCTTGGTTAACGACGTTGTTTTCCGTCAGGAGACGATTGCCAATGAGACGAAGCGTCTCAAGGATGCCCCGGGGGGTGTTGCGAACTCGCCTCTTCTTCAAGAAGCCAACGATCTAAACCGACAAGGGCCGTCTTTCGGGCGAGCCGTTTGCTCATTTTTCATGGGCATGTTCACTTACACGCCGACTAATCTAGGTCTCCTCTGCTTTTTCGGTGGGCTGATGGGTGGCTGTTCGAGTCGAGCGGCTTATCGGCGTCTGCGATCTCTAGGCAAGATTGTAGCAAAGTCGGACGAACTCGCCCCAAGCAATTCTGGACAGGACTCATCTGCGCAGCCGATCCTGAGTAAGACTCGAATATTTTACCTGAGTGAGCACCCTTTCGTTTCAGGTCTTCGCAGCTTCGTTGTCTACTTAGCCTTGCTTTCTGGTTTTTACCTAGCCGCGGGTGATCCCTTCAAAGACATGAGCGCCGGCCAATACCTTCGTCTGGCGGGCTTGGTTTCGTGCGTGGCCTTTGCTGTTGGGTACGATCCATCGCGTTTTACAGAGCTTATTAACAACCTCCCAAAGCCGGGTGGGGCAAAGACATAAGAGCTTTCCTCTTGCTGCACTGGCCGTCATCAGCAAACATCCCCTCGTCGCAGAAACAGAATTTCCTTCTTTGAATTGGTCGTAAATCAGCCCAGCGGCGCCAAATCAGCTTCGTAAAGTCCCACTTACTCGAATTCTCCTAATCTTCGGTAAACAACTTCTTGCCGGCTTTTCGCTCGTCGGTTTCGCCCGGGGCTGAAACGGATGCTGTTTTGCCGTCCCAATCGAACTCCCTGCCAAAATCCTTTGCCGTCTCTGGACATGATTTTGAACGAGTTGATCGACCCTTGGTGCCAGTATTCGTAACGGGAACGGCCTACCTTCACCAACCGAATTCCCTTGCAACTTTGGCTTGTTCCGTTGGATCTTTGACACCGTAATAATCAGTGCCTGACAAGTAGAGGACAATTTGGTTTTCGGGTTTGTCGACGGGGCTTTTATATAGATGTGAAACAAAATGAAGATTCAAAATTGTCCATCCGGGATATTGACTCCAGCAGGACACCCAATAGTCTGTCGCAAGCAATCGGTTTCGTAACTCGCTCAACCTCTCCACTTCACTGGTAGCCACATTGAACCTTGCAGTACTACCGTTCGCCAGCATCAAGTTCAGGTTCGGCAGTGGCCCTTGGGTATAAAGAATCATAGCAGCAACGCGTTTTAAATTGATTTGCAGATTCTGGGTAGGCACTGCAAAGAAATCATAATCTGAAGAATCCGCTTTCGAGAAGCCGCAGAGCACTATCGCATAGAATATGAGGGTGATAAGAAAAAATGGCCGCCGGATTTTGAAACAATAAGTCGAGCTCATAGGATCCCGATTCGTAACAGCCGCCGATTCTGAAGTCGCGTTAAATATGGCGATTTTTATTCTCCTAAAATTACAAGCGCCTGCGATTTCTTGGGGTCCTGTTCAGTGATTCTTCATAAGCACGACGCGGCCTCAACATTCGCTAAAGATCTCAAAGAAAAGGCAGCTTATGCCGCTGCCAGCTGAAAAAGCCGCTCCGCTCCGGGGGCGTAAAGGGATCCAAGCCGAGGCTGCGAGAAGACTTGCGAAGGGCTCTTTCTTCACCCACCATTTGAAACTCGTGCCTAAACCTGCCGTCCTTAAACCCAAAAAACCACTTCAACCGCTCCAATCAGTCCCGCCGCTTCGCCCCGGGCGCCAGACCGAATCAAAAAAATTCGGCAGACGATCTCGTTGAACCGTCTATTTCCCTTGGCCTGACGGATGAAGAATCAGCTCTTATCGCCGGCATCACGCCAGAAACTTTGTGTAGGTGGCGACGTATCCCAGAGTTTGATCAAGCTTTAAAAAGAGCGACAGCTCTTCGGTTGCAGGATCGTTTGCTTTTGATCAACGAAAGAGTGGAAACCCGGCAGGCTACCGGGTGGTTAATCGAACGTCAGTATCCGACCCAATTTTCAAAACCCGAAATACAGATTTCACTGTCTAACTCATTCAACCAGACCGTAAACGTGCTCTCGATCACGATAGCCCCGCAGGAAATTCGCGAGATCGAGGCGATCGCTGAGTCGGTCCGAGCGTCGGTTAAAGAAAGGCTTCGCCAGTACCGGCCTAGCCAGCGCAACGGTGACCAGGAGAGGAACGGATCCGTCTCGATGACGTCCAGGAAAAGTTTGCCAACTATCGGCCCAGCTCGGGCACATAAAGACCGTCTGCGGCAATTATACCTTTAGATATTTCGAATCTGGTGTGAATAGTGGGTGCATAGACGCACTGTTTTTGAGCGTACCACACCGTTGCAAAGATCATCTGGAGTATCTTGGCTGCCTAAACGGCAGGCCGGATCTGGAAGAATTGAGGCACGCCCTGAAAATCGGGAACATTGAGGAAGTACCCCCGTCCTAGATCCCCCGAGGTAAAGTATTTAAAACCCGCTTTGGGTTTAAATGCGAACTCGAGAGGTTAACACCAGATTGAAATGCACAAAATTTTTAGACCAAAGCTAACGCCCTCTTCTCCTCCGGGGCCAGATCTCCCAGACCCACTGCCGCCGGAGCAGCCTGCGGCTCCTGGCGGACCTCCTTCTCCGCCTGGGCCTAAACACGTTCCTCCAACGCCCGTTCCTGAACCGCCGTTTCCGAAGCCACCCGAGACTTCCCCTCTGCCAATTTAATGGTGCTCGCCTTTCTGGTAACAAAGCGCAGGTATCGTACTGTCTACCCGAAAAGGTGATGGAGAGTTGCCGGATACGCCGACAGTATGGACGCCGGCACGAACGTTGAGTAAGGGATCAGCGTGAGGTATCCGCGGACTAAGGTCGGCAAGTTCTAGCTTTACCATTATCCACATCTTCGTTGAGGACGATCTCCGCTTCTGCATAAAATCGACCTTCGCTCTCCTCAACACGTTTCACGATAGCAATGGCGCCGTACACAGCTGTTGTTTTGCTCCAGCTTCGGCAAATGGATTTAGCCAGCTATTGGAAGCGGCGTGGACTAGTGTCCTGTCCCCGAAATAAGCATATCTTTCGTTGCGATCAAAATGGGCCGCCGGCAAGGCGCAAAGGAGGGCGCATATCCAGAGCGATACGTAACCGACGAGCAACGCAGCCGCCGGCCCATTTTCATCGCAACCCTCTGGGCCGCGGCGAAGGACATGCTTATTTCGGGGACAGGACACTAGGGCCACCCCCTCTTGTAGAAGCGCACAAATTATTCTTCAAGCTCGGTGCTTGGCGAGGGTGTCTCCTTTTGATGGCTCTCCAATTCTTGCTTTAAGTCGTCACACGCTTGGCTGTGCTCGTCTACAGCATCCTTTAATTTCTCGCCGATCGGTTCGTCGCCTTTAACAAGCCGGTCAATTTCCTCGATAGCTTCGGCTTGTCGTACGATGGCTGACTCTTCTGCTGGGTTTTTTGGATCCGGATTTTCGTTCTGCGCCATACCTTAGTTATATCGAATCTGCTGTGAATACCGGGCGTATTGAGCAGTCGTAGTTTATTCGGACTCGAGCATCCTCTTGCTAGCTCGTCGCTCATCAGTTTCGCCCAGAGCGAAACAGGAGCGGTTTTGCCGTCCCATCGAGTCAAAGCATTGCTCTTCCTGCCACACAACAGATCTGAAATCGTACTGCTCGTTTAGAGAAAAAACTGGCCTGGCGTTCATAGCCCGATTACACCTCGAGCCCTACATCTTCTTAGCCATCTCTAAATGGTGCTCGATTACGGGAATAGCCCCCGCAATCGCTTTTTTCAATTCCGGCTTTTTTGTAGTGGATTCCGCTTTTTTAAAAGCGGCGAGATCATTCGTATGGTCTTTGACCATCGATTCTTTGTATTTCGAATCGAATTGTTTGCCGGAAACCTTTGAAAGAGCTTGAATCTCCGCGCGCTGTTTTGCGCTTAGATCGGTCGGCACCTGGAATCCGTCCTTTTTTGCCGCGTTCCCGAGTTCGTCGTTCAGCCTGGTATGATCGGCGACCATCGGCTGTCCAAACTGCTTGACTTCATCACTCGAACCATTCTTCTGGGCCAGTTGCCCCAGTTCAAGCAGCCATGAAGCGATCCAGACAGGATTTCCTGAAGGCGATCTTCTTTCAGCCTGAGATCAACCCGCTTCAACATCGACAATTATTTTTCAAGTTCGCCATTAAGCGAATAACGCGAAAGAATATCACCAACAAAAGATATCATTATTGTGCAACTGTCCACCTATTGTAATTCCTATCTTCTTCGGATTCCGACAGCGGCCGATCTGCGCGCTCCGGAGAGCGGCAAGTACGAAAGTTCTGTGTTTGTGGCCACGCAGCGAAGCAGCAATGCTCCCCGGCTCATGTCGCCCCGACCCGCGAACTCAGCCGGAAACAACAATCGCTCTCCGAGAATTGGAAGAAGCGTATCTGTATATTTACCGGTTGCCACGCTTCCTAAAAGGATGACTTCAGACGAATCGATGCCGGGCATTGATTGGACGGACTGTTTCAAAGGGTAGATGAAACGCGGCTCGTCTATATCAACGGGAACCTCCGCAAATTCGGAGAGGTCGCTTGTGCCGATCAATGTTTCGGCGTCGACCACTCCCCGGCTAGGCGTAATGATCTGGACACCCGGAATGCCTTCTGGCGGTTCGGCGAAATGACGCGCATAAGCAAGTTTTCCCCTGAAATAAAGGCCGCTGCAGAAGGAGAAGACATCTCCGAGGCTGGCCGCACCGATCTGCACCTGCCTGGCCAGCTCGAAGGTGCCTCTCGCATTGATCAGCATGGCTGCACGTTTTCCACCGGCATGCGCGGGAGAAAGAAAAAATACTCGTTTCATAAGGCGCGTATACCCGCGAAGGCGGCACTCGAGACGAACAAATAATTGAGCCGCGTTATGAGTAAAAAAGTTGAAATTGAAGTTGGAGGAAAAAAGCTGGCTGTGTCCAATCTCGAGAAGGTCTTGTATCCGAAAGTCGGGTTCACAAAAGGACAACTCATTGATTATTATATTCGCATTTCGCCTTCGCTGCTGCCGCATTTGAAAAACCGGCCGATTACTCTGAAGCGCTATCCGGATGGAGTGGAAGGTCTCTTTTTTTACGAAAAACGGTGCCCGTCGCATCGGCCAACGTGGGTGAAAACTACTGAAGTGACATCACGCCGCGAGGTGGGAAACACGGCGACGTCTTATGACAAAACCAAGGCCTTTGCGCGGTCCCTGGCTGAGCGCTTAGAGCGCGACCATCCTGAGCAAGTGGTGTCGCGAATGCGAAAAGCTCTGCGCCAAGGCAAAGTGCTGATTGACTGGAGCCAAAATGATTTGACTTGGCTCCGGTGACGCCCTGAACATTGCATCAGCTGCGGCGATCTCAGGAAACCCTGTGTCTGAAGCTAAGGTACGGAAAGACGGCCGAAAGCCTTGGTTCGCGCGAACAGGTTGCGAGAATGAATGACTACGATTCTTCATCGGACGAAGGCGTGGAGCAGGCAAGACAGCCCGACCTGGAGGCCGACACCGAGGCCGCCAGGAAGGCACGGACCACTGCTCAGGCGGCAACCGTAGAGCTGCGAAACGCGCTGCAAACCAAAGGTGAGCAGGCTAAGTTTGGTCCTGGTTACGCGCCGGGGAGAGATGATTGCCCCAAATGACCTAAATACGCCGGAACAGCATAATCAACGTCAAGGTCGTGAAAACCGTCTGAGAGTTTGAGCCGTATAAATCTCGATTTGAGAATGGAATCTGGTCTCACAGATTGCCTTTCTTCTTAATCCGCGAAAGTATGAACACAGATACCGCTTTCTTCGAATTCAGGGCAAGGATCACCAACAGGGGGCATGCAGAGGACCAGGGCGAACCTGTGCATTGCATTATTACAATGAGAAGTCTGAGCGCTGAAGGTAAGCGCCGGCGCAATCTCGATCTTGAACAAGAAGCCGGCGACATGATACTTTTCGCCCTCAATCCCGGACCACATCGAAAAATAAGTCATTCAAGCATCAGGGCTGTTGGCGAAGAGACATTAATTAATGCTGGACCGCCGGTCCATACCCATCGTGTCGGAGATTGCGAAATCCACTGTTATTAAACAATGAAGTAAGGCGGTTTACCAGCACGGGTGTTGATCTTTAGCCGCGAATAACGCATCCAAAGTTTCGCTCTTTGCCATAGCAAACAACTAGTGCCAGCCCGAGTGGGCACCCCCGGGTGCTTGTCTCGAGAGGCCAAGCAAGCTGCTGCTGGCATACCAACCAACCTCATATTTCCACACAAAGAACACCATGATTCTTGACGGTCAGTCAGATTTGCTTAATGAACTGGCGAGCTGGATCGTCGGGCAGGCACCTGCGGGTTATCAACAGGTGGCAGCTATCGAGCAATGGTTACTTTTGATGGTACTCAGCAAACCCCTCGGGGCAATCGCATTGCTATTGGTTATGGGCGCGACGCAGCGGATGTCGCGCTGACATCAAACTATGGAGCGCTGGAGCTCGCCGCAATGAAGGTGAGAGTGGAAATAGCCTCGTGAGCTATGAGCTGGTTGCACATCATTCACCAGACGACCTATCGTTACAACAGAGCTGTCCGTTTTGGCCCTCATCGGCTGGTGCTCAGGCCGCGCGAAGGGCACGATGTACATATCGAGGAAATGCGCCTGAAAATCGAGCCGGAATTTGAGCTGGAGTGGAGTCGGGATCTCTTTGGCAATTGCGTCGCTACCGCGCATATTTTGAGGCCGGCGGATCGTTTGCACTTTCGCAACGAAGTGCTTCTTCACCAGACGACACCTTTCCCGCAGCGCCCGGTTCGAGGGGATACCCCATCTAAATTTCCCGTACAATTTTCTGAAATGGAATCGGCGGTTGCTACTGCTTACCTTGCGAGCAGCTATCCGACTGATGTCGCCAGGGTAAAAGAATGGATCAACACCACAATCAATCCGGCCATTTTTTGTAATGCCGCGGAAATTGTGGCCTCCGTCGCCCGCACCATTTCTAAGACAATCAAATACCGCCGGCGAGAAGACAAAGGCGTGCAGAGTCCAAGTCTGACACTATCGGCGGGCTCAGGTTCATGTCGGGACATGGCGACCCTCATGCTTGAGGCGTTACGAACTCTAGGGTTCCCGGCGCGCTTCGCTAGCGGCTACCTGGAATGCAGTGCCTCTGAGGCTGGCCGCGCTTCAACGCACGCCTGGGCCGAAGCGTACTTGCCCTCGGTGGGTTGGATCGGCTATGATCCCATGCTGGGCGAAGCAACCTCAGGTCAGCACATCGTAGTAGGTGTAAGCAATCATCCACGCGCCATCATGCCGGTGAGCGGGACATTTTTTGACGAGCACGATTCATATCTAGGGATGCAGGTAGCCGTACAAACGGCACGTTTTGAGGATCTAGAAACCCCTAGGCGTATCTTTTATCGAGGCCAGTCAAAGCCAACTGTCCGGCAGAACTGACGGCGCGCCAACTTCTACCAAAGCCCTTCGGCGGCTTGCGGTTCGACCGCACTCCAGGAAGAGACCTCAGATTTGACGACTACAAAGGAATTTAACGATCAAAGGCCCCGCGGATTTTGCACATTCTGATAGTTGAAGATCACGATGATAGCCGTCGGGCAATACAGTTGTTTCTTCAGGCGCTCGGACACCGGACGCAAGCGGCTCTCAGCAATTAGCTCCAACTGCTGTCATTTATCTGCTTCGAGTTCATCCCTCCCGCAGCTGTGATCTAGTGCTTCCAGAAAATTTTCGGACTCAACCCGAATTGCGGTCGAAGTTCCGATCACCATGACGTTTGGAAAAGTTGCCTTAAAAAATTTCAGCGTTACGACTGAGGAGCTCGATTCGAGCAGTGTTGGAGCCTTGGCAGACTTTGGCAAAATCCGAGTTTTTTCGGCGAAGGATCAGAAACCTCTTTTCCCAATACGATAGTTCTGGCTCAAAACCTCCGTTTCAAAGTTTCAAAGAACATGGAGTAAACAGGCGGCCATGTGTCACGCTGCGAGCGAATGGATCAGGTAACTATGAAAACGAAAGATCCACGGGAAATTTACGAAAAACCCCCTTACTCGGCCAAGCGACAACCTCCTCCAGGGAATGAAGAGGAAATGAGTCCACAAGTGGATCACGGTGAATCGAGCTACAAAGGTACAGGCAAGCTCGTAGATCGCCGCGCCCTAATTACCGGAGCCGATAGCGGTATTGGACGTGCGATTGCACTAGCATTCGCTCGAGAGGGTGCTGATGTTGGCATCTCCTATTTATCCGAAGATAGCGACGCCCGGGAAACCGAACGTCTGATCAGACAAGCGGGACGTAAGGCCATCCTACTTCCGGGCGACATTGCTGAGCAGAGCGTATGCGCGGCGGTGGCTCGGAAAGCCGTCGATGCGTTCGGCGCAATCGACATCCTTGTCAATAATGCCGCCTTTCAGCGAACTTATGATAAATTCGAGGATATTCCGGATGATGAGTTCGAGGAAACGTTTCGCGTAAATATTTTCGCCATGTTCCGGCTGTGTAAGGCACTGCTCCCGCAGATGAAAAAGGGCGGATCGATTATTAATACCGGTTCGATCCAGTCCTTCGACCCCAGTCCGAGCCTTATCGCATACGCGTCAACCAAAGCCGCCATCGTGAGCTTTACCCGCTCACTGGCTAGCCCTGCAATCAAGCGACGCGTGCGTGTCAATGCCGTAGCTCCGGGTCCTGTCTGGACCCCACTTATCCCCTCTACATTGCCGAAGGAGAAGGTAAAAGAATTCGGCTCTCAGACTGTCTTTGGACGCGCCGCCCAGCCCGCCGAGCTTGCGCCCATATTCGTCTTCCTAGCCAGCGATGAAGCCAGCTATGTAACCGGGGAAGTTTACGGGGCCACCGGCGGTCAGATGCCCATGTGATATCAGCCGGTGCTGCCATCCACCCGGCCACTCCTGTGCGAAAGAGAAAAGAGGGAGTTCAGATTGGATGTATTCATCAGATTTCTCTTTTTTCGATCCTGCCGTTGCCGAGACCTTCGTCATCAGGAAAATGATGCTAGATATCTGGAGCCGGAATATGCGAGAGTTTTCCAATACCTTCCCAAGGCCCACTTTCCCAAGGCCCCTGAGATTGACCCCCCTCGAACGGGCGGCTGAACTGCGAAGGAATCCACTAAGGAGAGGAACATTTTTCTCAAGAGCTGGGCTCATCTCAATCGGCGCTGATTCATGCACAGTTGGCGTCGTCGAAGGCCTTTCAAAACGACCGCAACCGCGACGATCGCCAACGCAAGCAAGCCCCTCTTAATCCAAAGACGACCGTTTGGGTCATCCCAGTCAGTCGTTGGATCGGGAAGAGCCCGGAGAACATCTGCGCGAATGCGTGTTTCGGTTTTCGGATCGAACTGTGCGTCGGATCTTAACAGCATGAGCGCCGGATCGCCAACGCGCATCCCAAAGCCGATTAATTCCGCAGTGGGACTGTCGGCAAACAGTCTTCTTTTTCCAAAAGCCCTCTCAACGAGACCGGTGCAATCCTCGCCGAAATAGGGATGTCCTTCTATTCGATTCAAGAACTCGACGACTTCGCAAATGATCTTCTGATCAATATTCCGAAACTCGGTGGGCGGAATCGTAAAATCCCAGCCTGCGTGGTCTCGTGCCTTGAATGTCTCAAGAGGCGTCCAATTCAATCCGTTTACAAAATTCTCACGGGTTGTCCCAAAAAGCTGTTCGACGACAAACCTACGACCATCTTTAAGTTCGACGTGCAAACCCGCATGAATCGCAAGCGGTTCGGAGTGTATTTCGCGACCTATGCCCGCCAGATGGAGATCCAACATTTCAACCGGCCGAATAAACCACGCGCCAAGCCAGCTTGTCTTATCGCTCTGAACAATCACTCCGTGAAGTTTCACAACCTGCCCGGGCCGATCCTCCTCTGAAGGTGGCAACGAATCAGACTTAATGACTTCCACAGTTGAAATCTTACGCTAAAGCTGCCTGACTTGGAATCCTTGAAAACAAAACAAGCGAACGGTTAATGTGTGGATTCGAAAAAAAATTTGAACCATGTTCAGCCAGTTTTGCTTTTCAAGGATTCCGGTACCAAAAGAAAAGGACGAACTTCGACCAGCTATTGGAAAATATTGAAACTTGCCGTACCGGTCGGTTTGGAGGGCGTCTTCCAAACCTCATTCAACTGCCAGCAGCGGCACTGTTTGGTATGTCCCTGGGTTTAGGAGCGTGGGGCATATTCAGTTCTCGGGCATCGGAGGAAATCATAAAAGCGATCGTGTTTTTTCTTAGATTTCGTGACTCCGTCCGGTATGAACGGTTGTTTGGCACACGCGATTCCGAAGTTTACCGAAGGGCCACTTCGGAATCTGGGTTCAAATATTCTGCTGCCTTTGCGAGATCGGCCACAAGTTTTTCATACTCCTGGTTGCGCTGTGCGGGATCGGGCGCGCGAAGCACCGAAGAAGGGTGGGCGGTGACAAGCGTTTTTGGGCAAAGCGGTGAGGATAACCAGAGGCCTCGATTTTTTAGAATAGGCAACTCCCGGCGAAAGATCGATCGAACGGCGGTTGCTCCCATACAAATCAGAACCTTCGGGCTGACCCCCCGTATCTCCGCTTCCAGCCATGGTCGGCATGCCTCTATTTCCCGGGCGCTTGGCTTTTGGTGGATTCGACGCTTCCCAGCGGCTCTCCATTTGAAGTGCTTGACCGCATTTGTTACATAGCATTTTCTGCGATCGATGTGGACCTCAGCTAAGGCTCGATCTAAGACTGTTCCTGCCGGTCCAACGAAGGGCACTCCGGCGACATCCTCCTTGTCGCCAGGTTGTTCGCCTACGAGCACCAAATCGGCACCCCTTTCACCCTCTCCAAAAACCATCTGCGTCGCACGAAGGTAAAGCGGGCAACTACGACATTTCCGCGCAGCAGCTCGAAGTTCGAGCAGGTCGCCCGTATCTGGAACAGTCGCCTTTTGGATCTTGTTCCGGTCTGCAGAAACCCCAGGGTGAGAGTCGGGAACCGTTTTCAACCAAAAGGTTCGCCGCATCAAAGCCTGACGGTCGTAACAAAAACGTCCTCTCAAAGACGGATCACCACATTGGCTAACCTTCATCGCTCACAAACCTAGGACGCAGCCCAACACCTTGTTCCGGTCTGCTTAAATCCAATTCTCCTCCAGAGCCGCTTCCTGAACGGCTCCATAGCGTAAAAATCTGCTCCATTAGGCCAAGCGGAGACGTTAGAAGTGCCCCAGCATCACCAGAACGAGAACGATGATCAAAAGTAATCCCAGCCCCCCAGTCGGATAGTAGCCCCAACCGGAGCTGTAAGGCCAAGTCGGCAATGCGCCTATCAGTAGTAAGACTAGAATGATCAGTAAGATCGTGCCCATATCTTTTGAAACTTTATTCATACGTTCGTTTCTAGGCCGCGGTGCGGTTTCATATTCTCTGCACGCACAACCCCTTTTAGGCAGGCTTCCAGCCCTCGCGTGATGGAAGAAGGAAATGGGTCCTCATCGGCAGGGAAGAGACATCCATCCCTGGAAGGTATGACGAACTTGATCGGCGGTGCGATACTATTCCAACCTTTCTATACGTTCGAGGATTGAAGAGTTCCTCGGTTTTGCAAATCAATGCGA
>Ga0306926_10003881_pt1 | contig 15615 bp, 17 predicted proteins | sample flu12Cox44000178_FD_203759 | JGI IMG/M metagenome (GOLD analysis project Ga0306926, IMG submission 203759) | Lab enrichment of tropical soil microbial communities from Luquillo Experimental Forest, Puerto Rico - flux8day.12C.oxic.44.000.178 (v2)... | ecosystem: Environmental > Terrestrial >...
TTACCTCCGCCTCTTGTTTAGCCAGTTCCTGCTGCCTGGCGGAGATTGGCGAATCGGGAATTCGTTTTCGCGCCATCCAACTAAACTAAACTATCCAGGTCGTAAGAACAGAAAAGAAAGAAGAACAATGATTACGAAGATGATCAAGGGGAGCGTAAAGGCCAGGCCGCGTTTCAGCCAGAGGCCGAAGCTGCGTTCATCGACCGTTGCATACTCCGGGTAAGTAGCTGGAGAGGCTGGATCGAGAACTTCTTCGCCGGATTTGGCGTTGATCTTTGTGATAGACTTGGTGTACTCGGCGCGAGCTTCATCCACAGCACTGAGCGCCTTGCTCAATTCTCTGTGGAGATCGCTGTTGCTCCAGCTTTTTGGGTTGATGTGCTCCAGCACGTCCAGGTGGTCGGAGAAAGCGAGGTTGGTGGATTTCAACTGCTCGACTCGCTTCTCGGCTTCGTAGGTTTCGCGTTCAATCACGACAAGAGATCGGCTCAGTTTCTCTATCATCTCGGACCGGCCCCGTTCGAGTTCCTCCTGCTTCCGGCTTAATTCCTCCAGCTCTCGTTTCTGCTTTTCAATGGCCTCCTGTTGGCGCTTAAGCTGCAGGAGCTGCTCCTGGGCCCGCTGAACCTGCGAGTCCAACTGCTCGGGTGACTGATTCTGTCCCTCCGGCAGATCAAGAAACGGCTCTCTTGTGCTATCCGGCATCAAGCACCCATTCTCAGGAAAACCGATCGTCCCGCAATGAAAATCGGTAATCGGTAGGCAGTAATCTGTAATAATCTGCAGTCCGTGATCTGTAATCTGTAGTCGCTCGCACAAGATGGCGCCCTTACAGGGCGCGACGACTTGGGAGGGGCCTGTTTCCCGGGTTGAAACCCCGGGCTGAGTCCTGGCGCCCCGTTGGGGCGACTGACCCGGGCTAAGTCATGACTCTGGGCGACTGACTGACTTGGGGCCGTTCTGGTGCCCACTGGGGCGACCGACTGACGCCGGGCTGAGTCCTGGTATCCCGCTGGGGCGATTGACTGACCAGGGCTGAGTGCCTGATACCTCGCCGGAGCGACTAACCACTGACTGCTGTCTTCTGTCCACTCTCCACTTTCCACGCTCCTTCACCTTCCCGGCAACGCCTGCAGAATGAAGCCTTTCAGGTATTCAGTTTCCGGCAAATGGGGAAGAATGGGATGATCCAGCGGCTGGGAAAGGTATTTGAGGATACGGACGGAGCGTTTGGCGTCCACGCTGGCCTGGACGATCAGTTCCAAAAACATTTCTCGCGAGACGTGATGCGAACACGAGAACGTGACGAGGATTCCTTCCGGCGAAAGCAATTGCAGGGCGCGCAGATGGATTTCTTTATAACCTCGCCAGGCGCTCCCCAGCGCCTCTTTTGTCTTGGCAAATGAGGGGGGATCCAGAATGACGAGATCGAACCGCGCTTCTCGCTCCGGAAGGCTGGTCAGGTAGTCAAAGACGTTGGCAGCGATAGCGGTCAGATGGAGGTTGTTCCGCTGCGCGTTCTTCTCAATGGCGGTGACGAGCTCGCTGTTAATCTCGACCGCAGTCACGGATTTAGCGCCGGCTCGGGCGCAGGCAAGCGCAAAAGCGCCTTGATTCGAAAAGCAGTCCAGAACATCCAGCCCGCGAGAAAGGCGGGCGACCTCGCCGTAGTTATCGATTTGATCGAGGTAAAAACCGGTCTTTTGCCCCGTGAGTAGCTGGATCTGGAACCCCAGACGTGCCACCTGGATCTCCAGTTCGGGTGGGACCGATCCGTACAACGCTCCGGCAGCAAGTTCCATACCTTCCGCCTTTCGAATCGGTACGTCGTTTCTTTCAACGATTGATTCAGGGGAGCAGAGCTGCCGAATGGCATCGCAGATCAGTGCTTTCCGTTGGTCCATGCCCAGAGTCAGGGTTTGCAGCACGATATGTGAGCCGTATCGGTCAATGATTACTCCGGGCAGGCCGTCGCTTTCGCTCCAGACGAGACGGCCGGGATTGCGCAGCGCGTTCAGTTTTTCCCGGGTGGTCATCGCTTGGCTGATCCGGCGAGCAAAGAAATCGAGATCGAGCTCCTGCTTTCGCCTGGAAAAGCGCCTTGCCACAATTTGCGATTTCGGATTGTAGATCGCGCTCCCCAGGGACCGATCGCGACCATCTTTGAGCGAAATGATATCGCCTGGAGCAGGGTCGCCGAAGGTCTTCAGGACCTCGTTGGAGTAGACCCAGTCATGGCCATGGAAGATCCGCGCACGCGGCCTGACAACGATGCCTGGCATAGTGGGTGAGGGTGGGAGTGGGAGTGTGAGTGGACGTCTCTTGGGATATAGGACTTATGAGTCTTATATGACTTATGAGTCCTGTACGATCCCGGAGCTGCCGGACCTCTCTCGCGCCGCGCAGAGCCCGTCCGGCATCAGGAGTAGAGCAACTCGTCGACTGGTTCCTCGCGGGGCGCGACGACCTCCTGCGGACTGCCCTGTTCCGGGTACTCGAAAATCTTCCCTTCGTAGTTCCGGATGATGATCTTTTCCTGATCATGATACAGGATATAGCCGGGGTTGATCGGTACCTTGCCTCCGCCACCCGGGGCATCGATCACAAATTGCGGAACGGCATACCCGGTCGTATGACCGCGCAGCCCTTCGATAATTTCGATGCCTTTTGCCACTGAAGTCCGCAAATGGGCCGAGCCCTGGATCAGGTCGCACTGGTAGATGTAGTATGGCCGCACCCGGCAAACCAGAAGCTTTTGAACCAAGGTCTTCATCACATCGATATCGTCGTTGACGCCCTTGAGAAGCACGCTCTGGTTGCCGAGCGGGATACCGTGATCGACCAGGCGCTCGAGAGCGGCTCGCACCTCCAGCGTCAGCTCCCGCGGATGATTCACATGGATGCTCATCCAGAGCGGATGAAACCGCTGTAACATCTGACAGAATTCAGGGGTGATCCGCTGGGGAAGAAAAATCGGGACCCGAGTGCCGATCCGCAAAAACTCGATGTGCTCGATGGACCGGAGACGTTCCAGGATCCCGCGCAATTTTTCATCCGAAAAGAGAAGCGCATCGCCACCCGAAAGAAGCACATCCCGGATCTCCTGGTGGGACTCAAGATAGCGAAAAGCTTCCTCGAAATTCGTGTGTAACTCCTGTTCGCCTACGCCACTGACCACACGGCTGCGCGTACAATAGCGGCAGTAGGATGCGCAACGATCGGTGACCAGGAAGAGGACTCGATCGGGATAACGGTGGACCAGCCCCGGAACCGGCATGTGCGAGTCCTCTCCGCACGGGTCAGCCATCTCAAACGGCGACCGGACCCCTTCTGCCGCGTTGGGGATGATCTGGCGGCGAATCGGGCAGTTCGGATCTTCGGGATCGATCAAATTGAAGAAGTGAGGGGTTACGGCAAATGCGAGCTTGCTTCCCGAGAGCAGAACCCCGGCGCGCTCTTCCGGGGACAGGGCGATTTTCTCCTCGAGTTGGGAAAGGTTCGTGACTCGGTTTTTGAGTTGCCATTTCCAGTCGTTCCAGAGCTCGGGAGCGACCTGGGGCCAGTGTCCTGGCGCATGGGAACGGAACCGCCTATCGGCGGTTTCAGCTAAACTATGCATCTTTGGTTGACTAGTTGGTCCACAAACTAGAGGCTCACCTCCGATTGTCAATTCGCGCACAAAAATCTGCTTTCCTCCGCAGGAAACCTGTTCAACTTTGCCCTCGTGGGTGACCTCGGCGAACAGAAGTGCCAGTCCGATGGCCGCCCCAACTTTCCGGAGTCATTTTTATGAGTGTTTGTTACCGCTTTTCGGCCCTCGTCATAGGGGGATTGATGTCAACGCTGCCGCTTTGCCTACCGGCTGCGGCGCAGGCCAGCGGCGCAGCCGGGGCCGGGCGAGATTTGGCTCATCAATTGAATGAGGCCTATGAGGAGGTTTACGATCACGTTGCGCCTACCGTCGTCGTGATCGATGTCTCCAAATCGGGGAAGGGCGGCGGAAATAACCCGTTTGAAGGTTTCGATTTTTTCTTTCGGGGCCCTCGCGGGGACGAGGGGGAACAGCCCGACCAGAGTGAAGGTTCGGGGTTTTTCATACGGCCGGACGGCTATATTCTGACTAATGTCCACGTTATCGACGGTGCCGACAAAATCGAGGTCAAGTTAAAAGACGGGCGGACGTTTCCGGCCAAAGTCGTGGGATCGGACGAACGCACGGACGTTGCTGTGATCAAGATTGAGGCGACAAGCCTTCCGACTGTGACCTTGGCGAACAGCGACGAAGTCAGGGTTGGTCAGCTGGTTTGCGCGATCGGTGCGCCGTACAAGTTTGACTATACATTTACTGCTGGAGTCGTGAGTGCAAAGGGCCGCAACGACCTGCTGGCGGACAAATATGAGGATTACATCCAGACCGACGCCTCGATTAACCCGGGCAACAGCGGAGGCCCGCTCTGCGATATCGACGGCAACGTCATTGGAATTAACACGTTAATTCACGGTCTGAACCGGGGTTTGGGATTCGCCATCTCCAGTAATCTGGCCAAGCAGGTCAGTGATCAGTTGATTTCGGCGGGAAAGATTATTCGGCCCTGGCTTGGGATCATCATCGAGTCGTTGAACGACCAGAACCGGGCCGAAGTATTCAAAGGGGTCGATAAGGGTGTGATCGTGCGAACGATCCAGGCCGACACCCCGGCGGCCAAGAGTGAATTGCGTCCAGCTGATGTCATCACTGATGTCGACGGCACGCCCGTTGGATCCGCCCGCGAGCTGCAGCGCGAAGTCTTGAAGAAGAAGATCGGCGATTCCGTAAATTTAGGGGTTTGGCGCGACGGCAAGAAGATCAATGTCGCGGTCAAGACCGAGGAGTTGCCGGGCGATACCAACCGATTGTCGGCACAGACGGCTCCATCTCCTCAGAATCCGGGAAAGGCGGCGGAATATGGTTTGCAGGTGCAGGATCTAACACCCGATCTGAAACAAGAACTGGGGCTGAAATCCGACTCCGGTGTCGTTGTTTCGGAGGTGGCTCCCAACAGTCCGGCAGCCGTTGCGGACATCCAGCCTGGCGATGTGATCACTGAAGTCGGCCACACGGCGGTAACGGATTCAAAATCTTTCGAAAAGGTGCTTGCGGATCAGACCGGGAAGCCGAGCCTCCTGCTCTTGCTCGATCGCAAAGGAGTGAAAACCTATTCGATCGTAAAGCCTGCCAAGTAGGGGCAGGCGTCGCGCAAATGCGCAAGACCAGGAAACGAATTAGCGAAGTCGGCCGATCGCAACGCGTTCGTATTATTCACACGCTCAAGAAGACCCAGGGGCTTTCGGTGACCCAGCTATCCGAGCAGTTGGGATTGAGCTATATGGGGGTCAAACAGCACTGTGAAGAGCTCGAGCGCCAGGGGTTGGTCGATACCTGGCGTCGCCCCAAGCCGGTAGGCCGCCCGGAGCTGATCTATCGTTTGACGAGCAAGGCACAAAGCTACTTTCCGGCTTCCAGTAACGGCGCCACGATTGAAGTCCTGAATGCCGCCAGGCGCCTCTATGGCCCCGCCGCACCCGAGAAGCTCCTCTACTCCCTGTTCGCTGCAAAAGCCGCTCAATATTCAAAACGGGTACACGGCGAGGATATCCGGGCTCGCGCCGAGGCGCTGGCTAAAGCACGGGACGAAGACGGCTATCTGTCGGAGTTGGTGAACGATCCCCGTCTGGTTATCGTAGAGTACCATTCCCCGATCTTCGATCTGCTGGAGACTTTCCCGCTGGTTCGCCGCCTGGAGAAGGAGATGATCGAAAAAGTTCTCGGCCTGCCCGTCCACCGGGAAGAGAAGACTGCTTCGGGGTTGTATGAATGCCGGTTTGTTATCGCGATCTGAGTTTCCGGTTGCGAACTGCTTCCGGGTGCGTAAATTCCCGGCTCTTTATGCCAAAAGCGATTGCGAGACGCAAAACAAGGAAAGCGGTAGCGAAGCGGTTTAAGCTGACCGCCACGGGCAAGGTTTTGCGGAGCCAGGCTGGCCGCAGACACCTGTTGATCTCCAAAAATGCCAAGCGCAAGCGCCAACTTGCGAAGACCGCAGTCCTTGACAAAACCGACGAGGCGCGAATTAAAGAAAATCTGCCGTTTAGCTGAGGGGACTGAGAGATGCCAAGAGCAACAAACGCGCGCGCAAGCAGAGAACGTCGTAAGAGGGTCTTAGATAAGGCCAAGGGATATCGGGGCCGCCGATCGAAGCTGTTCCGGTATGCCAAGGATGCGACGATGAAAGCCCAGTATTGGGCCTATCGTGACCGAAAGACCCGGAAACGAAATTTTCGAAACCTCTGGATTCAGCGTATCAACGCTGTTTGCCGTCAACAGGGGACGACGTACAGTCGCTTTATCGAGGGTCTGGCTGCTGCTAACATTCAAGTTGATCGCAAGATTCTGGCGGATCTCGCCGTCCAGGACGAAGCCGCCTTCAAGGCGATTTTCGATAAAGCTCTGGCGGCTCTGGAAAAGAAGGCTGCATCCTAAAGAATCAGGGGATGCGGCGCTTGACCCAGGCGCCCTACGGAATCGACGATACCGGCGATTGACCCAAGCGCCCTACAGGATCAAAAATCTGGCGATTCGCGTAAATTCGTGTCCATTCGCGGTTGCAAGAGCGTCGTGAATCCGGAGTTTGGCCCAAGCATCCTACAGGTTCAAGGATACCGGCGATTGGTCCAAGCACCCTGTAGGATCAGGGATACCGGCGCTTGACCCGAGCGCCCTACAGGATCGACGATACCGGGCTTGATCCAAGCGCCCTACAGAATCAAAAGTCAGGCTGCTCCATGGATACCGATTTGCAATCTTTGAAAGAGACCGCACTGGCGGAGATACGCCAGGTCTCCAGTGAGATCGAACTGGATAATGTCAGGGTAAAATATCTTGGACGCTCGGGCGCAATTTCCAAGTTGAGCGAAAATATGCGCAATGTTGCCAAGGAGGAGCGACCCAAGCTAGGCAAACTACTGAATGAAATACGCGTCTCCGTCACGGATGCCGTGGAGCAGCGGAGCCGGGAATTGCAAGGACAGCGGGACATCGATGCGCTCGCGACGGTAGACGAAACCCTGCCAGGTACGCCGGTTCGGGTTGGAGCGCTCCACCCCTTAACGCAGCTGCAGGACCGTGCCATCCAGGTTCTTCGCCGCCTCGGGTTTGCGCTTGCTGACGGGCCCGATGTAGAAACGGAGTGGCACTGTTTCGATGCGCTCAACACGCCGGCGAACCACCCGGCCCGCAACGAATCGGATACATTTTATCTGCCCAGCGGCAAATTGCTCCGGACCCACACTTCGACCGTTCAAATCCGAACAATGGTTGTGACGGAGCCGCCGGTCCGGGTTATCGGCCCGGGCGCGGCCTATCGGCGGGACGAAATCGACGCTACCCATCTAAGCCAGTTCAACCAGCTCGAAGGCTTGTACGTCGACCGCGGGGTCAGTGTCGCGGACCTGAAGGGGACGCTTGAATACTTTGTCCGCGAGCTTCTGGGACGCGAGGTCGAGAGCAGGATGCGGCCGCATTTCTTTCCGTTCACCGAACCGAGCTTTGAGATGGACATTCGTCTGGCTGGAGTGAATGACGGCAAATGGATGGAGCTGCTGGGGTGCGGGATCGTGCACCCAGCCGTGTTCGAGCAAGTCAATCAAAAGCGCGGTGACGCGGCTTACGATCCTGAGGTCTGGACCGGGTTTGCATTTGGGATGGGACTCGACCGGCTGGCGATGGCGCTGTTCGGCCTAACGGATATCCGGCTTCTCATCGAAAATGATCAACGGTTTTTAGCTCAGTTCGCCCGATGAAAGTTTCGCTTCGCTGGCTGCGGGAATATCTCAGTTTAGATCGCACTGCAGACGACATCGCCGATGCTCTGACCTTCACCGGCGTGGAAGTTGAAGGAGCCGAGCACCGAGGCGTCAAACTCGACAAAGTCCTGGTTGCTCAAATCGACGCATTTGAGCCACATCCCAATGCGGACCGATTGAGCGTCTGTCGGGTTAACGATGGCTCCAGCGTGCCGCGGCAGATTGTGTGCGGCGCGAAGAATTTCAAGGCCGGCGACAAGGTTGCGCTGGCCTTGCCCGGCGCGATTTTGCCGGACGGGACCCGGATCAAAACGAGCAAGCTGCGCGGCGTGGAGTCCGAAGGGATGCTCTGCAGCGCAAAGGAGCTGAGTCTGGCCGAAGACGCCGCCGGGCTGCTCATCCTGTCGGCCGACTCCCCGATCGGCCAACCGATTGCCGATGTTTTTCCGCCCGACACCGTCCTCGAACTCGAAATTACTCCGGACCGGCCGGATCTGCTCTCCTATTTCGGGATCGCACGGGAACTGGCTGCGATTTTTGAGCTGGCGCCGCCGGCTGCGATAGCGATCCGGACCGAGGCGGGCGAGATCCGGCGCGATCCTGGCGAGGTGCGAATAGAAGCGCCAGAGGCTTGTCCATTCATTACGTTCCGCAGGATCCGGAATGTCCGAGTGGGACCGAGTCCGGACTGGCTGAGATCAAGACTGGAATCGGCCGGGTTGCGCTCGATCAACAATATCGTCGATGTTACGAATTTCGTGATGCTTGAGATGGGGAAGCCCCTTCATACCTACGATCTGGCGATGGTTGAGGGAGGTGTGCAAGTTCGATTTGCCAGGCCTGGCGAAGAGCTTCTGGCGTTGGATGGGAAGAAATATTTGCTGAAATCCGATCACCTGGTCATCGCGGACCAGCGCAAAGCTCTCGGTCTCGGCGGAGTAATGGGTGGAGAGGAGTCTGGGGTCACGGAGCGTACCACAGCAGTTCTACTCGAGAGTGCTTATTTCTCGGCCGGCTTGATTCGCAGGATCAGCCGCGGCCTCGACCTCATCTCCGACGCCAGTTTCCGGTTCGAGCGCGGCATTGATCCAGAGTCGGTGATCCTGGCATCGCTGCGCGCCACCGATCTGATTCTGGAACTGGCTGGCGGGGAGATCGACGGGCCGCTTCTTGTCGCCGGCGAAAAGCCTGCCGCAGGAGCCGTTGTCACATTGCGCCCGGAGCGTTGCGCAGAAATCCTCGGAACTGCCTCGCCGGATCCGAGACAGCTTCTTCCCAGAATCGGCTTGAAGCCTCTGGACGGAAATCGGTGGCAAATTCCCAGCTACCGTCTGGATCTCAAGCACGAAGTGGATTTGATCGAGGAAGTGTGCCGGCTTTCCGGAATCCAACGTATTCAGGGCAGCGTGCTGAGCAGGGCGACACCTGGCTCCGAAGTGGACCGTCAGCACGATGATCTGATGCAGATTCGGCGACGCCTCGCCGGCCTGGGCCTGTTCGAGGCGCGGAGCTTGACTCTCGTGGACGACTCGGCCGCGAGGGAAACTCTTGCCCCCGTGTCAGAGCTGATGCGGTTGCGGAATCCGCTGGTGGAGGACCACCAGGTCTTGAGACCTTCGCTCGTCTCTGGGCTCGTCAGAGCCGCCGCCCGAAACTTTAGTCGAGGCGCGGACTCGGTGTCCCTTTTCGAGATCGGCCGGATCTTCGGTCCGGGCGAGGATCAGGAGTCAACCTCTCTCGGGATTTTACTCTCCGGCGAGCGGGTACCCAAGACATGGAATCGCTCGGCGGTGGTGTTTGACCTGTTCGACCTCAAGGGATTGCTCCAGGTTGTCGCTGGTCAGGAAGTGCGGTTCGAGCGAAAAGATCCAACTTCGTTCGCAGCGCTTGTTTGCCAGATCGTTTCGGTCGACCGAAAGCCGTTTGGTCATGCCGGCCAGGTTCGGCCAAGTCTTGCCCGGGAGTTCGGCGCTCGTGGTCCGGTCGTGATCGCGGAGTTGGGACTCCGGCCCTCTGCCGAGCGAAAGTCCTTCAAATTTCGACCGCTCGACCGTTTCCCGGCGATCACGCGAGATATCGCGTTTCTGGTACCCATTGATCTGAAGTTCAGCTCGGTGTTGGACACGCTGCGTTCCGGTCGGGAGCCGCTGTTAGTGGATGTACGTTTGTTTGATCTTTTTGTAGATCTGGCCGGGGAAAGGATCCCTGTTGACGAGAAATCGATGGCCTGCAGTTTGACATATCGATCCAGGGATCGAACCTTAACGCAGTCTGAAGTGAACGCCGCGCACCAGCGATTAAAGAGCTTGCTGGTCGAGAGATTGGGCGTCAAACTTCGGGAATAGTTCTTTGTTAACTTTCGGTTTGCCCTGCGGTGTTCGGGATTTAAGGCTAACGCCCCAGACCCGATATGATCATCCCGGGAGGCCAGGTCGCGCGTGTCATAATGACAGGCCTTGATTGGAAGTCAGCGTGCACGCCGGCGGTTATCCACCCTTGCTTAAGGGGAATGGGAGCTTCGCCTGAACGGCATTGTCGGGGCAAATCTTTCCTTCAGGGGTTGCGGACTTCTGCCGTATCCGCAATTTGATTCCTTGCTAATTCAGCGGCTCTCCCCTACAAAGAGCGATGTCTGCTGGTAGGAGTCCTGAGACCAGCAATTTGGAAAACACGATTCAAATCAGGAAAATAATCCTATGTTCAACATCCTCTGGTATCTCATCGTGGGATTTGTTGCTGGCTGGATTGCCAAGGTCTTGCTGGGAGTACACCTGGGTTTCTGGGCGACTGCCCTGCTGGGTATAATTGGTTCGGTCGTCGGGGGATTCATCGCACGTCTTTGGTCCAAACCTGCGGAGGGCTCTGCATTTCACCCTGCGGGCTTCGTGATGTCGATTGTAGGTGCGGCCATACTCCTGCTGATCGGTAAGTTCCTCGGCCTGTGAAGCTGGTAGGGGCGCGTTTCCGACGCGCCCTACCCTGGTGGCCAGGTCATCGGCCGGCCGCCGAGCAAATGAACGTGCAAATGAGGGACGGTCTCGCCGCCGTTGGGCCCGTTGTTTATGACCAGGCGGAATCCTGATTGGGCAATACCGAGTTGCTGGGCCAGGTCTCGCGCAGTCAGGAGAAGTTTTCCCAGTAAAGCCGCATCATCGGGTTCGGTCTGCGCGATACGGGAGACGTGCTTCTTTGGAATAACCAGTACGTGAATTGGTGCTTGCGGCTTGATGTCGTGAAAGGCGAGAACGTCCTTATCTTCGAAGATGATTCTCGCCGGAATCTCACGCGTGATGATCTTCTCAAAGAGTGTCATCGGATAGTGAGCAGGATTTCAGACTTCAGATTCGCATGCGCGACCTGAAGACGCACGAAATCAACGATTTCGTTTCGCAACTGGGAGCAGCCGCGGCTCCAGGTTTTCACCGACTGCAAATACCGTACGCATTTTTGAAGTCCGTAGATCTGGACATTCGAGGCGCACTCGGAGAGAGCCGTTTGCATGCGTTCTTTCAGGAGCTGAAAAAACGCGAGCTCATAGCCGGGCCCGGCCTCGCTGGCCAGATCGGCCAATGAAAGCTCGAACGGTTGGCGCAAAGCCTCGAACCGAACCGCAATTTCTCCGTACCCGATGGCCACCAGCGCCGATCGGACGAGTTCAGCCAACTGGTCGATCTCGATCGTGTTTCTGTCGTATGAGGTTGACAGGTAACTCAGGACGCTGTGAGTGACCTGTTCCGCGAGCCACCATTGATCGTAACCCGCCCGGTCGGCCGCGCGCCGAAGGCAGAGACATAACCAGTCTAGCCGGATCGGCGTCGTTCGGTCACCGGCCTGCCGCAGCAACGGAAGGGAATTTTGAAAGGCGATCACGGAACAAATAGCTCGGGTTGTTGGGCGTTTCTCTTTGTTTTGCGGCCAAGGGACTCGATCTCGTGAATAAATTCTCCGATATCCTGGAATTGCCTGTAGACTGATGCATACCGGATATAAGCAACTTCATCGAGGGAATGGAGTCGCTCCATCACTCGGACTCCGATGGCACTGCTGGGAACTTCGTGATCAAAGCTTTGCTCGAGTTCCTGGATGATTTCTTCAGCTGCGCGTTCCAGAGCATCGTAGCTGACCGAGCGTTTCTCGCATGCCTTTACCATGCCGGTTAAAAGCTTCTGGCGATCGAACGGCTCGTTGCGTCCGTCACGCTTGATCACCCTCAGGTCGCGGCGCTCAATTTCTTCGTAGGTTGTGAATCGGTGTTGGCAAGCAAGGCATTCCCGCCGGCGCCGGATCGCTGCTCCTGCTTTAGCGGCACGCGAATCGATGACCTTGTCCTCGAGATTACCGCATCGTGGGCAGCGCATGGTTCAGGCGGGGTTCAACTGAATAACCCAACATATTGTGGTGGGGTTCCCTCAAAATACAAGAGAAAGTTGAAACTCAGATTCCGAGTTACCGCCGGTAACTTCGCAATCTCAGGCGGCGTGCTCGCGATGGCGATTTTCGAAGCGTGTATACTCCTTCAGAAACGTCAGCGCCACGTCGCCGGTCGGTCCGTTGCGCTGTTTAGCGATGATAAGCTCGGCCTCGCCGGCTTTTTCCTCCTTAGCCTCGTCGTCGGTCTGGTAGAGCTCGGGGCGTACGAGTAGACCGACCAGGTCTGCGTCTTGCTCAATCGAGCCAGACTCACGGAGGTCGCTCAAACGCGGCCTGCCCCCGCCGCGCACATCCGGTTGACGGTTTAATTGCGCAACGACCACAATGGGCAGGTTCAATTCTTTGGCCAGGGCTTTCACGCCACCCGAGATTTCAGAGATCTCGAGCTGGCGATTATCTTGCGCTCGCCTGCTGGTGGAGCGAAGCAGCTGCAGATAATCGATAATGATGAGCTGGATATCGAACTGCGACTTCATTCGGCGTGCCCTGGCCCGGAGCTCAATCACGCTCAAGCCGGGAGTGTCGTCGATATAGAGCTTTGCCCCGGCGAGTTTGGCGGCAGCGTTTGTAAGGCTCGGAAAATCGCGCTCCGAAAGAAACCCATCTCGAACGCGTTGAAGATTCACTTTCGCACGCGAGCACAACAATCGCTGCACGAGCTGCTGGCTACTCATCTCCAGGCTGAAGACCGCGACGGGCTTTCCAATGTCAAGTGAGACATGCTCCGCGATGTTCATCGCCAGAGCCGTCTTGCCCATGCTGGGACGCGCAGCGATCACCACCATTTCAGCCGGATGCAGGCCGCTGGTCATTCGGTCGAGTTCGATAAACCCGGTGGGAAGACCCGTCACGGAACCCCGATTTTCGTAGAGCTTTTCGATTTGCTCGATTGCCGCCATCACCAGGTCCTTGGCCGGAGTGACATCTGTCTTCACCTGTTCACCGGTGATTGCGAATATCTCACGCTCTGCATCATCCAGCAGTGCTTCGAGCTCCTCCTGATTTTCATAGCACTGACTTGCCAGTCGGTTGCAGGTGAGAATCAATTGGCGGAGGACGAATTTTTCGCGAACGATTTCAACGTAGTAGTGCGCGTTCGCCGCGGTCGGAACAAACGAATACAGCTCGTTCAGATACTCGACGCCGCCGGTTTCCTCGAGGTGGTTCCGGTCTTTGAGAGCTTGCCGAAGCGAGACAAAGTCGATCGGTTTGCTTTTATCACGAAACTCGATGACAAGATCGTAGATGATCTGGTGTGCCGGGATGTAAAAGGCGCCGGGGCGCAATCGCAATATGCAGATATCTGCTATTTCGCGCGGCGCGAGGAGAAGCGAGCAAATAACCCCTTTCTCGGCGTCCTCGCTAAAAGGAAGAGATCGTGGGGCTTCCCGGTTGGTGGAAAGGATGTGAACACCTTGTGAATAACCAACTTTCCCTTCTGCTTTGGCCACCCCCTGGTCGTTCGGGGGATTCTCGACAGGTTTGGTCCCCGGCGAAGCTTTGGCCATTATTCTTTATTCAGGCAGAAGTTGTCCTTGTTTTTCTTCTGGGTTTAGCTTTCGCTTCGGTCTCAGTGCCGGCCTGTTCAGGCGGTTGGGGCGCCCTGGCGCGGACGTCTACCTTGAGCGTAGCCGTCACCTCTCCGTAAAGCCGGATTCGAATTTCCTGTTCTCCTGTTTCCTTGATAGGGCGTTCGAGCTGGATTTTGTGCCGGTCTATTTCAAGCCCCGCCTCGGCCTTCAACTTATCCTGAATGTCTTTGGCGGTGACGGACCCAAATGCCTTGCCGGTTTCGCCAGTTTCCAGTTCGAAGGAGAGGTGTACTTTATTGATCCGGCCCGCAGCTTCTTCAGCCTCGTTCAGTTCGCGCGCTTCGCGTTCGGCGCGTTTCGCCTTGAGGATGGTAAGACGCTTTAAGTTGGCCGGAGTCACTTCATAGGCTTTACCGGTCGGAACCAGATAGTTGCGCGAATAGCCCTTTCGGACCTTTACGATATCGGCCTCGGCACCCAATCCTGGAATGTTCTCTCTTAATATGACTTCGGTCAGAGACATCGACGAAATTTCCTCTTGGAACTGCGTGGGAGGGGATCACTACATGGGAAGTGAGCAACTGTCAAGATACCAGATGAGCGTCTAGCCGAGCGCTTTGATTGCGCTTTCGTGATCATCAAAAATCTGAAACACCCGATCAAGCTTGGCGATCTCGAAGACAACGCGGACGTTTCCGCGTAACCCGGCAAGGGCGATTTTGCCGCCGTACAACCGAACCCGTTGAAGGGCATCAATAAAAATCGCGAGCCCGGAGCTATCGACGTAAGAGACTCTGGAGAGATCAACCACGATCGCTGGGGTCTTCCTTTCAATAAGCGGTTCGAGCTGCGCCACTACATTTGGCTTCGCGTTTAGATCAATCTCGCCACTGAGATTCAAAAGTTCCGCTGCCATTCAAGCTCGCTAGATTAGCACCCTCCAAATCGGCCAGCAATGCCAAACGGGTAGCGTTACAGCTTCATGCTTCCGCGCCGACCTCTGGGGACTCTTCGTTGTCGGCTGTGAATCGGCGTTTGCGTTTACTGGCAGGGAGCGGAGACATCGTCATGCTGATGCTTTTCCCCATAAGTCTGGGTTCCATCTCGACCTGGCCCATCGTGGTCAGATCCCCTTTGAGCCGTTCCATCAGCCCGTAACCCAATTCCTTGTGCGTCATCTCTCGGCCCCGAAACTGGAGCTGTAATTTGACCTTGTTCCCTTTGTCGAGAAACTCTTCGGCGTGCCGGACTTTAATGAGATAATCGTGCGGATCGATATTCACCCGGAATTTGATCTCCTTGAGCTTTGAACCGATCGATTTTCGGTCCTTCTCCTGTTTCGCCAGATCGTATCGATACTTGCCGAAATCGACGATCTTGCACACTGGCGGGTTTGCATTCGGAGCCACCTCGACGAGATCCAGCCCAAGCGACTGAGCCGTTCGCAAGGCCTCCTGCAGTTTCATTATTCCGACCTGCTGATTAGTGCCAGAGTGAATCACTCTGACCTCGCGTGCGCGAATTCGACCATTGACTCGAATCTGCTGCTGCTGAATAAACCTATCTCCTCCAGAGCGCCTTTGGGAGCCGGGAAACGCACTCAATCAAGTTTTCGTTGTTCAATCTCTCGTTGTATCCTTTTCACGAACTCGGGTGCACTCACAGCTCCCTCATCGCCAGTTTGGCGACCTCGCACGGCCACCTCGCCGGTCTCTTCTTCTCGTGCACCGAGCACCAACATATAGGGGACCTTCTCGAGGCGGGCAAGGCGAATCTTAGCGCCGATTTTGTCGGAACCTTCATCGACAGT
>Ga0306926_10003884_pt1 | contig 15603 bp, 18 predicted proteins | sample flu12Cox44000178_FD_203759 | JGI IMG/M metagenome (GOLD analysis project Ga0306926, IMG submission 203759) | Lab enrichment of tropical soil microbial communities from Luquillo Experimental Forest, Puerto Rico - flux8day.12C.oxic.44.000.178 (v2)... | ecosystem: Environmental > Terrestrial >...
GCCGCCGCCCGCGCGATGCCGCGCCGCGCTCCGGCACGTGGTCCGGCCACAGGTTTGTCAGGAAGCGACCAACCCGGAAGCGCCGTTCCGGGGCAGCGGCGCGCTTACGGCGCGCCATGGGCCGCCATGTTCTGGCCGAGAATAGCAGGTTTCGGGGAGTGATTGCCACCGGATTGCCACCCGGGATGACGCAGGTCGGCAGCCTAGTTGCAGCGTCAAACCGGCGGGGCCATATCACCATCGTTTCCAACGGATGATGTCATGGCCGAAAATTTACTTACACGGTGGCGCGAGATAGACAGGCAGATCGAGCAGGACATTGAAATTGCAATGGGCCGTCGCTTCAGCCCTTTTTTGAACCTTGAGCATGTCATACGCGCAATGGAAGAGGTCCCAGCAGCCTACGCTACCGCGCTCCATATACTGAAGAGTCCGCCGCCGCCGCCACCGGCAGACCAGCCAGACTGATCGCCGCCATGGCACCTTTTAGGGGGTGCGGGTCAGGTCAAACGCGTTAGTCCCCCAGGCGAGGCCAAGCCACTGACCCGGCTCCTGATGACACGTTAGCATGAACTTGGGAATCGTCAGCTTGCCCTCAGTCCGGAAACAGGAGCGAACGTCATGCTCCGTGAAGCCCAGCTTGACCCAGAAGGCGAGGAACGTTGGCTGCAGACGCTCAAAGCCTGGATCATTCGGGCCGAGCTGTCTCAGATTGACAGCCACAAGGGTCCCCGAACCGGTAGGGAAAAGTGTGCGCGCAAGCTCAAGTGATGATTTCCCCAGGATCAGTTGGCATTCCAGTGCGCCGGACTTGCGCTCGCAGATGCCTCCCTCTGACTGCATGATCGCCCGCATCGCCGCGTCGATCTCCCATTCGAGTTTGAGGGGCTTAAGGTACAACACATAACCCATGAAGGCCACGAACGCAGTCAACAGGACCCCAATAATCAGCAATATGATCTTCAATATGATCTTGAACACGCGCACCGGAATTCTCCGCGGCCGCTAGCGGCGGCCGAGCACGGTGTTGATTGCATCCGCCGCCTTGCTGTCGTCCTTTCGGAACAAGTGCGCGTAGGTCGAGAGCGTGATGCCCGGGTGGGCGTGTCCAAGCCGCCTCGAGATCGTCACCACATCGACGTCCGCGTCGATCAATTGGCTGGCGTGAGTGTGCCGCAGTTCGTGGAACGAGATGCCGAGTTTGAGTTTTCGGGACAATTCACTCCATGCGCTGCTGAAGCTGTCGGGCAATTTGGGGCGGCCTTCCAGGTCCGAAAATAGCACGTCGGTGTCTTTGAGTTTGCCCAGGCCAAGCTGGAGTCGGAGTTCGAGTAACCGCTTGCGATGCTCCTGCAATGTTTCGATGACCACGTCGGGGAGCGTGATGTCGCGGACGCCCGCCTTCGTTTTCGGTGACTTGAGCTTCACTCCCTCCTCGTCAGTCTCCACCAAGCTCCGGCGCACCTTGATGACCTTCGTGCCGAAATCGACGTCGCCCCACTGGAGCGCCAGCACCTCGCCGCGCCGCATGCCGGTGAACAAGGCGACCACGGCCGGGGCCAAGAACTCCGGGTGGGCCTTCAACAGGGTGACGAAGCCCGCGACTTGCTCCGGGCTGAGAATATGCATCCCTTGCGATACGACTCGGGGCGGTGGCTGAAGGATGCAAACGTTCTTGGGGACGAGTTGATGCCGTACCGCTTCGTCCAGCGCCTTGGAGAGAAGCTTGTGGGCGTCCTTGATCGTGCGGGTGGCGAGGCCGCCTTTGCCGTCGTGGCGGCCCTCGGTGAGCAGCTTGGCGTGCCACGCCTCGACCTCCTTCGTGGTCAATCGCTGCACCAGCTTGCTGCCGAGGTGGGGCTCGATCTGGTGCCGAAGATATTGCTGGAAGCGTTCGGCGGGCTTGGCCGAGATCGTGCCCATTGCCCGCCAGACCCCAATCCGCTCGCGCAGATACGCGCCGACGGTGACCTTGTTCGGAGCGACGTGCTCGCCGTCCGCCACCTTCGCCAGCAGCTTGGCAAGCTCGTCCTTGGCCTCGCGCAACGTGCCGCGAAAGGATTGCGTGCGGGTCTGCCGCTTGCCGTTGATTGGTGCGACCTCAAATTTGAGTTCCCAACTGTTGCGGCCGCGCTTTCGGATATGTCCGCGCATCTATCGATCCCTCCGCCGGTCTGCTTCTTCGTCTTTCTGGCTCCACTGCACCCGCTGGAGCAGGGCCGTGATGTCGACGATGACCGTCGTGGCGCTGCCCGCGGGCCAGATGGGCGTGAGCTGGTCGACGTGCGGCAACGCCGTGATTCGGGGCAACAGCGGCCGGCGATGCCGGCCCCCGCGCGCGTCCGTGTATCGTACAATCTCGGTCGGTGATGCCGCCGGGAAAATAATTTGCAGCCAGCGTTGCCGGTGATCACCGGCGGCCCATAACTCCCCAGCCTTGATGATTTCGACCACGGCGTCGCTGGTGCTCCAGGCGATGACTGGGATCCCGAGATCGGCGAGCTCATTGAGGAGGGCGGCTTCGAGTACGCAACGGTGATCGAAGTCCCGCGAGCGGCCGCGCCCGACCCGCAGTGCCCCGGTTACGAGCTTTTCGTTCCGGCACCAATGCCGGACGCGCTCACGTACCAGCTCGAAATCCGATCGCCGCGGGCAGACGCGGGCAACGAGAGAATCGGTATCCATCTGGAAATTCCCGTGAAGAGAAGTGACCAGACGGGACGATAAGGGACAGCATCGCTCTTGGCAAGTCGGTCGAATCGGGCGTATATGGGTGGAAGAGGGATTTCACCACACAACCAGAGGGGATCGTCGATGTCTATCACCTCGACTGGCGCCAGTGATGTTGAGCGCCGGTTTCGACGCCAACGGCGCGGCGCCGTCGGCTACACCGTCGGTGAAGTCGCGGAAATGCTGCGGATTGGTCGGAACGCCGCCTATGACCTGGTCGCGCGCGGCGAGATCCCGAGCGTGAAGGTCGGCCGGCTGCTGCGGGTTCCGGCTCGGCCCTTTCACGAGAAATTCGGCGACGTGCTGCCCGACTGAAGAAGGAGGCGAGGCCAAACTGCTGGTGAGTGGTTCAGGTCCAACCGGCAGGGGCCTCGCGTGATCTCGAAGCTCGGAACCTCGGAAGATCGCTGTGATACATAAAGATTTCTCGGAAAATAGCAATCCAGTTCCCGGCAACGGCAAGCTCACGCCCGAGCTGTTCGAGGCCGGCGGCATCCCGGTCACCGAGACTACGGCGCGGCCGGCACCCAAGGTTGGAACGTTCCAACCTTCAAAGGCCGAAGTCATCCGGCTGGGCGCGGAAGCGATGACGCGCCTCGCCGAGGGGCGGAGCTGGGATGATTGGGTCGCGGTGATGCGCGTGCTCGACATCGCCCGCACGACCGCGATGCTGGAGGCGAACACGAACAAGCCTCAGGGCCATCGATACCGAGAAGCAATCGCAAAATGGTTCCGAGTCCACGACGAGGACGAGGTATTCAGCTCGATCGATAAAGCTGATCGCAGCCGTTTGCTTAAGTGTTTCGACAACCTCGCCGCCCTTAGTTACTGGAGGGATTGTATTATGTCGCCGGAGCAGCGGCTCAAGGTGACGTATCCTCCGACGGTGTTTAGCCGCTGGCTGACCTGGGGCAAGGACCAAGCGAGGGCGGAAGAAGCTGCGGGAGATGAGCCCTCGCCTGAAGAAGCTGGGGGAGATGAACCCTCATCTGCTGCGCTGGCGGGACTCAGATTAGCCGACATATGGTCGGCTGCCAGCCTGAAGGAAAAGCAGGAAGTCCTCGATCACGAAGGTCGGGCCGGCCTGGCGGAGATCGTGTCTCCCAGCCTGTTAGCCGAACTCGGAGATCACGCGATCGCCCAGCAGATCAATTCGACGCCGAGCCCAAACGTGGACTCGAAGTCCACCGACGTGCGCGTGGTCTTGACTAAGATCTTTCGTCAGATCGCCGGCGCCACGACGCCGGAGGCGCTCTCCAATGCCTTGGCCGCCTTCAAGCGCAAGTACGAAGCAAATCATCTCGAGTACCGCGATCTCCTGATCACCTTTCCCAAGAAGCGCGCGCCCAAGAAGCGATAGGACTTCACCGGTTCAAATCAAATTCTGGATTTCCGGGCATCCCGCCCGGAGGCCGTTGCGGAGGGTGGCCTGGCTGCAGCGGAGCCGGGACCGATGTGGACAGCATCGGCCACGGCAGCCGAAGGCTATATGAGGTTGCTTTGAGCACTCAGTATGTAGGACCGGTATCCAGCCCGGTCAATCTGCCGGCGGTGCGCGTCGTCGACGCCCATTCGCTGGCGCACCGCAAGGCCCCCAAGGCCGCCGCCGCCTGCGACGCGGCGGATTTGGTCGACGCGCTCACCAGGCTGCAGAACCCGACGATCAAGGTCGCGGCAGTCGCGTGTGACGTTAGCCAGTCCTACGTCGCCGCCGCCCTGCGGCTCTCTCCGGTACAGCGTGACGATGTTCGCCGGGGAAGGCGGCCGCTTGTGTCGCCCAAGCCGGTGAAGGCGTTGCCAGCCCCGGTGAATGCGCAGGCGAAGCTCGCCAACCTGGTTACCGAGATCGGCACCGTGGACGGCGTGATCGAGATGCTGATCAAGCTCGATCGCGCCTCCGCGGCCTAGCTGGCGAAGATCACCACCAACAACACGGGGCCGCCCGTCCGCGGGCGGTCCTAATTTTTCAGTGCAATAAATGGATCGAGCGGCTGTCATGACATGCCGAGCGGGTTGCCGCGAGCGCCTTTCCGCCGGCACCGCGGAGCTGCATTACACGGCGACGGTCGGTTACTACCCCGACGGCCGCATCGGCGAGTTGTTCCTGAACAACCACAAGAGCAACAGCACGGCCGACACTAATGCGCGCGACGCGGCGATCGCGTTCTCGTTTGCTGTGCAGCACGGCGCCAACGTCGAAGACATCCGCAAAGCACTCTGCCGCGAATCGGATGGCCGAGCTTCTGGACCGCTCGGGGCTGCGCTGGATGTGATTGTGAAATCTTGAGTTCTCCATGCTGGACCAACTCCATTCTTCATTCGAATGCGGGCCGTTTGTGGGTCTGCCGCGGGGATACTTTCGCATCGCTCACATCGACCCGCCGTGGACATTCCACGCGTGGTCGCATCGCGGCGAAGGCAAGGGCGCCTGCCAGCATTACCGCTGCCAAAGTCTCGAAGACATCATCGCGCTGCCGATCGACCAGCTGATGGCGCCGGACGCCGCGATATTCCTTTGGGTCGTTCAGCCCATGTATCCGGAGGCGATGCGCGTTCTCGACGCGTGGGGGTTCACGTACCGCACCGCCGCGTTCGTGTGGATCAAGATGCCGCAACGGTGGAGCGAAGATCAGCTTCCGCTCCGCATCCGTCCGCGGATGGGCCTCGGCTATCACACCCGCTCCGGTTCAGAGCATTGTTGGCTGGCGACGCGCGGCAAGGGCTACAAGCGCCAAAGCATGGCGATTGAACAGGTCATGTTCGCGCCACTCCGCGAACATTCCCGCAAACCCGATGAAGTTGCGCGCCGTATCAATCGCCTCGTCGGTGATGTGCCGCGCATCGAGCTGTTTGCGCGCGAGCAGCGGCCGAATTGGGTCTGCTGGGGCGACCAGGTGGGGAAATTTTCCACCGGGGGCGGGTCATGAGCGAGACAATCACCATCACCGTCAACGGCGAGGCGGTTGCGAAAGGGCGGCCGCGAGTGACGCGACGCGGCTTCGTCTATACGCCCGCTAACACGCGAAAATATGAAGCCCACGTCCGGCTCGCCGCGCAGATGGCAATGGGGAGTCGAGCGCCGATCACTGTCCCGGCTCGCGCAGAGATCGTGATCAACCTGCCGGTGCCGACATCGTGGTCGGGCAAGCGGCGCGATGCTGCGCTGCGTGGTGACATCCGTCCGGCCTCGCGGCCGGACGCTGACAATTACATCAAAGTCGCGCTCGATGCGATCAACACCATCGTCGTCACCGACGACAGCCTCATCGTCGATCTTCGGGCCGTAAAACAATACGCGTCCGTTCCCCAGCTCACCATCGTGATTACCCCGCTTGCGGCCTTCACCGCGCAAGGGCGTGCGAGAGGCGACGCATCATGAGCAAGCCCGAAACAAGCCGCCGAGATTTCCTGGCACAAGTTACATTCTCGGAGGATCGCAAGCTCCTCCCGCACCAGATCGAACAGGTGATCTTCGCCGTCGAACGCAAGCGCTCGCTCAATGCCTCCGAAACAGGAACCGGAAAGTCGCTGGTCGCCATATCAATGCGCCTCCTGATCGAGCATGAGGGTGGTCGCGTCGTGAAATGCCTCTACACCTGCCCGAAGACAGCACTGGGGCAATTCGAGAAGGAGTTCATCGATCAAGGCTACCGGACATCCGTGCTGCGGCACGGGACCGACGTCATCCCCGCTGACGTCAACACGGTGCTGATCGCGAATTCCACGATGATCGTCACCCACCGCGATCAACTGCGCGGCTGGTGCCCCTGGCTGGCGGTGCTCGACGAAGCGGTTGCTTTCAAGACCGCGACCGCGGCCCGTACGCGTGCCGTCTACGGCGACGCCCTCGACGGCGCCGGCGGCATCGTCGATGCCGTGCCGTTCGTCCTGGCAATGTCCGGCACGCTGGCACCGGGGCACAACGGCGAGCTCTATTCGCATCTACGTGCACTCACACCGGCGGCGCTCATTGATGAACGCGGCCGGATCATGCGCAGATACGTCTTCGAAAAGACCTTCTGCGTATTCGGCTCACGACGCATCGCCGGCAATCGCGAGGTTCAGGTCATCGTCGGATCGCGCAATTCCAACGTGCTGCGCGAGCGGATCAAGCCCTACATTGTGCGCGCCACCCTGCGCGACATCGCCCCCACACTACCCCCGGAGCGGCACGAGACCGTGCTGATTGCCCGCGAGGATGTAAAACTCGACGACCTGGCAGCAATCGCCGACATCGAAGATGCGGAGATCCGAGTTGCCGTCGAGGCGATAATGGCGGCCATTCGCGACGGCCTCGTGCCGGAGCCAGACATCGACCGCGAAATGACGCGACTGATGGAGATGATAGGCGGCGGCACGGCGCTCGCCCATCTCCGACGCGCCTACGGACTGGCCAAGCTCCCCTATGTCGAGGACGTGGTGATGTCTCGCCGTGGCAAGGCCAGCAAGGGGACACCGACGCTCGTTTTCAACACCTACCGCTTGACCGGCGATCGCTTGGAAACGTTGCTCTGTGAGCAGGATGTCGTTGTCGGGCGTATCCACGGCGGCACCTCCGTCGCCGAACGCAACGCCGTGGTGTCAGGGATCCAGGACGGCAGTATCGAAGTGGCCATCCTGCAGATCGACGCCGCCGGCTCGGCGCTCAATCTGCAGACCGCCAACCGGATCATCGTGCTCGAACCGAGCTGGGCACCCGGAACCAATCATCAGGCGATCGCCCGCGCCGTGCGCATCGGCCAGCGTAACCCGGTGCTGGTCTCCTGGCCGGTCGTTCGTCACTCCATCGACGAGGCGGTGATGCGAGTCCTTCGTCGCAAGCAGGCCGGTCTCAACGAACTGTGGCGAAACGCATCATGATGCGACTGGAAGCCGTTCGAGAGCTGATCATGGAGGCACGCCGCAGCGAGGCGGCCGCCCGACCGTTCCCGTCCGGCGTTGGTGCAGGCGACGACCGTACCGGCTTCCTTAATGCGTCCGAAGCCGGCCTATGCTCACGTTGGCTCTGGTACAGCAAACACAGCGTCGCTACCGCCGGCGAAATTCATTCCCGCTACGGCGTCTTTGACCGCGGCCACGCTTTCGAGCACTGGTGCACGACCTACCTCGCCGCCGGCCTCGCGCGCGCAAAAGGGCGCCTTCTCTACGCCGGCGCCAAACAGCAGCGGCTGGTGCTGCCCGGCTTCCGCCTCGCCGGCACACCCGACGGATTGATCGAGTGGCCGGACAGGTCGGAGACCGCACTCGAGGTGAAGTCGCACGGCACCGCACAGAACTACGACAGCGGCCCGTCCGAGATGCATGTTCGTCAGACCGAGCTAAACATCGAGCTATTTCACGAGACGACCGCGCACCGACCCGAGGATGCGATCATCGTCTACGGGTTGGCCGAGGACTACGGCCGACTCGCGCTGCATCGCGTCGAGCGGCGACCGGCGATCTTCGTCGAGATGCTCGGCAAGGCAGCAGCTGCCTTCGACGCCGACAGCGCCGCGGCAGTGACCGCTGAGGGTGTCGTCACCAAGCAGTGCGTCATCTGCCCATATCGCAGCCGCTGCGCCGCCGCCCAGGCGCACGCCATTCCGGCAGCCGGCACCGGCGGTCTCGACCAAGCGACGCTGCGCGTCATCGACCGCCTAGTCGCCGCCCGTCAGCGCGCCGTCGCAGCCGAGGACGAGGCAGCGCGCGCCTGCGCCGAGGTGGAGGCCGAGATCATCGCAACACTGACCGATGCCGGCGCCAGCAGGATCAAGCGCAACGGCTACGCCGTGCAACTGAAGACACCAGCGGACGGCCCTGCCGTCCTCGAAATCCGCTCCGCCTGAACCGGCGGGGTGCGCTCGGGCCTTAGGTCCGAAGCCCCTTCGAGGGCTCCTCCGACATCGTCAACCTGGTTGCAAGAGGAGCAAATCATGCAACTCCCTGCTTTGAGGAACTCTGTTCCGGCCTCGCTCAACGGTCAGTCGATCGAGGACTTCATCCGCAATTCCACCCAGAACCTGCAGCGCGCTGCTGCAGCGTTGCCGGGCAGTGGCGTTGCGGGCGCCGTGTATCTCGGCTTCGACGGCACCACCGGAGTGTGGAAGCTCAACAAGGAGGCGGTCGATCCGAAAGGCCTCGGCCGCATCCTGGTGCCGCAGCATGGTCTGTTCGAGGGCTATATCGAATGGGCCAACGGGTCACCGCTGCAGAAGGTCCAGCGGCAGCTGCTCGGCGTTCACTACGACGAACCGATGACCGAGCACCTGCTGTCGAAGCCGCTGTCGCCCGGCGCTTACAAGAAGGAAAATGACGGCCCAAAAGCCACGCTTGGCTTCGTCGGCTTCATGCTTGATGACGGCGCCAACGTGGTGTTCGAGCACTCCTCGATGGGTGCCACGAAGGCCATCAACGCCTTGGCAACGGCCGCCACCCAGGCGCTCGTCGCCTTCGGCGAGCTCGTTCATCCGGTAATCGAGCTGGGCTCGAGCTCATACGAAAACAGCTATCGGAAGATCTACGATCCGAAGCTCACCGTGATCGGCTACGTCACCGACAAGCGGGTGCGTGAGGTCAATGTCATCGCTGACAACGACATCATCACCCGGCCGACGACGTCGCAGGCCAAGCTGCGCCGCCAGGCAAAAGAAGGCCCAGCCATCTGACGGGTGGCTCAACAATCTCTGCAACCTCGCCCGCACTCTCGCGGGCGAGGTTGATCTCGATCTCAATCTCGATCCCGATCCCGATCCCGATCTCGATCTCAACCCCGACCCCGACCTGCATCTTGTTTCATCTCTTTCTGAGGGGAGGTTGGCATGGACATCACTGCAGACAACATCGCCAAGGCAGTGAATGGCAAGATTGAGCGGGGCGGCAGCGTCGTATGTTGCTGCCCAATTCACGAGGCAACCGGCACCCATACTCCATCGCTGGTGCTCACGATCACCGACGAGAAACGCATCCTGTTTCACTGTCGGTCGCAGAACTGTGACGCCAAGCACTTCCGTACCATCTGCAATTATCTGGTCGAGAAATGCGGCCTACCACGATCGCGCGTCGGCGGTGACAGCCGAATACCGGGGGAGACCCGCTATCCCTATCACGATCGCGACGGAAGCTACGCTTGGACGAAGGTCAAGTACTTCACCAAGAGCGGAAAGAAGCGCTTCGCCTGCAAGGTCTGGCACGAACCCACGGGCCAATGGTCAGACGGCAGACCGAAAAACGCGCCCTTGCTCTTTCATCTCGACGTGGTGGGAACGGCCCTTACCGCGTGTCCGACAGCGCCGTTGCTGATCGTCGAAGGTGAAAAGGACGTGGTCACGGCGGGGGAACTGGGCGTGCTCGCGACGACCAACGCCGACGGCGCCGGCAAATGGCGTATCGAGGATACGCAGACGATCGTCGATTTCGGTGCACGGAAGGTCATTGTCTGCCCCGACAATGACGGACCCGGCATCGAGCACGGCATCGGCGTAGCCAAGATGTTTCAGCAAGCGGGCGTCGAGGTTCGCTGGCTGGAACTGCCTGGTCTCGGTGCCAAGGAGGACCTCTCAGACTGGGTACCAAGACAGGTGCACCCGGATGCGCACCTCGTCGAACTGATCGAGGCAGCGCCACTATTCGACGCCGACGCGCTCGATTGGCGCAGCCGGCTGAAGGCGGCGCGGCCAAACGCTGGCTGCAGCTACCGCGGCGACATCCCCAATATGTCGCTGGCACTCGAATTTGAATTGCACCTCAAGGGCTGCTTCGCCTGGAACAACTTCCGCCATCGGGTCGAAGTCATCCGCAAGACGCCATGGTGTCTGCCAGAATGGTGGGAACCGGCCAACCTAACACCCGTCGGCTACCGGGGGCTGCGCGACGCCGACATCGCCAAGCTCGGCAACTACCTCACTCAAACCTACGATTTCGGCGCCTGCGCGATGGCGCCGAGCCGGGCCGCCATCCATGCGGTGGCCGAAACCCATATCTTCGACGAATGTAAGGACTGGATCGACGCGCGACCGGACTGGGATAGCGTCAGCCGCCTTGACGGCTGGCTGGTGACCCACGGCGGCGCCGACACCGGAACACACGCGACAGAATACCTGGCACTGGTCGGCTCAAAATACATCATGCAGGTACTCAACCGAGCGCTCCATCCCGGCGCCAAGGCCGACTATTCACTGGTCTTCACCAGCCCTCAAGGGATCGGCAAAGATCGCGTATTCGAGGCGATGTTTGCGCCCTACTACAACGAAGGGGTTCCGTCGCCGCGCCTGAGCCAAGCCGACTTTGCGCTTAGCATCGCCGGGGCGGTCGTCGCGCATGGTGCCGAGATGTCGGCCTGGCGCAAGTCCGATGTTGAGGAGCAGAAGGCGGCCCTGACGCGCTGCGTCGACCACGGCCGTCGCGCCTACGGCTACGAGGCGCGCTCCTATCCGCGACGAACCTGTCTCGCCTTCTCCACCAATGACATCGAGTTCCTGCAGGACGCGACCGGCAATCGCCGCTACTGGGTCGTCTCCGTGATCCGCGACCGGATCGACATCGATGGGTTACGCCGCAATCGCGATCAGATCCTGGCGGAGGCGCTGGCACGGCTTGCAGCCGGCGAGCAGCACTGGCCGACGCCGGAGGAGGAAGAGCGCATCATCGACCCCGAGCGACGAGAATACCTGCCGGAAGCGGCGTTGGAGCTCCTCGCCATCCTGGAGCGGTTCATCGCCGAAGAGCCACTAACGAGCCGGCCAAACCGTGATGACTTTGCCTGGAAATGGCAGCGACGGCCGCAACCGTTGCGAGAGCTCTACCTCGACGCCTTCTTTAGACAATGCTTCGGGATGTACGCGGCGGTCAGGCGGCAGGGGCTCGATCGGGCCTCCAAAAGGGACATCTCGTATTGCACAACCTGGCTCCGCGAGAGCGGTTGGCGACGAGTCAGCAAGAAGCTTCCGGATGAACAGAAGGTACGGGTTTGGCGAGCTCCAAACTGGGAGCGAGACTCCAATTCAGTCCCACCCAAGGTCTCGGAATCTGGGTCGGACTTTGACCGAAAAGACGTCGCAGGACCCCTCCGCGGACAGCGGCGTGACGGTCAATGTGACAAGCGTGACGGCCAATTTAGAGGGCGTCGCAGGCCGTCGTAGACCCAAGGCCCACCCAACAATAACCCCTTCACGTCCTCTCAATCGGTCAAAAACGATTCCCAAACAGCAACTTAGTCATGATAATTCAGGGGACACCCAAAACATACTTCCCTGGCAGAATATAAGGTGGAATTTTTTCGAGGGAAACGGAATCGGTAATTTTTACTTTGAAGAAGTCCGGGAAAAAAGTTGTTTGGGTGTCCCTACCCCGAAGAGGCTCACTCCCGCCACGCTCGGCCGCCTCGAAGGGGCCTTCCCGCGAAGCCGTTTCCTTACCCTCGACGTGGAAACGACCGGGCTGTCAGCGACCCGCGACGGGGTTCGCACTGTGCAGATTTCGGACGGGGCGACGGCCGCCATGTTGGTCTTCGATCAGCCCGTCGAGGCACGCGCGCTGGTTGTGCTGGCCGATTTCCTCCGGGGGCGACGGGTCGTCGCCCACAACGCTCGCTTCGAGGCGAGTTGGCTGCACGAGGCGGAAATCGACCTCACCCTCGACGACACCGCGCTCTTGTTCTCGGCGGTGCGTGGTTCGCGCCGGCCGAAGGGTAACAAGCATGACGGAGGTGGAGGTGGCCGCATTTCGCTTGCCGACCTGGCCGCCATGGTGCTCGGCGAGACCATCGACAAGACGGAGCAGGCCTCCGACTGGGCCGCGTCCGAGCTCACCCAATCGCAGCTCGCCTATGCCCTCAATGATGCCGTCGTCACGCATCGCATCTGGGAGGCGCTGCGAGCTGAGCTGCATCGCAAAAGCCAGGAGCGCGGCGTCGACATCGCTGCCGGCTATGAGGATATGCGCTTCTCCGCCGCCATGGCGCGCGTCATGGAGCGTACCGGTCTCGGCTTTGATGTTGCTGCCCATCAGGCGTGGGCCGCTCACAGGCAAGGGGTGGTCACGGCGCTCGAGGAGCACATTGCCGCTCAGGACCCAGCGTTGACTAGTGCCTGCATTGCTTCGGGGGTGCAGCTCGATCGGCTGTTTCGGCAGCGGCTCTCCTCCTATCCCGACAGAGAGCAGCGGCCTGCGCTGCTGACGTGGCCCAAAACGGAGAAGACGCGGCGGCTGGCGTTCGGGCGTGAAGACCTCGCTGCGGTCATTCTCGCTGATCGTCTCGCTCCAGCTGAACGGAAGCTGGTCGAGGCGCTCCATGCGCGCGCCGAGCAGGCAAGCTGTCTCGACACGTTTGGTGTGGCGTTTTCTCGCTATGTTGTTGATGGGCGGCTTTATGGTCAGCTACACGTCGGCGGAACGGTTACCGGTCGCTATGCCAGTTCCAATCCGAGCTTGCAGAACATTCCGACCGACTCGGAATTTCGCGGTTTCTTTCGTGCGTCCAAGGGTCGCGTCCTCGTTGATGTCGATTATTCCCAGCTCGAGCTGCGCGTCTTCGCGGCGCTCTCCGGTGACGTCAAGATGATTGCCGCTTTTGAGGTGGGCTGGGATTATCACGATCTGATTGTGCAGCGTGTTGGCTGTACCCGGCGGCAGGCCAAGGCCATCAATTTCGGGGTCATTTTCGGTATGAGTGCTGCGACGCTGGCGGTGGAGCTGGGTGTCGACGATGTGACTGCCGGTGAGTACCTGCGGACCTGGGACGAGCAGGCTCCTACCGGTGCGGCGTGGCGTTATTCGTTGCCGCGTCTTTATGCCGTGGAGCGGGGCGTGCGCACGGCGCGGCGTTGGATCGATTATCTCGATGATGATGAGGCTGAGATTTCGGCGAACACCAGGCCGATGAATTATCCGGTACAGGGTGGCGCGGCAGACGTCATGCATCGGGCGATGCGGCTCTTGTTTGAGCGCTATCGTGATTGGCCTGGCAACGTGAAGCCGGTGTCGACCGTGCATGACGAGATTTTGGTCGAGGTCGATATCGCTTCTGCCGAGTTGGTTGCTTCTTTACTGGCCGATCTCATGATCGAGGCTTTCCGCGATGTGTTTCCGAATGGGCCAACGCGGTTTTTGGCGATCCCTGGAATTGGGTTCACTTGGGCGGCGGCGAAGGCTGATGGTGAGACGCGGGAGAAGGCGTTGCGCGGTGCGCGTGAGCCTGTCAAATAAGGAGGAAGATTGACGCGTCGTGAGTTCAGTTTAGACGTTCGTCATGCCGCGCTCGTCCGCGCTGGCTATCGCTGCGAGAAGTGCGGATCGCCAAGGCGGCGCGGAGATGAAGGAGAAAATCAATGGCTCAACTGGAATTGATCATTCGAAATGAAGACCCGGATGCACTGGCGATCGGTGAGCTGTATTGCAAGGCGCGGGCGTCCGTCGCCGACAGCGTGCGCTATCTGATTGAGGCCGGGCAGCGGCTTCTAGAAAAGAAAGCCTGCCTCGCCCGTGGCGAATGGATGCCGTGGCTTGAGGCCAACGCTGACCTATTGAACATGGATATTAGCTGCACGCCGCAGCGGTTGATGAATGCTGCGGTCAAATTCGGCGCCAGCGCCGAATATGATGACCAGAGGGTGATTGAAATCAGCCGTGCAATCTGGGGTCACAACGTTCGTGGCGTCCAAAACACCGGCCAAAATGAATGGTTCACGCCCGACCAATATTTCCCACTTGTGCGCGAGGTGCTTGGCGGGATCGACCTTGACCCGGCATCACATGCGCAAGCGCAGACCATTGTCCAAGCGACGCACTACTTCACCAAAGCGGACAACGGGCTCGTACAAGAATGGTACGGCCGGGTCTGGCTCAATCCACCTTATGCACTGCCACTGATCGGGCAATTCGTTGGGAAAATGCTCGCTGAGCGGCAGGCTGGCCGCGTGACGGCGGCGATCATGCTGACGCACACCTACTCCAGCTCCGGTTGGTTCCAGTCTGCTTTGGCCGTCACGGATGCGATTTGCTTTGCGCACACTCGTGTAAAATTCTACGAGCCAGACGGGACGATCGCTAACCCGACGCAAGGCCAAACCTTTTTCTATTTTGGCGATGAAACAGACAAATTCCTCCGTACGTTTCGCGCCATCGGCTCGGCCTCACCGTGGAACGGGTGTTCGGTGCCATGCTGAGCTACATGCCGATCGCCGCGACCGCTTCGGTGGACGTCTACCACCCGTATGGTCGGGACCTTGACGTGGCCATCGGCAATGCGATATGGTTGTAGTACCTCTTCAATGCAACCGGGGGGGGTTCCTTAAATAAATCAATGGCTTACGGTCGCGGCGCGCGCTGCCACCGCGGCATAGTTTGTTCATCCTCATCAAAAATTTCGCGCGAACACGCCGAGGTCATCCGTGGCTTAGTTTGACAGGCGCCAACCGGGCTTTTTCCCGTGCTTCTGCAGCAGCATCGAGCAATTCCGTGACCAGCCCCACATCAACCCGTCGGCGTTTCAAAGCTTCACGCGCCTTCTGCTCGAATTCCTCTGCAGCCATGAGAGCGGCTTTGTGTCCCACTCACTCCAATCGTCGGTATATGGTCTTGCTAGACGGCGCTCGCGAACTTGGCGTTCTTGTTCAAGCTGCGACAGTCTTTTAGTCATTATTATTCTCCTTCCCGTTGTCTTGAGGCGGTGGCCGCGTTATGGCCTGCGTCGCCTGCAATAGCGTACCCGTTGCATTGATCCAAGAACCGGTACTAACCTCGCTCCACTCCGGATCAACCTCGAATCTCCCATGGGTGGTACGTCCATCGAGTACCTGACTGGCCGCCTCCGGCGGGCAGAACGCTTCGATCTGCTTGAGGCGATCGCACGCGGACAAATCAGCACCTATGCCGCGGCCGAGGCGGCGGGCTTTCTCA
>Ga0306926_10003886_pt1 | contig 15597 bp, 20 predicted proteins | sample flu12Cox44000178_FD_203759 | JGI IMG/M metagenome (GOLD analysis project Ga0306926, IMG submission 203759) | Lab enrichment of tropical soil microbial communities from Luquillo Experimental Forest, Puerto Rico - flux8day.12C.oxic.44.000.178 (v2)... | ecosystem: Environmental > Terrestrial >...
GGCACGTCGAGCCTGTATGCCGCCCTGGATCTGGCCACCGGAAAGATCATCGGCTCGCTACATGCCCGACACCGCTCCCAGGAGTTTCTGGCTTTTTTGAAAAAGATCGATTACGAAGTGCCCGCAGACCTGGACTGTCACGTCATTCTCGACAACGCCTCGACGCACAAGACTCCTGCGGTGAAGCGTTGGCTGACAACACATCCCCGGTTCGTGCTGCATTTCACCCCGACCAGCTCAAGCTGGCTCAACCTCGTGGAGCGCTGGTTTGCCGAATTGACCACCAAAAAACTGCGCCGCGGCACCCACACCTCGGTCCGCCAACTCAACACCGAAATCCGCGCCTGGATCGACACCTGGAACCACAACCCCCGGCCCTACGTGTGGACCAAGACCGCCGACCAGATCCTGGCCAGCATCGGCAACTACTGCACCCGAATTAATGACTCAAGACACTAGGCGTCACCTCGCTGTGCGTTGCGACGCCGCCGGGCCTCCGTGGGCTCGACCGGGGGTCGGGCGAAGGGACCCCGGTGCACCGCGCTGAGCCGGATCTCCGGCAGATCGACCGACGGGTCGACGGTGTCCAGCCAGGCGACCGCCTCGGCGACGTCGCTGACCTGAATTGCGTACATCTCAAAGGGAACGTCCTGCAGCATCTCGGTTTCCACCGGGCCCGGCGTGACGATGTGCACTGCGATGCCGTCACGATCGACTTCGAGCGCCAGGGCGCGGGCGAACGCGTTCATGCCGGCTTTCGATGCGGAATACGCGGTCCGGGCCGGCATCGGCTCGTGCGCCGCCGACGACGAAATGAACACGAATCGCGAGCCCGCGCGCATTCGGGGCAGCACGGCTGCCGTCACCACGAAGCACGAATCCAGGTTGGCCGAGATGATCGTCTGCCACTGCTCGAATGTCTGTTTGCGCGCGTAGGTTCCGCCCAGCGTGCCGGCCGCATGGACAACGAGGTCGATCGTCTCCAAAGTGATTGTCGCAGCTGCGAACCCGTCCGGGTCGGATGCGTCTGCCACGATATGGCGTGCCCCGATCTCCTCGGCGGCCGCCCGCAGCGGGCCTTCGCGCCGTGCGACCAGCACCACGTCGTAACCCAGTTCGCACAGCTTGCGGGCGCATCCCTTTCCGATCCCGCCGCTGCCGCCGGTAACCAGTGCGGTTCGCATCGATGTCAAAGGCTTTACGACTGCCGCATATCCCGCGGGCGCGACAATGCCTGCGGCGAAAGCGCATAGATCCGTTGATCGGGCTTACCCGACAGCACATAGGTCTGCGTGTCGGCGAGATGGCGACCCGCGATGCGGCGGGCCCGGTCGACGTCACCCTCCGCGATGGTCTCGGCCAGCTTGATATGCGTGGCCAGCACCGCCCGGCGCTTCGCCAACGACGGGTAGGTGCCGCGCGCCGCGCTCTCGTCGGCCCACTGCCGTTCGTGGCTGGTCCACAGCGTCTCCAAACTGCCGACGACCGCGATGATGGTGTGGTTTCCGCAGCCGCGGACGACGAGATCGTGGAATTGACGGCCTATCTCGGTGAAGCGCCGACCGTCGTCGAGATGCTCGGCCATCGAATCGTTGACCAGCTTGAGTTCCGGCACCAGGGTGTCCGCCCGGTCGGGCCGCTGGGCCGCCAGTGCGGCGCAGGCGGGTTCGAGTTCCTGCAGCGCCATGCCCAGGTCGGCGACCGCGACGGACTCGCTCTGCAGCAGCAGACCCAGCATGTAGGCCGCACTGGTCTTCGCCGGCGCGTGCACGACGGCGCCGCCGCGGTTACCCCGGCGGACCGAGACGAGCCCCTCGGTTTCCAGGATCCGCAGTGCTTCCCGCAGGGAAACCAGACTGACGTTGAACTGTTCGACGAGCACCTCCTGGCGAGGCAGGAGATCGCCGTCGGCCAGTTCGCCGTCGATGATCTGGCGGCGCAACTCGTCGGCTACGATTTCGGCGATCCTCGGCGCCGACAAGCGGCGACGGGCGTCGGGGCGAATTCCCAGGGCAGTCATCCAATCCCTCGCGTGCTCGACTGGCTTAGCTATTTTAGCAGTAATGGTATAAATACCGGCCCCAAAATAACACGCCTAAGCAGGTCGTTCAGGTTCGGGCAGTCGCGCCGGTACCGCGCCGGTACCGCCATCCGCGCGGGCACTACCCGCCTAACGCGGGGCGTAGCGGCACCACCTTCGCCCCCTTAGAGCCCGGCAGCGTTAACCCCATACGCCGCCTGCGACGGGGCTGTCCTTAGGCGTACAGTTGGCAGCGCTCGACGAGGATGTTGGCCAGCCTTTCCGGCTCGCTGACCATCAGCATGTGGCACGTGTCGACCTCGATTAGCGTCTGCACTCCGCCGAGCGCAGCGATGCATTCGTGTTGAATCTTCATCGGGACGGCGCGATCACGCCGAGTGAGTATCCACGTGCGTGGCACATCGTCGGGCATACCGCTGCGGTCAACTTTTTCTATCATGATGGGGGCTGATTCCTGACAGGACCGAGCCAGCGTGAACCTGCGCTGTGCGGGAGTCATTCCGTTGCAAAATACAAACCTCGCCAATGCAGTAGGCAAACCTCCCGAACGGACCGAACGGCCTTTCTGCACCTTGCGTTTCGCAGTGCGACGTGCGAACCAACTCAGTGCCCCGGGAAGCGTATCTACCAGGGCGCTGCCGTTGGCTGGTACCTGCGTGGTGGCCAAAATCATCTCCCGTACCCGCGCCGAGCCGAGCTTGGTGACGACGCCGGGGACGGTCACCCCAGCCAGCGAATGGCCGACGATTACGAGGTCGTCGAGCGCAGCATTCTCGATGTCCGACACCACCGAGTTGACCCACCCGTCGATACAAGCCGTGGTCAGGTCACCGGCCTTATTTCGCCGACCTGGCAAATCAACGGTCAGCACCTTTAGTTCCGGCTCCACGCTGCGGATCACATCGACGGTGGGCTCCCAACAATCGGCTGCGAACCCGCCCCCGTGCACGAGGACCAATGCCGGCAATGCCATGGCGATCCTCCTTCAGCGCCGTGAGCCCAGAACCGCATCGTAAAGCAGGCCGCAGCCCGCGGCAAAAGTTTGCCAAGGCCGCCCACTTCGAGGGCGGCAAGCGCGGACGTTAGCCCTGTGCAGCCCGCAGCGGCACAACGTTCGTCGTCGGGACACTACCCATAGCCCCTAGCGCGCTCATAGCGGCGCTGTGGTCGCTTTCGAACAGGTGTGCGTATATGCCTAGGGTTGTGGTTACCGTGCTATGCCCGGCGAACCGGCTTATCTCAAGCGCCGGTATGCCCGCTGCTACGCAAAGGCTCACGTACGTATGCCGCAGGGAATGGAACGCCAGCCGGGGCGGTAGTCCCGCGTTAGGGCTTAGCCGTCGTGCGCGGGTGAGGGCGGGTTTGTATATACGGTCGTAAAAGGTGCTGTGCGTTAACGGGTTAACCCAATCGAGCACCAGCCGCGCCTCAACCTCCGCCACGGCTAACCCATCAGCATCCGCGCCTACGCCCGCCGATTTACCACCCAAACCTATCGCCGGGAACAGTGGCGCTAGTGGGTTATTGGCGTGCGGGTGCTGCTTTAGGTAGTCGCGCAACAGCTTCGTCGTGGCCGCAGGTAGCGGCACCTTACGGCGGCTGCCCTTAGTTTTCGGCGGTAGGTACGTTAGCGCGCCGTTAACAGCGGCCACCGAGCGCTCAACCCTAAGAGCGCCAGTAGTGGACGGGCTGTTGGCTTTTGGCAGGGCTACATCGCCCACCCGTAAGCCCGCCAGTTCACCGGCCCGTAAACCCGACCACGCCGCCACATGTACCAAAACGTTGTACGGCCAGGGCGTTGCGCCGACTAGGGCCGTAACCGCTTCGGCGGTAAGGAATTTCGCTGGGTCGTCGGCCACCCCGTTACCGATAGCGGTAGGCAGCTTTACGAAAGCCGCTGGGTTGAAGGGTATGCGCCCGTCCGCGACGGCCTGCGCCAGCACCATACGCACAACCGCTACGTTATGGTAAACGGTGGACGGCTTTCTGCCCGCCGCGACGAGTTTCGCCACCCAATCGGTAATATGTTCGCGTTTAATGGCGTTGAGCGGGTAGCCACCGAACGTAGCATCAATACCAAGGCTTCGCCTAGGCTTTTTACACGCCGCATACGCAGCGAGGGCGCGTTCGTAGCCGTAGCGGGTCGTGGGCTTAAGGTCGTGCCTACTCGCTAACCACGCTTGCGCTGCCTCGCGGAAGGTTATCCCGCCCGCCGCTGGGTCAAATACGTTGCCGCGCTGCTGGGCATGGTCTACCTCCGTCGCGTAGGCCGTAGCCGCCTTGCGCGTGCGAAACCCACCCTTAGTCCGGTGCTTACCGTCTGGTGTCTTCCACTTAACAATGTAAGCTGGTGCGCCGCTCACCGTTTGGCGCCTTTGTATACTTGCCATGTTATGCTGCGCTTCCTTTCTCGTTGGCGCGCTTGAGTATTCGGGCAACCGTCGCCGCGTGCCACGCGCCTTTGCGCTTCGTGTGGTAGCCTTCGGCGGTAAGCGCGGCTGCTATGTCGCGCAGCGAACAACCTCCCGCCGCAAGCGCTTTCATGCGCGCCAGAGCGGCTTGCTCGGCGTGGTCGGGCACGAGAGCGCCCCGAGTGCTGCGGTAGCCGTAGGGCAACGCCCCATGCGCGTACCCTCCGCGCACTGCTTTGGCGTGGCGGGCTGCTGCTAGCCGATCCACGGTCATCTCGCGGTCGTACTCGGAGATGGCACCCATAATCACCCGAACCAGCTTGCGGCTTGGGTCTTTTGACTCGCCGTTGAGCACCTCATCCTCATTGGCGCGGGTGGAGAGTACCACACCGCCAAACTCAGATAGCTTGCGTAGCAACACTTCCTGCACCATGACGTCGCGTGCTAGCCTGTCTAGCCGCGCTACCACGACCCCATCGGCCTTACCGCTTTTGACTTGGGCGGCTGCCTCTTGCCACCCTGCGCGGTTACGTAGCTCCGACGCGCCGCTGATCACGTCTGTTTGCCAATCAACTATCTTGTGCCCGTGGGCTTTTGCCCATTGCTGTATTGCTTTATGTTGGACCTCAGGGCCATAGGCCTGCTCTTGCTTCGCTGAGCTCACGCGAATGTAACCGACTACGCGCACGGTTCCTCCTCTCGTTAGGCCGCCTACCAGCGGCGTATCGCTATCTGTAGATAAAGCTACGCCAGCGCGGTACAAAGGGCGATACAAACCGCCAGACCTCGTGGTTACCGGCGCTTCCGCCGCGTACTGCGGCGGTTGGCGCTCGTTGTCTCGGCTACGGCTTCTTCGGCGCTATCGAGCTGGCGGCTACGTGGGCGCGTACGGGTTGCCGGGTTGCCGGCTGGCGGTTCGGGCCGTTCTTCGCGCTCTTGCTCGCGTACGTGGCCGCTAGCGCCCATTTCGACCACTTCGGCGTCTATAACCGGCATGGGTAACCCGCGACGGGCGTTGTGCTCCGCGCGGGTCACGCCGCGCTCGTAGACAACATCTTTGAGTAGCTGCTCCCACGGCTTCAGCTCAACACCGACTTCCACCTGGTTCTTCGCGCTTAACCCGCCGCGATCAAGAATGCCGTTAACCGCCGCTAGTGCAATGCTTTCACTCACGTCTGCATCAAAAGCAAAGCCTAGCAAGCGCTTTGCAGCAGCGTCTAAAGCGTTCTGAATTCGGCGTGCTGCAGCCGCCTTCACCTGCGGCGCAGAGCCGCCGTGGACCCGGCAAACTGTAGCTCCGCGGGCGGCCATGGCTTTACACGGCTCGCCATTTTGCTTGCGAGCAGTACATTTAACGGCAGGAAGTAGCTTTGATAGGTCGCTTTTACTCATAGGTAGTTTTTACTCCTAATCCGGCCAGGCGCGTAACGCCTTTGCGATAGCAACTAATGCATGCGCCGCAGCGGTAATCGCACTAACCTCAACCGACAGGTGTGGTTTGTCTTCTAAACCGGGCAAGAACTTCTCAGCAATTCCAATGCGTTCATCAATCTCTGCCCATGCTTGGCGTTGCTCCGCGAAATACCCACTCTCATCTATACTCATCTGCACTCAATCTCCTTGTTCCATATCGTAGTTTGTCGCGGCGGTCGCCGCGTACGTGTTTCGGCGCGGGGTCTTTCCGGGAAACACCCGCGCTCACGCGCTACCCCTGGTAGGTAGTGTTTCCTCCTAAGGAAACGGAAACACTCACCTACCTGTTTCCGAAACACTAACGGAAACACTCGAAACACTCGGAAACACCTACCCATCTCCGTCGCCCTCCGTCGCGGGGTTCCGCAGGTTCTGCTTCCAGTTTTCGTGCGGCGTTCGCCGCCCCTTCATGTGCAGTATTGCCTTCCCCTTACCACCGCTCGCGTCTGCAGTAATCCATTCCTGTTGCAGCGCGTAGCGGTACCATCGGTTGACTTTAGCCGCGCCGGTGCCCGTCATGGGCCAACCCAACTTTTCAAATAGCTCACCCTTGTTCGGCTTTTCACCTTTCTGCTCTGTCAAAAGCACAGCCTCCCAGGCGCGCCCGGCTTCCCTTATCATTTCCGCATCGGCGCGGTTCCCGCCGCCGGTCGCATACATCTTTCGCGTCCGCATGTTGTAGTCCAGTTCAAATTCTTTAACATCCACATCGCGGCCAAACGCACTCAGGTATCGCCTATTATCAATCGGTGCATCGGTGTAACTACCTTCACCAACGTTGTACCGCAATGTAAGGTTCACATCCGGCTTATCCATCATCGCGCTCGCACCCCGCGCCCGGTTCGCGGCATCCTCCGAGTACCCAGCGTGGTGGGCTATTAGCACGCCGCGTAGGTTCGCCTCGCGGACAACATCTTCCAACCGCCCCCACCATCGCAAGTATGCGGCATTCGGGTCGCCATTGGGCTGATCGTAAAACGATCCCAGCGGGTCTAAGAGCGCTATCTCAATCCCGTTGTACCGCATAGCTGTCGCAAGCCATTCAACGACCGCATCGCTGTTGAAGTCGAGCCGACCATGTTCCCGGCTGTGGTACACCACAAGGCGTTTCAGCGCTTCGTCGGGTACTTCCATGTCCTTCAGCCACTTATTGAATTGGCCCTTGGTTAGCTCCATGTTGAAATACAAGACCCGGCAGTCGGGTCCAACATTCACATCGAATCTTCTAAGGAACGGTTCCCGCGTCACAAGCGACCGCGCCGCATTCAGCATTAGCGTGGTTTTACCGGCCTTCTTCTGCGCGTTGATTTGTCCGTTTCCCGCCCACAGATCGCAAAGGATCCAATCAACTTCGGGTGGTTCCTCTGCCAGTTGCTCATACGCCGATGTCGGCCACTCAGGCGGGGCCCAAAGCTCTTGGTCTAATTGGTGCTTCGCTTCCCGCTGCACCTTCAGGTCGTGCAGCCTCGCGGCGACATCACCATCAAAATCAAATTCGCCGGGCATCACTCCCACCACGGCTTTCGGTAGCGGGGTTGGTAGGCAGGCCGGTACGCTTTTCGGCGTCTATGCAGCACAACGGGTTTGTCGCGCCCGCGTGCTTTCGCCACCGCCCCAGTAACAGCCCGGTACCAATCTGCGGCGGCAACCTCCACCGTTCGCGCCTCGCCCGGTAGCTCACCACTAGCCCGCCGCTCCATCAGATCCAGGTAGGCATCCTGTATATTGTTGAGCGCCAACACAAGTCCTGCCCGCCCCTCCTGGGCGGCGTAAACGGCGTGCTGTACTTTCGCTATCATCGTCACGTGCGCGCCGTACTGGCCGCCCGCTAGCAACTCCACTAGCGCGCCGGTGTCCGCGTACTTAAGCAGTGTCGCGTGCGCCGGCATTCGCTGTAGCTCACGCAGTTCTAGTGTCGCGCCGCGTTGTTCGTGTATCCACACGTCAGCTTCACCAAAGCTCGTCGGCACGCTCGGCCCGCTCGACTTCACGACAGCTAGTGGAGTAACCCCATCGTCATCCATGCCCTTCAGGAGGTCACGCGGCTTTATCCGGCCATCGTGGTCGTACACTTCCGTGCGCACGGGCACCGGATTATCTGGGTCTTTCCAGTTCACGCTACCGGGGCACCGCAGCACCCGCGACAAATCAAACACATTGTCTATGCGTATTTTCCGCTTTGCTTCGGGCGGGCCGTCGGGGTGCTCTAGCACGTAGCTTCGGCTGTACCACGGTGAAAATAGCGCTTGGATAGCGGCCTGCTGTACTACCGTGCCCCACCGTTGGTAGATGTCCTTCCACTCGGCGCGGCTCCGGTCGCGGTCAATCACGGTGCTGTCGCCGCGCGGTGAGCCGATACGCCAAAGTGGTTGCTGCCCGTGGCCGCTATGTATCACGGCCACGCAGCCAATGCCCAAGATGCCCTCAAGTATTAGCCGTGCCTCGCCGCACTGCCATACCGCATCGAATTGTTCGCCGGGCTTCACATCCAGGTCCGCGAACAGCGCACACACACGGGTAATGTCGGCTTCCGTGCCGCGCCCATAGCGCACGTGCCGCCCAACAGGATTCACACCGAACCACACGTTGCGGTCCTGGGGCGGTACCCAGCCGGCCAGGGCGCGTACCTCGTGCAGCTCGGACACGAACGGCTTACCCGGCAGCGCGGTGTTAATCGAAACACGTTCCCGGTCGCGGTAGCCGAGTGCCTTTAAAACGTCAAAAAGCTGGGCGGCGCCAGGTTCCGCCACCTTTCGCGGTGGTTCCGTGTAGATACCGGGACGATTTCGAGGTACCATAAGGGTGCCAATCTCTTTGCGGTTGTTGGTACATCGCGCGGGGCAGGGTGCCAAAGTCCTTGCCCCGCGCAACTATTAGTAGGGTGCAATTACTCACGGACGTAACCCAGCAGCGGGCGCGTGGTAAATGCCATCCTGCTTGCGGGATGCAAGCCAATCCCAACCGTCGCGCTTACTGAACAGATTTTTCAGGCCAATTCGAGTCGGCTTGATTTCACGGCGGACGACGGCAATTTTTATTGCACGCCTGGTTACCGGAATGTCCTCATCAAAGCAAAGCCACTCCCACAACTCTGTTTCGGTCATGGTGGGCTTTTCATCTTCGTGCACTTAATAACCTTCCTTAGCTGGCATAGCTCAACGGCCGCACCGAAACTCGGTGCGGCGGAAGCCCTTTCAGGGGCCTACCAATTGAGCCGCCAAGGCGGTTATTACCTATTAGCCGTAAGCGTACTCCGCTGAAGCCCCGCCCGCTACGTTCTAAAACCTTAAAAGGTGTCGAATCGCCGGGCGGGGCAACAGGTTACGGGTTTAGTGACAAAACCGCATCTCAAAAGTGAATTGCACCAAGTGCGTATCGCGCATGAAGCTCAGCTGATTGTCTACAATCGCCCGAAGCTCATCGAATGTACCGGGAAGGTCTTGCCAGGCGCGCTCGACCCAAGTCCCGCCCTTATTGGTGTAGAACCGCGAAATGTAACTGCTGGTGTCGTCGTCGCGGTGCCAGCCCATCGGCTGCCCAACGCCTGGCGTCGGCTCCTGCTGCTCGGTCATCGTCATCGTGCGGCCACCCCGTCTTCCTTTGTAAATGTGTTCAGGACGATCTCAACGACAATGTCGCAGGAGTCCCAGTTGTCGTCAGCCTCAGCTATCGCCGACTCCAGCGCAGCGCAAACCTTCCCTACATCGTTCAGCGTGGCACTGGGAGTGCCCTCCCAGATACGCGAACACTCCAGGGGTATTGGCCTTTTGCACCTCTTCATTTTTGTTGCCTCCTATGGTGTCTGCCGCAGACTTCCTGCGGTCACCACCCCATTATGGCAAACGGGCCGAAACTGAGAACAGCCTTCTCACGAGGCGGTAACGGCGTTCCATGCCTCCAGGTGCACCGTACGCGCACGAAATTTTCTGCCCCGCCACTGACACCAGCGAGTGGAGCTCAAATCCGCAAACAGTTTACATGTTTGTAACAATGCCCGTAGGGCGGTTTGCGGCCCCGGCTAGCCGGGTTACCCGCGCGGGGCGTGCCGGGCCGGCAGCGACCACTAGGGCCACGGGAATCGCGCGCCTACAGCGTCGGCGGTACCGGGCTGCCGGGGTCAATCCGCGCCCCTTCGGGCAGCGCGGCCTGGGCGGCCATTAAGTTGGTGCGGAAGCGGTCCTCTGCCGTGCTGGCTGCCTCCGTCTCACACCACACGCAGCACCGAAACAACAACGCATATTTTCCACGGTGCACGGCTAGTAACCGGGTCGGCCCTTCACAACCCTGCGCTACACGCACGTTACACGCCAAGTCGCAAGGCCTTTGGCAGCTGCACTCGAAATAGTCGTGGACCTCTTGGGATAGCTGTAGCGCGCCGGTAAACCAGTCCACCCGCTTTGTCATGCGCTCGGTGGCGTAGTTCGGGTGGCCTAGGTGTGCCCGTGGTGCGCCCACACGCCACACTACTAAGTCATAATCCTCAACGTTTTCAACACTATTGCTGTCGTAGTCCTGGCTCTCGATGGTTATCGTGCCGTCGCTAAGGCCGGTCCGCAGCTCAGCCATCGCCGTATTCGCGCGCTCCCACATATCCGGCGACCACACCGGGTCGAACAGCGCGCTGTCGTCAGTCAGGTGCGCCCCGTCAATGATTCGTTCGGTATCGAGCATTGCCATCAACGTTGTATTCAGAGCCGGGCTCATAGGCCGGGGCGCGGTTAGTGCAGGGTATTTTGCCGTAAGTTGTGCCCGCCGTTGCTTGTTCATAGCCGGTACCTTACTCCCTTGTTTCGGTCGATGTGTCGATTAGCAATCCCGTTGGCGCCCAGGGGATTTGATGTCCTCTTTATCATGGGCGGCCCGCACAACTCGCACAACCCAATCGAAAAGATCTTGGGTGCTGAAATACATGGTATGCCTGATTATTGAGCTTCGCAGCTCGCCGCGCTTCTGCGCCGTTACGACGTGGTTCAGCCTGAACTGCACACCAAGCTCTTTGTTCAACCAATCCCATGCCGCCACTGTGCCCTTGAGCGTGGGCAATTGGCTTAACACCAAACCCTCAGGCGGGGTGAGCGTTTTGCAGTCAGGTTCGGGGCGGGCCATGGGTTTTGCTTTCTAGCTGGGGTTTACATGGATTATACGCGGTATCGGCGCGAAAGTACCGCCGTATGAGGCGTAATCCCTTGCAATGCGCCATTTTCGGCAAGTTACTGCCCGCGCTTCGCACCGCAACGGCGTAGGATTCCACGTAATACGCAGGTAATACGAGTTGAAAGGCGGTGAGCGCCATGGTTGATCGCGGCAAAGGCATATCGACTAGAGGCGATGTCCTCATCAATATGACTGCTGACGGTGTCGACCTCAACGACATTTGGGCAGAAGTGCAGGACGTACTCGCAATTTACAACGAAGAACGCTCCGCCATTCGTAACCTGTGCTCGTTCCGCACACTTAACGCTGCAGACGCAATTCCGCAAAGCATCAGCAGTGAAAGTTTCGAGGAAGCAACGGAGTTCGGTGTGCCGCGAGCCGTGCGCCCGCCAGCCGACTGGTTGAAGCTCGGGTACTCCTTCAAGGATTTCGACCTGTCGCTGCGTAGCACATGGAAGTTCTTACGCGAAGCTACCGCTGAGCAAGTGCAAGCCGGGGTTACGCGAATACTTGAGGCCGACAATAAGAACACCAACGGCTCTGTGCTAAATCGTCTGTTTAATCCGGCTACGGAAACCAACGAGTGGCAGCACACGTGCTACGGGCTATGGAATGCGGATGGAATGATCCCGCCACCGTATCTCGGCACGACCTTCGACGGTACACATACGCACTACCTTACAAGCGGGTCAGCAACTTTGGATGCCGCCGACCTCGAAGCCATGATGCACCACATTCGAGAACACGGCTACGGCATTGATCCCAACGGCGCGCAGCTGATTACATTCATGAACCCTGGTGACTTTGAAGGCTCGCTCATTACTTCCTGGCGGGCGGGCGTCGAATATGCTTCGGGCGCACCGTTGCCCAGATGGGATTTCATTCCGTCCCCGCTGCAGCCTACGTTCATCAGCAACGAAATCATCCAGGGCCCAATCCCGCCCGCCGACTACAATGGGTTGAAAGTTTGGGGTTCCTACGGCTACACGTTATTGTGCCAAAGTGCTTATGTTCCAGTCGGTTACGTGGCTATGGTTGCTACTTCAGGCCCCAACAGCCCAGATAACCCGGTAGGTTTCCGCGAGCACGTCAACACTGCATACCAAGGGCTACGGCATATCCCTGGGCACGGCCCATACCCGATCGTTGATTCGTTCTTTGCGCGCGGGTTCGGCGTCGGCACCCGGCACCGGGGCGCAGCGGTGGTTATGCGCCTTACAACGAGCACGACCTATACCGCACCAACTTTGGACGTGCACGCATGACCGCCCCAGAGCCTTGGAAAGAAGTCGATGACGGCGTTGATAAAGGGCCGTATGTACCGGGTTACCGTTTCAAGGATTACGGCGAAGAATCTGAAATGGGCTGGGGCCCAGGCTTAGTGCCGCACGTGCTCAATGGCCGGCCACCCTCTGAAGGCGGGCAGTATCTGCCGAAATGCCCGGAGGTACGGTTGCCGTGGTACGGCCTAACTCCATACCAGCCCGTCCGCCCGGCAGGGCAGGTGCTGGGCTACCCCGGCGATCAGGTTGCTGATTAACATGGGCCGCAAGGGAAGCCGCGCCGTTCGGCATTACCCGCCTGGCGTTATACCCGGTCAACCCGCTGCCGGGCACAAGCCCTATGCCAGCAAGGCACAGCAACGGCTTTTCTTCAGTAACCCGCGCCTACGCCGGTGGGCACTCGGTAAGGCGCACGCAACAGGGGAGCACCATGAGTTAGGCAAGGCTAGTAAGGCTCGGTACGCGGCGCTGCCGGGGCGCAAAGGTGCTAGCTATAAACGTGTCCCGCTGCGGCGGGGGCACCGATGACGTGGCCGGGGCGGGTGGGTCCTTGTAGGTAATTGTGACTAATGCAAACAACAAGCCCGCCCCGACCGCCCCAACCAAAGGCGTTGCCGTTACACACGGATGGCGCTGGTACAGGGTTGAAGGCAACCGCCTGCTATCACCGTTAGTTTGGCTGTTCCGGCACAATTTTGAGCTACCCCGCGACGGTGCGATGGACAACGTGTTCTTCTTGCCCGAGGCGCAGGCTATGTGGTGGACGCAGGTCAGAATGCTACACCGAAACGAATACCCATTCGCACTGACGTTTGGCCGAGTTGACCCGCCGTTTGAACCGGACCCGACGATGGCCGAACTACATAGCATGAAATGCGCCCACTACCAAGCGCTTGCGATTGTTACTTTTGAGCCGCTGAATCTGTTGGGGCACTACGACTTACCCATTATTGAAAACGACCGCAAGCCGGCATCTCTGCTCGCTATTCAGGAGTATTTCGGCGCTAGGCCCGCGCCGTTACACGTTACGTTCATCTGCACATTTAATGTGGCGCGCTCACCGATGGCCGAAAGCATGTTCCGCCAACAACTTTGCGCCCGCGGCCTAGGCGATAAGGTGCGCGTTTCTAGCGCCGGGACCAACGTATGGCAGACGGGCGGCATGGATAGCCGGGCGGCAGTCGAGTTAATCGCGCACAGCTACCCCACTAAACACGAGCCTACGCAGCTCACCGCCGAGCACCTTAACGCAGACCTGTTGGTAGCCATGGAGGGCCGCCACGCCGAGCGCCTGCGGGAATTGGGGGTGCCCCGTGAGCGCATACGCCTGCTCGACGTGGCTAACCCGCTGCGCGACGAGGACTTTGAGCCTACCTACAAGGTAATCTCGGCAGCCCTGCCAGGCTTACACGAGTGGGTTGATCAGCAGTTAAACATGGAAGGTGTTGGTACACATGGCTACTCCGATGCGCCCACGGGCTAAGGTCGCCCCGCCATTTACGCCCAAGGCGGTAGCAGCGGCCAAGGTCCGCAAGGCCACCCCGAAGCAGATCGCAGCGGCGCACGCGACAGCAGACCCGTTCGCGCACGTTAAAGTTGCGCACCCGCGCGCCCCAGCCCCTTACAAGCTCAAGGCCGCAGCACCCAAACCAGCGCCACGCGTTGGGCGCAGGGGGCGGTAGCTGTGCTCCCGGTGGCGGCTGATACCAGCGGTCGCCATCGGTTGAGCCGGGTGGCCGGGTGTGGGTCACATTCTCGCCTGCACCCGGCCACCGTTCTGTACCGCCTACGTACCGCCAACGCAGGCGTACTGTAGCCGTACCTAGCCCGTACCTAGGTAGTATGCCAACCGTACTAAACCCGCTGCACCCGTTGGCTTTTGCAGTTAGCTAACCCGCCCCTACCTGGGCATTTTCGTACAGGCGTTCGACGCCCAATTAGTTAGTAATGGTATAAATACCGGGGTGAGTCGCGGGTCCGACAGCCGGCCGACACCGCTGCACGAGTTGCGTGTCCTTGAGATCAGTGACCGGATAGCCGGCAGCTACTGCGGGAAGCTGCTGGTCGACGCCGGGGCGCAGGTGCGCAAAATCGAGCCGCCACAAGGAGATTGGCTGCGGCGTTACTCCGCCACCGGTTCACCGGTGGCGGATGGTGATGCTTCGCCATTCTTCAGCTATCTCAGCGCCGGCAAGCACAGCCTGACCATCGCTGCGGACTCCGAGCGCGGTCGCGCCGAACTCACCGCTGCCGACGTTGTGGTCATCACCGCAGGCCGGTCGCAGGCCGCCGCGCTGGGCATCGATCCGCGGCGGCTGCTGGCCGAATCTCCGCGAGCGGTCATCGTCACAATCTCCGACTTCGGCTGGACCGGACCGTATGCCGACCGCGCCGCCAGCGAGCTCACACTGCAAGCGTGGGCCGGCTCGCCCGGCTTTCGCGGCGATCCCGCCGGCCCTCCCATCGCCATCGGCGGCGATTTGGGGGAGTACATGGGCGGTGTGTACGCGGCTTTCGCCGCGCTGGCCGTGCGGCGCCGCGTCGAGCGCGGCGGGCCAGGCGAGCATCTCGACCTGTCCATGCTCGAGGCGATGACGGCGATGCAGAGCAGTGAATGGCTGCACTCGCAGCTGCTGCGCGTTCCGCCGATCCGCCGCACGCTGGAAGTGCCCTCCATCGAACCGGCCAAGGACGGCTACGTCGGGATCACCATGGTCACCGGGCAGCAGTGGCTCGACTTCTGCGCGATGGTCGAGTGCCCGCAGCTGGAGGAGATCGAGCAGCTGCGCTTCCAGATCGGCCGGTGGAGCTACCGCGACCTGATCCGGGAACAGATCGGCCCCTGGATGGCCGAACGCACCGTGGAGGAGATCGTCGAGCTCGGGCAACTGTTCCGGCTACCGATCGCCGCATTGGGCAACGGGTCCACGATCCGGGATATGGATTACGCAACGCAGCGGGGGGTGTTTGACCGCAACCCCGCGGGCTTTCACCAGCCCCGCCCGCCATGGCTCATGTCGGCGTGCGGGCCGGCGCCGGTGCGCGCCACCCCCGTTCGCGGTGGCGCCAACGACGAATCACCTTGGCAGGGAAGCAAACCCGAACCACAGCCGGCGCCCCAGCGGTTGCCGCTGGGCGGCGTGCGCATCGTCGATCTGACCGCGTTCTGGGCCGGGCCCGCCGCTACGCACCTCCTGGCCGCGTTCGGTGCCGACGTGATCAAGGTGGAATCGAT
>Ga0306926_10003889_pt1 | contig 15593 bp, 17 predicted proteins | sample flu12Cox44000178_FD_203759 | JGI IMG/M metagenome (GOLD analysis project Ga0306926, IMG submission 203759) | Lab enrichment of tropical soil microbial communities from Luquillo Experimental Forest, Puerto Rico - flux8day.12C.oxic.44.000.178 (v2)... | ecosystem: Environmental > Terrestrial >...
TTTTACCCGGTTTTTCCCGGGAAAACCGGCAATCAGACCGAGCCGATGCCGGGCATCGCGTAGGGCGGGTCGAGCCCGACCCCGCTGAGCCTGCCGAACAGCTTGGTCAGGGTCAGCCGGTCGGCGAGCGGCAAGGGGGGCGCCAGGAGGGCCGCGATGTTGGCCTTCAGATGCTCGGGGTCGCCGGTGCCGAACAGCACGACATCGACGCCGGGCTCGTGGCGGGCAAAGCGGTAGGCGGCTTCGGTGACGGTCTGCGCCCCCGCCGCGTGCAGCAGAAAGCCGAGCGGGTTTGGCGCATCGGCGAGCCAGCGCGGCAATTCGCGGCGCTGGGTCAGCTCGCGCAATGCGGTCGTGAGCCGTTCGGGCCGCGAAAAAATGTTGCGCACCGCAAACATCAAGAGCGTGCCGACCCGGTTGGCGATGGTGCGCGGAAAGACTGTCGCGCGGGCGTTCTGATGCATCATGTGAAAGGCCACCATCACGACCTCCCACACCTCGTCCTCGACGGCGCGTCGCAGCATCTCGTGCTCGGGGTCCTCGGAGGCGGCCTCGGTGACGCCGAGATGGCGCAGCTTGCCCTTGTCGCGCTCCTTGAGCAGCGCCGGGGCGACGACCTCGCGCACCTGCTCGTAGGCGGCGGGCATGACCCCGTGCAGCTGAAAGATGTCGACATAGTCGGTGCCGAGCCGGCGCAGCGAGGCCTCGAGACCGGCGACCGCGCGCTCGGCCATGTGCCGGCCGTCGCCGCGCGGGATCCACGCCTTGGTGGCGATCACGACATCCTCGCGCCGAACCTGCCCGACCGCCTCGCCGACGATCTCCTCGGTGCCGTAGGCGGCGGCGGTGTCGAGCAGATTGACCCCGATGTCCAAGGCCTCGCGGATCAGGGCCACAGCCTCGGCGGTGCTCCTGCCGGTGCCGAGCCCGAGCCGGCTGAACCCGCCGCAGCCGAGCCCGGCGACACCGACCCTGAGCCCGGTCCGGCCCAAGCTGACATATTCCATGACCCCTCCGGAACGAGTTGCCTTTAGAAGCTAGCAAAAAATGGCGAGCCGCCCCCATATTTTGGCGGCAGCCAGGCGAGCCGGCCGGCTGCCTCAAGAGGGCTCGAGGATGCAGACCCAGAACCGCTTTTTTGACGATATCGCGCGGGTCGCCGCCGGCGCGCTGGGGACCCTGTCGGGGGTCAAGACCGAAGTCGAGACGCGGCTGCGCGAGCAGCTCGAACGAGTGCTGGCGGGAATGGACCTGGTCAGCCGCGACGAATTCGAGGCGGTCAAGGCGATGGCGGCAAAGGCGCGCTCCGAGCAGGAAGATTTGGCGCGGCGGGTGGCGGCGCTCGAATCGCGGCTCGCCGCTTTTACTTCACCCGACAGCCCAGAGCGTCCGGCCCCCGCCCCGAGCTCGTCATAGTCGCGGCGGGAATCCACCGCATTAACCCAAATATCGGCTTGCGTCGATCGTCCTACGTTGTCAGCTTCGGTTTCAGGACGTAGAGGCTTGTGTCAGGGCAGAGACGGGCGCCGCCCGTCGACCCGCTCGAGGAGCGCCCGATGACCTCTGTTTCGCTCGCCGAACCGACCCCGTTCTCGGGCAACCCGATCGACCTCGTCGAAGAGATCGTCATCGCCAATGCGTGGGCGCACGACCGGGCGAGCGAAGAAGAATTGGTCGTCGAGATCTCCGGCCGGTGGTGCGACTATCGGCTCTACTTCGTCTGGCAGGAGGAGATTTGCGCGATGCACTTCTCCTGCGGCTTTGACATGAAGGTGCCGAAAGGGCGCCGCGGTCCGGTCTACGAGCTCCTCGCACTCGCCAACGAAAAGCTGTGGCTCGGGCATTTTGATCTCTCGGCCGAGGACAATTCGCCGGCCTTTCGTCACGCGATCCTGTTGCGCGGGGTTGCGGCGGCGAGTGCGGAGCAGGTCGAGGATCTCGTCGATATCGCCTTGTCGGAATGCGAGCGCTTCTACCCGGCCTTCCAGTTTGTCGTCTGGGGCGGCAAATCGCCGGCCCAGGCGATCGCCTCGGCAATGATCGATCCGGTCGGCGAAGCGTGAGCGAGGGCCCCGGCGGCATGGGCGAGGGCGAAAGCCGGGGGCGCGGCCTGGTGCTCGTCGGGTGCGGCAATATGGGGAGTGCGATGCTGCGCGGCTGGCGCGCCGGCGGCGCGATGTCGCGGTTTCACGTCGTCGAGCCCGAGGGTATGCCGCCGGATTTTGCGCCGCCGGAGATAGAGTGGCACACCACGCCCGACACATTGCCGCAGGAGCTCACCCCGGACGCGGTCGTCTTTGCCGTCAAGCCGCAGGTCGTCGATGCGGTGCTGCCGCCCTACCGGCGCTGGGCCCGCCCGGAAACACTCTTTGTCTCGATCGTCGCCGGCAAGACCTTGGCCGGGCTCGCCCGTGGTCTCGGTGCCGCGGCGATCGTCCGCACGATGCCGAACACCCCGGCGGCGATCGGGCGGGCGATCACCGTCGCCTGTGGCAATCCGCGCGTCACGCAGGAGCAACGGCGGCTGTGCGACCGGCTGCTCGCCGCCATCGGCGAGAGCGCCTGGGTCGAGGACGAGGCGCTGCTCGATGCGGTCACCGCGGTGTCCGGCAGCGGACCGGCCTATGTCTTTCTGCTGATCGAAGCGCTCGCCCGCGCCGGTGAAGCCGAGGGCCTGCCGCCGGCCCTGGCGCTGCGGCTCGCCCGCAGCACGGTGGCGGGAGCCGGCGAGCTCGCCCGTCTCTCCGCCGAGGACCCGGCGAGCTTGCGCGAGAATGTCACCAGCCCGGGCGGCACGACGCGTGCGGCACTCGACGTGCTGATGGCCGCCGACGGTCTCGAACCCTTGCTCGCCCGCGCGGTCGCCGCGGCGGCGGCGCGCTCGCGCGCGCTCGCCGGCTGAGCCGCGCCGGGCCGGAACGGGAAGATGGCAAAAACCGCGGCCGCAGGCGGACGCCGCCGTACTCCCGACAGCGGAACCCGAAGCGACGCCGACCGGATCATCGATGCCGCCCTCGCCCGGATCGCCAGCGACGGCTGGCGGCATTTGTCGCTCGCCGCCATCGCCGATGCGGCCGGGCTGCCGATCCTGCGGGTCTACCGCACATTCGGCTCGAAACAGGCGATCCTCCGCGGTCTCCATCGTCGGGTCGACGAGGCGGCGCTCGCCCAACCACCGCCGGCCGAGCCGGCGGAGCGCCCGCGCGATCGGCTGTTCGATCTGCTGATGCGGCGATTTGACACGCTGCAGCTATACAAACCCGCGCTCGCAGTGCTGCGACGCGAATTGCCGGGCGATCCGGCGACGGTGCTGTGCGCCGGGACCGCGCTGCTGCGTTCGATGCGGTGGATGCTGGAAGCCGCCGATATTTCGACCGGTGGTCTGCGCGGCGCGCTCGCCGTCGAGTTTACCGCGGCGGCTTATTTGTCTACGATGCGGGTTTGGCAGCGTGACGATTCGCCCGATCTTGCCCGCACGATGGCGGCACTCGACGCGCGCCTTCGTCGGATCGAGCGGTGCCTCGCGCCGACGCGTCGTCCGCAGCGCGACGAAGCCCCCGCTACTCTCTAGTTTGCTGCACTGCGAAATGAGCTTGACGCGGATTACAAACGGTCCGATATGAGGCTCGTTGTGCGCCGCACAATACCCCACAGCCCTTGAACCGGAACCCGCCGATGGCCGATGCACAATCACGCCCGAGCTTCTTCGATTTTGATGTGACGAGGATGATGTCCGACTTCCGCTTTCGTCCGTTCGACGTCGATGCATTGATGGCTTGCCAGCGTCGCAACATCGAAGCGCTGACACAGGCGAGCCAGCTTACCGTGGAAGCCGCCCAGGCGGTCGCGCGGCGCCAGATCGAGATCGCCCGTCAGACCCTCGAAGAGATGTCGGCGTTGCTGCGCGACATCGCGCAGCCTGCTTCGACCGAGGACCGGATCGCCAAGAACACCGAATACGCAAAGCAGATGCTCGAAAAAAGCGTCAGCAACGGCCGCGAAATCACCCTGCTGGCGACCAAGGCCGGAACCGAGGCAGCCGATGTTTTGCGCCGGCGGGCTTGCGAAGGGCTCGACGAGATCCGCGACTTCGCGAAGCACCAAGGAGCGAATTGACCCATAGCGTCCGGATCGCGTCGCTGCACGAACCGGCTTGGTGCCGCAAAACCTTCCACCCTACCGCGGCAGATGAACGCGGGCGCGCAGACCGCCCTGCGGCGACGTCTCGAGGGTCACTTCGCCGCCATGACTGCGCGCCACGTCGCGGGCGATGGTCAGGCCCAGCCCAACCCCTCCGGTCGACGGATTGCGCGAGGGATCGAGTCGAATGAATGCGCGGAATGCGCGATCCCGATCCGCCGGCCGGATCCCAGGTCCGTCGTCGTCGACCAGAATGTCGATCCCATCGCCGACCGCGACCCCGGTCAGCCGGACATGGCTGCCGTGACGGCGAGCGTTGTCGATCAGGTTGCCCAGGCACCGACGCAACGCGTTAGGTCTTACCAGCATCACGTATTCGGATGGTGCAGCGACGGATAACGGGGTTCCTTCGCGCCGCATTGCGGCAGCGATGTCCTCGAGCAGCAGCGAAATATCGGTCTCGACCGGCGCCTCGGTCCCTTCGCCACGCGCAAAGTCGAGATAGCCGTGCACCATCCGCTCCATCTCGGCAACATCGGATTTGAGCTCTGCGACCGCAGGGTCGTCGCGAAGCAGCTCCAAGGCGAGTTTCATACGCGTCAACGGTGTGCGCAGATCATGCGACACCCCGGCCAACATTTGTGTTCGTTGGCGGACTTGGCGTTGAATCCTATCGCGCATCTTCATGAACGCGATCGCTGCCTGGCGGACCTCGACCGCGCCTTCGATCTTAAAAAACGGAACCGGACGTCCCTTTCCGAACCCTTCGGCGGCCGCCGCCAGACGACGTAGCGATTTGACCTGGTTGCGCAGAAAGATCGTGGCGACCGCCAGCAGCACCAGAGAGGAGCCGACCATCCACATCACGAAGATGTAGGTGGTCGAGCTGTACAGCCGGTCGCGCGGCACATTGACGCTGAGCACCGCCCGGGGAAGTTGTATGTTGATCCGGATAGCGTATGGATCGCCGGGAGTCTCGATATCAAATGGGAGGTTAACCCGTCCTCGCATTGCCTGGGTCAGCTGATCCTCGAGCAGGGTACGGCCGGAGGCCGGCCGAGCAGAAAGCCTTTCGCCGGGTGTCACCTTCACGTCGAGGTCGGTCAGCGCAGCGGCCCGTTCGAGCGACCGAACGGCTGTGGTCTCCGAGCCGGCGCCCTGCATCGTCTCGATCAACAGCGCGATGTCGGCGGCGACTCCGGCCGAGAGCCGCCATGACACCGCCGCCCAGTGGCGGTCGTAAAATATCCAGGTGGCGATCGCCTGCAGCAACACGAGCGGCACGACGACAATCAACAGCGATCGGCCAAACATCGTGCGCGGTAGCACCCGTTTGATCCACCCCCGCGGGCGGATTTCGAGCTCGTCCCGAGCCTCCTGCTCCAGCCCTACCGTACCGATCTCCGCTTCGAGCTCGTGCACCGACATGATCGTCGTGGTATCCGCGTCAATCGGGCTTGAGGGCATAGCCGGTGCCGCGGACAGTCTGCAAGTAGCGCGGGAACCGCGGGTCACGCTCGATCTTGCGCCGTAGCCTCGTCATCTGGACATCGACATTACGCACATTGCCGCTAAACACGCCGCCGAGCGACAGCTCCTCTCGCGAGATCGGGTGCCCCGCCCGCTGTGCCAAGACAGAAAGCAGTCCCGTTTCGGCCGCCGTCAGATGCACCAGCTCGTCGCCGCGAAACAGCTCGCCGCGAACGGTATCGAAGCGGTAGCCGCCAAAGCGGATTTCGTGCTGACCCGCGTTCAGCACGGGCCGGCGCTGCAGTATGTTGTGGATGCGGAGGAGCAGCTCCCGCGGCTCGAAGGGTTTCGCAAGGTAATCGTCGGCACCCTGCTCCAATCCGTTGACCCGGTCCTCCGGCTCGGCCATCGCGCTCAACAGCAGGATCGGGACTCTGCCCTCGCGGCGCAACACGCGCGTCAAATCCAATCCGCTCTCTCCCGGCATCATCACATCGAGGACTACCAGGTCGAAGGCAAAGCTCGCCAGCTGCGCTCGTGCTTCGCTTGCATCTGCAGCGACCGTAACGCGAAATCCGCCATCCGAAAGATATCGCCGCAATAGCTCTGCAAGGCGCGTGTCGTCATCGACGACCAGCAGGTGGGGTTCAGTGAGATCGGACACGCCAATAATCATCACGCAGGCATTATATGCTGGACCCACCGTCAGTGCCTATTTCCGGTGACATCCGCGCGAAGCGGCGTCGGTCATTCTCGTCAGCGATGATCCCGAGCAGGACTTTGCGGAACCCCTCCACCGCCCTCGCTCCGGCTTGGTGATACGCGTTGGCGACACGGGAGCGTTGCGGTTGCGACAGCTGGCGCTCGAGCTCGCGCCCCTTCGCGGTGAGGTCGAGAAGCCGTTGCCGTCGGTCCTGAACGCCCGGGCGTTGGGTAATAAAGCCTTGCCGGACCAGTTGACCGAGAACACGACTGAGGCTCTGCTTGGTGATGCGCAAGATGCCGAGCAGCTCACCGACTGTCATCTGCGGGTGACGCCCGACAAAATGAATTACCCGATGATGGGCCCTTCCAAATGCGTGCTGCGCGAGTATCGCGTCGGGCTCGGCAGTGAAATCGCGGTAGGCGAAGAACAGCAGCTCGATCCCCTGCCGCACCTCGTCCTCGATGGCGGCTGGTGCGACGACGAACGATTTTATGTCAGCCATATTGACTTATCTCGCAACCTCGGATAATGTTCAGCCGTTATAGGTAGTATAGGGTTCGCGGCCGGTCGTCGCTTGGTTCCATGCGGTCGAACCGCGCGAATCGGGGTATTTCGTTGCGAGGAACACGCCATGTCCATGATCCCCTTCGACGATCGAGACGGCCTCATCTGGTACGACGGCTGTCTCGTTCCCTGGCGCGATGCCAAGCTGCATGTGCTGAGCCACGGGCTGCATTATGCGAGCTGCGTCTTTGAAGGCGAGCGCGTCTATAACGGTAAGGTCTTCCGGTTGGAGGATCACAATGAGCGTCTTCGCAATTCGGCGCGGCTTCTCGGCTTCGAGGTGCCCGCCAGCATGGACGATCTCGCCGAGGCGACCCGAGAGCTGATCTCGGCGAACAACATTACGGACGGTTACGTCCGCCCAATCGCATGGCGCGGCGCCGAGCAAATGGGCGTGTCCGCGCAGGCAACCAAAATTCACCTCGCTCTCGCTGCCTGGGAATGGCCGGCCTATTTCTCGCCGGAAGCCCGCGCCAGGGGCATACGCATGAAATGGGCGAATTGGGCGCGTCCGGCACCGCACACCGCGCCAACCGACGCGAAGGCGGCCGGGCTCTACATGATCTGCACATTGTCAAAGCATATGGCAGAGGCGGAGGGGTGCGACGACGCCTTGATGCTCGATTGGCGCGGCCAGCTAGCCGAGGGCACCGGGGCCAACATCTTCCTGGTTATCAACGACGAGCTGCACACCCCGACGCCGGACTGCTTTCTCAATGGCATTACTCGCAAGACCGTCATCGGGCTCGCGCACAGGCGCGGCATCAAGGTGGTGGAGCGGGCAATCATGCCTGACGAGCTCGGCAAAGCCCAGGAGGTGTTTCTGACCGGGTCGGCGGCCGAGGTGACACCCGTCGGTGAAATTATCGGGAAAGTCGGGAACTACCGGTTTACACCGGGCGCGATCTGCCGGCTGATGTGGGAAGACTTCGACCGCGCCGTCGGCAAGCAGGTGGCAACGGCGGCCTAGAGCGCCCTCTGGAATGGCGGCGTCCAGCGGTCCCGCGCCGCATCGTCTTCGACCCGAGCTTCGACCCAGCGTTCGCCGCTTGGCGTCTCCTCGCTTTTCCAGAAAGGCGCCTCGGTCTTCAACCAGTCGATCAGGAAATGGCAAGCTGCGAGGGCCGCCTCGCGATGCGGCGACGCCGTTGCGACCAGCACAATCCGGTCGCCGGGTTTGAGCCTGCCATAGCGGTGGATTATCAGCGTGGCATCGAGCGGCCACCGGCTGTGCGCCTCGGCCTCGATCTCGGCGAGCTTTCGCTCGGTCATGCCGGGATAATGTTCGAGGGTCAACGCCGAGATGCGGTCACTGCCGCCCATATCGCGCACCAGCCCGATAAAACTCGCGACCCCGCCTATCCGATGGTTGCCGGCAGTGAGCCGTTCGAGTTCCGCACCGACATCAAAATCCTCGCGCTGCACCCGGATCATCGTCTCAGCCTCCGGTGACCGGGGGGAAAAGCGCTACCTCATCGCCCTCGCGGACGGGGTGGGCGCGCCCGACATAGTCCTGATTGACCGCCACGCGAACGAGCGCGAGGTTGCCGAGCGCCTCGGCATGCCGATTGCTTCGGGTTCGCAGCCAATCGAATAGCCCTGCGACATCGTGGACGTGTGGTGGCAATACGACTTCTTCTTCTGCGCAGCCCACGCGCGCCCGCAACCAGGCGAAATAGAGCAGTTTCACCCGATCACCTCGGAGAAGGGCAGAAAATCGACCATCGTCCCAACCGTAAGTTCGCTTACCATTTCGTCGAGGATGACGAGGCCATCAGATCGCACAATCGAGGAAAGGATTCCGGCCCCGTCCTTCGGATATTTGACGGCGACGGCGGCCCCGTCCGTGCGCGCCAAGTTCGCCCGCAAATACTCGCGGCGCCCCGGCTTCTTGCGATAGCCGAAACCGGCTCGGACCGGAAAGAGTCGAGGCTCAGAGACGCTAGCACCGGCGAGCTTCGCGATCAGCGGGCGGGCCAGGACGAGGAATGTCACGATTACGGCGACGGGGTTTCCGGGGAGCCCGATCAGCGGCACTCCATCGATTTGGCCGAGCGCCACCGGTCGCCCTGGCTTGATCGCGAGCCGCCAGAAATGCAAGGTGCCGAGCTTCTCGACCGCCGATTTGACATGGTCCTCCTCGCCCGTCGAGACGCCACCCGAGGTGACGATCAAATCGTGCTCGGCGCTCGCCGCGGCGAGCGTGTCGATGAGCACCGCCTCACGATCGGGACGGATGCCAAAGTCCGTGACCACACAACCAAACCCGGCGAGAAGTGCTGCGAGCATGAAGCGGTTGGCGTCGTAGACGGCTCCCTGGGGTAGCGGCGCACCCGGATCGCGGATCTCGTCACCGGTCGACAACAGCGCCACGCGCAACGGTCGAAAGACGCTCAGCTCGCGATGGCCAAGGGCAGCGCCGAGGCCGAGATCTGGCGCACGCAACCACCGCCCCGCCGGAAGCGCAACCTCGCCTGCGGCGACATCCTCGCCGGCGTGACGGCGGTTCGCCCCCCGCCGGATCCCGGGCCTGATGAGGACGCGTCCGGCCGCGAAGGCGCAATCCTCCTGCATCATTACGGTATCGGCACCTTCAGGCATCGGCGCACCGGTAAAAATGCGGATCGCTTCGCCGCGCCGCATGGGCCGATCGAGCGGGTGGCCCGCGGCCGCCCTCCCGGTGACCGGCATGAGGGTGTCGCGATCGGTGGTCAAATCGGCGTGAGCGACCGCATAGCCATCGACCGCGCTGTTGTCGTGCGGCGGCAGGTTCATCGCGGCGATGATGTCGTGCGCGAGGATGCGCCCGGCGGCCGCTTGCAACGGCACCATCTCAGTCTCGACGATAGGCGCGACGCGCGCTTGGATTTGGGCGAGCGCGCTCGCGACGGTCAGCAAGTCACCGCCGAAGGCGAAGCAGTCGTCGCTCAGCTGGGCCATCGGTGACATTCCCCGTGACCGAGGATGAAAGTGGCGACCGCGCTTATATCGGACAGCGGCAACCAAGGCAGGCTGAGCTCGGGCAGCACCTCGTCGGACGCGATCGCGACGACCAACGGGTCTTCGGGATGCAGGAGGGGTTTTCCCAGCGAAGGACGGTAGACCTCCATCTTCGGATGAGGATGGTGCTTGAAGCCCTCGACGAGGAGAAGATCGACCGGACTCATCCGCCGAACCAGCTCCTCGAACGTGGGCTCGGCCGCACCGCGCAGCTCGTGCATCAGGGCCCAACGATTTTGCGAGGAAATCATCACCTCACGCGCGCCCGCCTGGCGATGCCGCCACGAATCCTTGCCCGGATGATCGACATCGAAAGTGTGATGCGCATGTTTGAGCGTCGAGACGGTGATGCCGCGGGAGACGAGTTCGGGAATCAGCGCCGTCAAAAGTGTCGTCTTGCCGCTTCCGCTCCAGCCGGCGAGACCGAAAACCCGCATCGCTGCCCGTCCCTTCGGACTCACTTAGGGGCCGACCACCCGGCCCGCAACGTCACCTTACGCCAAATGCTGCGATTTGCGGCGGCCAATCGGGTCGGTGAGCGGCGCGCCGGTCATGTGCCGGAGGCCGGCCTGCAGGTAGTCGTAACCGGTAACCAAAGTCAGCGATGCGGCAATCCACAACAGTGTCTCGCCGATTGCGGCGACCGGCAGAAATCCGGGGCCCGCGTCGCCGACGATCAATATCGCGATCGCAACCATCTGGATGACGGTCTTCCATTTGGCGAGCCGCGAGACCGGCATACCGACGCGCAAACCGGCGAGGTACTCGCGCAATCCCGACACCAAGATTTCGCGGCACAGGATCACCAGCGCCGGCAGCACCGCCTCCGCCGAAAGCCGGCCGAACGCGGTCAGCATGAACAGTGTCGCCGAGACCAGTAGCTTGTCGGCGATCGGGTCGAGGAAGCGGCCGATTTCCGACTGCTGCTGCCAACGCCGTGCCATGTGCCCGTCGAGCCAATCGGTCACCGCAGCCGCCGAGAACAATGCGCAGGCAAACCAGCGGGCGTAGTCGCCCGGCACATAAAAACTCCCGATCACGACCGGTATTACAAGGATGCGCGACAAGGTCAGCAGGTTGGGAAGGCTGGTGAGCAGCACGCATCACTCCCGGTGGGACAGAAGACGAGGATGAATGGCGGTATCTTATCCATCGCCGTGGAAATGATCATGAACCTTTTTCGCGACAGTCTTGCTGATCCCCGCGACCCGCTCCAGCTCGCCGAGGCCGGCACGGGCGACGGCTCGCGCCGAGCCGAAATGGTGCAGCAACGCGCGCTTGCGCCGCGCGCCGATCCCGACGATCTCGTCGAGCGGCGAGCGCCCCAAGGCCTTAGTTCGCTTGGCTCGGTGCGTGCCGATCGCGAAGCGATGCGCCTCGTCGCGCAAGCGCTGCAGAAAGTAGAGCACGGAGTCACGCGGGTCGAGCGAGAATGGCGCTCGGCCGGGCAGAAAGAAGCGCTCGCGGCCGGCGTTGCGGTCGGGCCCTTTGGCTATCGCGCCGATCGCGATGTCGTCGATACCGAGCTCACCAAAAACGCCCTGAGCGACATTGAGCTGTCCGAGGCCGCCGTCGATCAGCACGAGATCAGGCCACATACCCCGATCGCGCTCCGGATCTTCCTTGAGGGCGCGGGCGAAGCGGCGTTGCAGCACCTCGCGCATCATCGCGTAATCGTCGCCGCCCCCCGACACCGCACCAACCTCGCCCGATGGGGGAGTGAGAGCGGCGCCGGAGCTCGCCTGCGCCCTTGCGATGCCGCGGATCGTGAATTTCCGGTAGGCGTTCTTGATCAGTCCGTCCGGGCCCGCAACGATCATCGCCCCGACCGCGTTCGTACCCTGGATGTGGCTGTTGTCATAGACCTCGATACGGTTGAGCGGACCTTCGAGGCCAAATGCAGCGGCGACCCCGTCGAGCAATTGACGTTGCGAGGCACTCTCAGAAAGGCGTCGGCCGAGCGCTTCGCGGGCCGCAGCGACAATGCGGCCGACGAGCTTTCGCTTCTCGCCGCGCCGCGGCACCGCCAAGGTTACGCGCGCGCCGCGCAGCGACAAGGCCTCCTCCACCAGCTCGTGCTCGATCAGCCGATGACTGAGCACGACGAGCGGAGGTTTACCGCGATTGTCGTAAAACTGACCGACAAACGAGGTCAGCACCTCCTCGACGGTGAGCTGGCGGTCGTGGCTCGGGAAATAGGCGCGATTGCCCCAATTCTGGCCCCCGCGAAAGAAGAAGACCTGCACGCAAGTCTGACCGCCGGCCTGGTGCGCGGCAATCACATCGGCATCGACGATCCCTGGCACATGGATCTCTTGATGTCCCTGGACCAGCGACAAGGCGCGAATACGATCGCGGATCAACGCCGCCGCCTCGAAATCGAGCGTCTCGGCCGCCGCCTGCATCTCAGTCGCCAACCGTTGCTGTATGTGATCGCCGCGGCCGGACAGGAAGGAGCGAGCTTGGTCGATCAAAATCGCATAGCCCTCCCGGCTGATGCGGCCGACGCAAGGGGCGCTGCACCTCTTGATTTGGTGCAGCAGGCAAGGACGAGTTCGAGCAGCGAAGATGCTGTCGCTGCAAGAGCGCAACAGAAAAGCTTTCTGCAAGGTTACCAGAGTGCGATTGACCGCCCCGGCCGAGGCGAAGGGACCGAAATAGCTGCCCTCCTGGGTTCGCGCGCCGCGGTATTTGGTGAGCTGCGGAAAGTCGTGATCAGCGCTGAGATGGATAAACGGAAACGACTTGTCGTCGCGCAACAATACGTTGAAGCGCGGCATCAGCCGCTTGATCATGTTGCATTCGAGCAGCAGCGCCTCGGCCTCTGTGTGAGTGACGACGACCTCGAGCGCCGCAGTTTCGGCGATCATACGCCGCACCCGGTTCGACAACCCGGCGGGGTGAGCGTAGTTCTGGACCCGGCCTCTCAGATTGCGTGCCTTGCCGACATAGAGCACGTCCCCCTTTCGATCGAGCATGCGATAGACGCCAGGTTGCACCGGCATCGTCCTGAGCGCCTCTCGGATCGCCGCCGTGCCGGCGGTGATCCCTCTGGGCAGCACGTGCACCGGACCAGACCCGTCAATCTGCGGCATATCGATTTTTTCGATTGTCTGCGAGGAGCCGGCGAAGGCTCCCGGAGCACGGCGTGGATCCATCGGCGGGACCTTTGTTCGCCGTGCAAGGCGCCGTGTCGAGGACGTGTCCGCCCGCGCATCCGTCATAATATCGTCAATCGATCCCGTCATTGGATCGTCAACCGGTTGAGGCGCCATCGCGATTTCCATATATCCACGAACTCGGTGGATAACTCTGTTGAAAAGTTGGAGCGAGCGAACCGAGATTGCAGGTGCTGTCGAACTTTGGACATTTTGATTAAATTTTAGGCAATATCATAAGAGATTGATTTAATGATATTTTCTGATCTATTGGTTAATTTTTTTTGGACCATCCGACAGCCGGATCTTTTGCGGCATTGTCGCGCCATCGTCACAATGCCTGTGAACAAATCGTGGGCCCGACCGATCGGCAGCAAAGAGTCGAGCCGATTCCTCGGGTTAGCATCGGCGTGCGGCGAGCACCCCATTCCCGCATAGCGCGAACCTCTATTCGATAATCGGCGACCGCTGCGATTGCGCCCATCCGAGATGCTGCCCGCCGTCGAGGGCGATCATCTGACCGGTCATCGCCGGTGCCGACAGGATGTAGCGCAGGGCCGCCGCAATCTCCCCGGGGCTGGTGCCGCGACGCAACGGCATTGTCGCGCATTGCCTGGCGAACTCCTCGGCGCTCTGCCGCGGGCTCGGCAAAGTGGGACCGGGTCCGATGCCGTTGACCCGGATACGCGGCGCCAAGGCGAGCGCCATTGTCTGGGTCAAGGTCCACAACCCGGCCTTCGACAGCGTGTAGGACACGAAATAGGGAGTAAGCGACCACACCCGCTGGTCGAGCAGGTTGACGATGACACCGCCCGCACTCTTCGGCAGCCGCTTTGCAAAATCCTGGATCAGCAGGAACGGCGCTCGCAGATTGACCGCGAGATGCAGGTCCCAGCTTTCACGCGTGACGGCCTCGACAGTATCGGCGGCAAAGACGGCGGCGTTGTTGACCAGGCAGCCGATCGGCCCGAGCGCCTGTTCGGCGCGCGGCAGTAGCTCGCTGACCGCGCCTTCGTCGCAAAGATCGGCGGCGAGTATGACTGCCGTCCCGCCGTTCTTACGGATCAATCCGACCAGCTTTTCGGCCGCCGCGTGCGAGCGATGGTGGTGAACGGCGACAGCAAATCCATCCTCGGCGAGCGCCCAAGCGAGGGCCCGGCCGATTCGTCTCGCACCCCCGGTAACCAGCGCCGCTTTGGGGACCGGGAGCATCGGCATCGCCCCATCGAACAACTCCTCATGCTCGAGCTCAGCGGCGGGCACGGCGTCCCCGTTGCTGCTGTCGCGCCCGCATCTTGGCGCGCGCCACCTCGCGTGCCGACACCCCGGCGCGCCCGGCGATCGATCGGCCGCGTGGGCCGCCGGTGCCCTTCGTCAGAGTCCCTTGCTTGCCGGTAGGCTCGACCTGGAGACCGAGGTCGGCCTGCTCGAGGCGGCGGATCTCGTCACGCAGACGTGCCGCGTCTTCGAATTCGAGATCCGCGGCGGCCTCGCGCATGCGCTTTTCGAGATCGCCGATGACGGTCTTGAGATCCGCTCCTTGGTAATGGGCGGCTTCACCCTCCGACAGGCCAAAGGTCACGTGATCGCGCTCGTAGACGCTTTCGAGGATGTCGGCGATGCCGCGACGCACGCTCTCCGGGGTGATCCCGTGCGCGGTGTTGTAGGCCTGCTGCTTTTCGCGCCGCCGGTTGGTCTCGTCGATCGCCGCCTTCAGGCTGTCGGTCATCCGGTCGGCGTAGAGGATCGCCCGGCCGTCGATATGCCGGGCGGCGCGCCCGATCGTCTGGATCAGCGAAGTGCGCGAGCGCAGATAGCCCTCCTTGTCGGCGTCGAGCACGGCCATCAGCGCGCACTCAGGAATATCGAGCCCTTCGCGCAGCAGGTTGATCCCGATCAGCACATCGAACACACCGAGGCGCAGGTCGCGGATGATCTCGATGCGCTCGATGGTGTCGACATCGGAATGCATGTAGCGCACGCGCAGCCCGGCCTCGTGCAGGTATTCGGTCAGCGCTTCGGCCATCCGCTTGGTCAGCGTGGTGACCATGACCCGATGACCGCCGGCCGCGGCCTCGCGGCATTCCGCCATCAGATCGTCGACCTGGTTCTCGACCGGCCGGATGATGCAGGGCGGGTCGACCAGACCGGTCGGACGGACGATCTGCTCGACAAAGACACCGCCGGCGCGCTGCATCTCCCAAGGCCCCGGGGTCGCCGAGACAAAGATCGTCTGGCCGCGCATCGCCTCCCATTCCTCGAATTTGAGCGGCCGGTTGTCGGTGCAGGACGGCAACCGGAAACCGTATTCGGCAAGGGTCGACTTGCGCATCCAGTCGCCGCGGAACATCCCGCCGAGCTGCGGCACTGTGACATGGCTTTCGTCGACAAACACCAGCGCGTCGCGCGGCATATACTCGAAAAAGGTCGGCGGCGGCTCGCCTGGCTTGCGGCCGGTCAGATAGCGCGAGTAGTTCTCGATCCCGGCGCAGCTGCCGGTCGCCTCGATCATTTCGAGGTCGTAAGTGGTGCGCTGCTCGAGCCGTTGCGCCTCG
>Ga0306926_10003893_pt1 | contig 15590 bp, 14 predicted proteins | sample flu12Cox44000178_FD_203759 | JGI IMG/M metagenome (GOLD analysis project Ga0306926, IMG submission 203759) | Lab enrichment of tropical soil microbial communities from Luquillo Experimental Forest, Puerto Rico - flux8day.12C.oxic.44.000.178 (v2)... | ecosystem: Environmental > Terrestrial >...
TAAGGCCGCCGAGGCGCGGTTGCGGTAATGTTGATACGGGCGTTCCCTTTCGCCGGCTTATCAGTTACGAGACAGCACTGCAACAGCCGGAACGGGTAGGCGATCATCCGCGAGTTCAGCACATTCTCGACGGCGATCCGTGTCTTGAAGGTGGCGCGCGGGGACAATTATGCACTTTACTGAACAGCGGTTATCTCCTATATTAGATTTCAAGGAGATAACTGATGACCCCGCTTCCGACCGAGCTTTCCCATCCGTGCTACCATAACGACGAGGCAGCGCGCGTCGTCTTCGAAGCGATCCGCTGGCCGGATGGTCCGTTCTGTCCGCATTGCGGTGCTCTTGATACCGTCGCGCCGCTAGGCGGCGAATCAATGGGATCGGGGTGGTATTGGTGTGCGCCGTGCCGCGAGAAGTTCACGGTGCGCGTCGCCTCTGTTTTGGAGCGCTCGCACATTGCGATGCATAAGTGGTTGCTCGCTATTCGGCTTATGACCGGCAGCAAGAAAGGGATCAGCGCTCACCAGCTACATAGAATGCTCGGCGTTACCTATCGGAGCGCTTGGTTCATGGCGCACCGGATTAGGCTTGCTATGGACGACAGCGCTCCGAACGCGCTCGGTGGCGCCGGCAAATTTGTCAAGGCCGACGAAACCTACATCGGAGACGAGGCACGCAACCGGAAAGGCAAAACGCCGAAGAAAGAAGCCGTGTTCTCGCTTGTTGAGCGCAACGGCAAATCACCGTTCATTCCATGTCGCTAACGTGACCGCGAGGACATTTCGCCCGATCATTGTTTCAGCCGCTTCAACAGGCTCACATTTCCGCACGGACGAAAGTGGAGTGTACTGGTCTGTAGGCGAGGAGTTTAAAACTCATCGTACCGTCAACCACGCCGCTGAAGAATACGTTCGCGGCGATGCGCATACCAATACGGCGGGGCTAAGAGCGAGACTTCGCCTTATGAACGCGGTCCTTAGAGGCCGCGCGCTCCTTTCGCTTCGGAGGTGGTGGCGATTTCGGATTCTTGCCGTGTGGTTGCGGCGGCATGTCTAGGAACCGCCGCACAACACGCTCCATGCGGCGCGCGATCTGATCCGCCGGAAGTTGCTCGTTGTCTCCTTTGTCTGATCTCAACTTTCTAAACCGCGTCGGGCTATTATCGCCGCTGGGGTGACGTGTCCGTGAATCGCCTCACCAGCGCATCTCTTGTTGACTCGGTGCGAATGTGGTCGCGGTCGAATGGTTCACCTACTACCTGGCGCACCACATTCGCAGCATCGGCTAGAAGCGTGTCAGCATTTGCCTCATCCCAAAGAAGATTGATCATCTCTAGGCATCGTGATTCCATGTCACGGGAGTTCATTCGTGGAAGACGCGATGGATTTACCAAATAGCGAAATGTCATCAGCATGTGATATCGCGCCGCTTTGTATGCACTATCGATCCTGCGATTCCGAAACAGGAATTCCAAGCGATAGGCGGCATAGGCCGAGACGTAATATGGCTCAAGCCGATCCCCCTCCTTGAAAATCCTATCGCCGACCATTTCTCGGATGGTCCGGTATCCCCGTGTTACACGGGTCGGCTCATCTAAAAACATGGCAGCGAATGAACGAATCAATGCCTGCGGGACGACAATACGTGTCTTTTCGATGGCCGGGAACCTGTCATACTGACCATCTCGCCTCTCGTAGTATAACTTATGAGGCTCGTCATACGAGTTGAAGAACGCCTCCAACTTCTTAGCAAAGTCAGTCAAGGCATACAGTTGTTCTGGCTTCAGTTCTGTTTGCCGATTCGTTGCTTTGATTATCGCCTCTATGACGTTCTCATCCTGCGTTGCGATGAGGCGCAGCGGAATGGATACTGACTCGAGATTCCCCCTGCGCTGGCCGAATACCACATTGCTAGTCTGGCACCACCCGTTGACTACTTGGAAGTCCTCGATCGCGAACTTGCTGCCAAGTTGGCGTATGTTCCTAGTAATTATGGTAACGCCGTTATTCATCAGAACGAATCTCGCGCGGTGCTCGGATTCTAGTGTGCCACGCATTTCAGCATTGACTTCATTATAATCTTGCCAGTCACGAACATTTTCATCGAAAATGCTGCCTAGAATATCGTCGCCACTATCATCCGATATGATAGTGATAAATTCCCTTGCTGGCACGAAGCCTAAGTAAGCTTGCTCAACACCAGGAACTGCTGGAATTTCCGAGCGATCTTTGAAGGAGAACTCCCGCGCGACTGCGGTTTCGGTCTGATTGTACAACGTATGAAGCTGATTCGCTCCAACACAGAAGAACTCGACCGGTCCAAACAACTGAGACGCCTCCAGCGCAGCCACACATCCATTGCGCCGCGCTAGAAGATTTTGATCATCGCTCCAGGTTCCGGTCGTCACATAGTAAAGGCGACATGATGGCTTTGTTCTGAATAGACTGCCTCGATCATAGACAGCTTTCGCAACAGCCGCAGCTTCGATGAGTTTTGGTCCGCGCGGTAAATGCGGGATATCTCGGAAAAAATCTTCCACTCCAAATCCGATGTTTCCTATCTTGGCGCTCTCGAATGAGTTTCCTCGATCAGCTTCCACGAAGACAAAGCTTGCTTCAAGATAGCCGTTACGTTCGGCCAATTCATTGATAGAATCAATATCGGTGACCAGAGCGCCATTCACTATGATCGCTACTGCATCGATCCCAGTTCCGCCCTCCTCGCCGACGACGATATCCCTCGCGTCAAAAGTGCGGGCATGATGTCGACGCACCGTTATGAAAGCTGCCAAATGCTCGAACTGTTGATCCTCCGGCAAATCCGCTATCTGATGGCTTCTTACGAATTCCACAAGTACGGCCGTCGTTATCCTATCCATTAGCGCTTCCCAATTTGGCCGGCCAAACGGAAGCGAGGATAGCGACATTTGATGTTCAGTCAAGTGCATAATTGCCGCGCGCGGGGTCTTAGCCGCCCATTCGCGCTGCGCGATCGAGACCATTGCCAGGGTTCTCTGTCAGACCATAGGTCTTCGTGCAGCGCAATACTGGGATCCGTGAACAAAAGTCGGCGGCCCCATTGGCCCATAAAGCTGCTCGAACTCGCCGGCGAGGCTCGTCGGCGCGGCGCGGGCAAGTCCACACTGGAAGGTAAAGTCACTTTTTTTCTATGGGGCAAGCGACTATTTTTGCAGGGGCAACGAGGGACGAAAATCACAGCCCTGGGAGCTTTTTCATCGTGGCACGAGTATTTCCTGAAGATCCTGCTCAGATTTTTATTAGCTGCGGCCAGAGCAAAAATTCTGACGAACTCTCGACCGCGAAAGAGATAGCGATTCGGCTTGATAAGCTGGGTTATCGGCCATACGTTGCTGTACAAGAACAGGTACTGTTAGGGGTCGCAGAAAACATTTTCGAGCAGCTTGGCAAATCGGAATATTTTGTATTTGTCGACTTCAAGAGAGAACGTCTAAATAAAACATCGCCAGCTATACATAGAGGCTCACTATTTTCCCATCAAGAACTGGCCGTGGCACATCATATTGGCCTCGATGTGTTAGCGCTTCAGGAGAGAGGGGTAAGAAAAGATGATGGGTTGCTCGGATCTCTCCAGCTTAATGCTATCGAGTTTAGCGACAGACATCTGGTAGCGCATGTTATCGCGAGTGAGATTCAGAAGCGACATTGGAGCCCGCACTGGAAAAACGCGCTTGCCGTTCGCCGTAACCCTGCTTCGTCCAGCGACGCTCACGATGGAAGGTTTAACCACAGGCTCGGAAGATATTTTTTCATAGACGTGACGAACCGGCATTATCACAAGATGGCAACTAACTGTTATGCGCTCTTAGAGAATGTAGTGAAATTAGATCCCCTTACCGAAACACCCGTCAAAGCGATAGAGTTGAAATGGTCAGGCTATATCTTTCCGTGGGCTCATATACCTGCCGAAGGCTCTCGATCATTCGATGCCTTTTTCATACTCCATGACCATCCTTTACAACTTAGATTTAATACATTTTCAGATTCGACAGACTTCGTCCCAAATATAAATGGTCAGGGCTCTTATGAACTACGATACGTGGTGATCGCAGATAATTTTCCTCCTGCGCGTTGTACCGTCACACTGGATCTGAATAGCTCGCTCGAGTTGACGACCCTGAGGTGATGCACCTTAAAGGCTCGTGCGGGTCACTTTGGTCTTGGTCTTGATCCGCTCATAGGTTGAATAGGCTCTCACGTCCGGCTGAGATACTCACACCCATTAAGGCACACTCGTTCACTCGTTCAACATGCATGTAGGAGTGGCCGCCGCCATTAAAATTGAGCGGTAGCTTGCCGGCGGGGGGCGGTGTTGTGTTCCGCAAGAACGGCGCCAGCCTCTGAAAGCCCAAATCCTTGAGGCAGGAGATCGTCCGGGCGATGGAGACCATCGCCGCGGGCGGCTAGGAATCCCGCGATTTCGGGGCGGCTCAGAGAGAGGCTGGCTGGAACGAATAAAGAACATATATTCGGTTGTGTCACCCCCATTTCGTTGCCGGTGTGAGCTCTCCGATGCGTGTCGCGACCGCCGATCCGTCAAGCAGCACTATTGGCGGCGCAGCGGTATGCTCAACTCGACGCACTCAACGGGCGGCGAAGCCTTAATGCCGATGTATTCCTCAAGGCGGCTCGTTCGACATGATGATCGTGCCCGAGGCGGCGAACATGCCGCCGACACCGTGGCAGACCGAGATCTTGGCGTCGAGGACCTGCGCAGGGGCAATACCGCGCATCTGGCGCACGCTTTCCTGCAATGCGCACATGCCGTACATGCCGGAATGCATGTAGGAGAGACCGCCGCCGTTCGTGTTTAGAGGCAATTTACCGCCGGGGGCGGTGTTGCGCTCGGCAATAAAGGCGCCGGCCTCGCCGCGCCCGACAACGCCCAGATCCTCGATTACCGTAAATCGGCAGATGCGCAAAGGCGTCGTAGATCATCAGATGGTCGACGTCGTTGTGCGTGATGCCAGCCTCGGCAAAGGCCTTGGAGCCGGCGACACGAAACGCGCGCGAGGAGGTAAAATCCGCCATTTGGCTGACTATCGGGGTCTCGACACTCTCGCCGGTGCCCGAGCAGGTAGACCGGTCTTTGCGAGAAGTCGCGGGCGCGCTCGGCGGTGACCAGGATCAAGGCGCCACCGCCATCGGTTACCAGACAGCACTGCGCAATAGCCGGAACGGGTAGGCGATCATCCGAGAATTGAGCACATCCTCGACCGTGATCGACGCCTTGAACGTGGCCCTGGGGTTCTTGGCCGCCCATTCGCGCTGCACGACCGAGAGCGTTGCCAAGGTCTCGTGCGAGAGCTCGTAGGTCTTCATGTAGCGCAATACCGGGATCGTAAACAAAGTCGGTGGCCCTGGGACGGCCCGCAGGGCCGGCCGCCCGGGGGCCATATGGCTGCTCGAACTGGTCGGCGAGGCTCGTGGCTGCGACGAGCTTTCGGGTGCACCCTGGGTCGAGGAGTTTCGCGCATTCCTCCACACCCAACCGGGTGAGCGGGTACACTTGGGCAAACACGCGAGGACGGCGCCTATGTCGATTTTCAAGACTGCACTCGCTGCTGCCATCATGATCGGCATCTCTGGCGTTCCGGCAGCTCAACCTGTGAGCTGCTCGGTTAGCGAGGCGGATGTCGTCTGCACCGAGCAAGGGTCCATTCGGGGCGTGCCTGAGGGCGCGACGCTAGCCTTCAAGGGCATCCCGTACGCCAAGCCCCCGATAGGGATACTGCGGTGGAAGCCACCCGAGGCTCCGGCGCAATGGGACGGCATCCGGGACGGTAGCCTTGTGGGTGCCATATGCCCGCAGTTGGCCGGCAAAGATGTCAAGGGCGAGGAAGACTGTCTGTATCTCAACATTTGGCGGCCGCGCGAGAAACCGGACCGACCGCTGCCGGTAATGGTTTGGCTCACCGGGGGCGGGAACCATTCACTTTCCGGCGAAGGGTCGCCGTCTTTCGGGGGCGTCAAATACAATGGCGAGGAACTCGTGCCTCAAGGTGTCATCTTCGTCAGCTACAATTTGCGTCTGGGGGCGCTTGGCTTTCTGGCGCATTCGGGGCTCGACGCCGAGCGTCCGGAGAAGATTTCGGGCAATTACGGCAGCCTCGATCAGATCGCGATGCTGCAATGGCTACACCGGAATATAGGGGCTTTTGGCGGTGATCCCTCTCGAATCTTCCTGTTTGGGACATCGGCCGGGGGCGGCAACATCTGCGCGCTGATTACCTCGCCTTTGACGCCCGGCCTCATTCATGGTGTGGCGATGGAGAGCAGCGTCCCGGTCGGCTGTGAGATGCAAACGCTCGCCGATGCCGAGAACGGGAGCGGCGGGCGCGTGATCAAGGCGCTGGCCTGCGATACCGCTCCCGACATCGCCGCCTGTCTTCGCGGCAAGAGCGTGGCAGAAATCATCTCGGCCGTGCCGGGGAACTTTAGCGTCCTGCCGCGGGTGTATGGTCCCAATGTGGACGGCCATGTCTTCCCCGACCAGCCGATCAAGCTGATCATCAGCCGGCAATATCCGCCAATGCCAATAATCATTGGCAATACGGCCGGCGAGACGAAGTCTTGGGCCGATAGCGCCGGCCCGATAACCGACCAAGGCAGCTACGCCACTGCGATAGAGAAGCTCTTTGGGGCCGCTGCTCGCGACCGTATTCTCGCCGTCTACCCGGCCAATTCATATCCGACGCCGCGAGAGGCATTTGCTCAGCTTACCACCGATGCGGAGTTCACTTGTCAGAGCCGCCGCGTGGCTCGAGCCCTCTCGCAGGCGCGAAAGGAGCCGGTTTATCGTTACTTATTCAACCATGCGCTCGAGAACGCCCCGCAGCTGAAAGCCCTTGGGCCGACCCACACGATCGAGCACCCGTTCTTCTTCGCGTGGAAGGGGAAGTATCGGCCGTCCGAGACTGATCGAGCAGTTCAGCGCCACATGGTGGGCTATTGGACGCGCATGGCGAAGACGGGAGACCCCGCCGGTGGGGGTGACCCTGAATGGCCGGCCTACACGCCCAAAAACGACGCGTATTTGGAGATCGGTGCGACCACAGCCGCGAAAAGCGGTCCTGCTGAAGCGCATTGCGACTTCTGGGACGAGATACCGCTACTCCGGCCACACATTTAGGTTCGGTCACTCACGGCGGCTCGTTCGAAATGATGATGGTGCCTGAGGCGGCGAACATGCCGCCGACGCCGTGGCAGACCGAGATCTTGGCGCCCTCCACCTGCGCCGGGGCGATACCGCGCATTTGGCGCACGCTCTCCTGCAAGGCGTACATGCCGTACATGCCGGAATGCATGTAGGAGAGGCCACCGCCATTGGTGTTGAGGGGCGCCGTGTCCGGCGGTGAACTCGCCGGTATTGAAACAACTCGAAGCTCCGGGCCCCCTCAAGCTACAGGGGCTACGGTTAGGCCAATCACCTGGGTATAAAGGGGGGGCAATGACCAAAGTATCTCTTGCGCTCGTCGGTCATCGGTCGGATCCAGATAGCGCAAAGCCGCTCTTTCCTGCTGCGGCCGTTGTTCTTCTATAAACGATCCGATCGCGCCGAGCTCGAACAGCGCCTTATCATCATCTTCAGGAAACGTCTTCACCACAATGGAACAAGACCGGGGGTGCGGAAGTGCGGTCCGCAGCGTCTCTGGCACACTGTTTCTCAGGGCGCAATAAGCGCGGATCAGGCGCACGACGCCCGATTCCGTCGGCGCCGCAACCGGCTCTTCCGGGACCCCCAAAATAACTTGGCCCCTATGATCCTCCAGCACACAGCTCAAACTCTGCGGCCAGTGATTGTAAATGTCGCGGCGGAATGCATCCTCTGTTGTGCGTACAAATTCAGGCAGGTGATGCATATGTTCCTTTAATATTTTTTCATACGGCACCGTGCCGGTCGGCCGATCCCCCGAACCGCCAATGATTCTTCGAACGTGGTCAATCGACGCTGAAAAAGCATCCTGCGCGCGGTGATACACCTGCATTGAAATTGGGTCGCTGAACAGCTCGCCAAAATCAGCACCTATCCTCGGCCGACCGCCTTCGACACCGAAGACCGCCAGTTGACGTCCGGCGCGGCCACGCAGTGCGCTGGGCATATTCAGCTGCTCGCTTGAAGCGCCGTGGACACCGGACAATGGGTCGGCGGCAATCGACACCACGTTTACGCCGGCACGAAGTATTGCTCCGGCACACATCGCGCAGGGATCGAGAGACGATACGATGACAATTTCTTCCAGCGGAGCCGGGAGGCGATATCGCCCGTCCTTAAACAGCCAGTCCACGAGCTGTCTCTCGACGTGAGCTGTCGAGTGGACAAGACGTCCGTTTTGAATCACCGCATTTAGAGCTTCCGCAAAAACATCGCCCGATTTCGTTAGAACAAGGCCGCCTATGCCGAATGTCCCCTGTCGAGAGGCTTGCTCGGCGAGGTTGGCGACCCATCGGCTGACGTCTTCGCTTGAGCGAAGCCAGCCGCTGGAGGCACGGACTGCAGGAAAGAGAAAGCTCATTCGCAGTTCCTCATGGTCCTCGCTAGCTCGACTGATGACCGAGAAACAGCAGAGAACAATAAAACAGTCCATTCAGGATCATCAACCATATCGTGAAATGCCGGAATCGTTTGATCGTCGGATCGTGCCAGCCGATAAGCACCGGATCCATTATGGCGTCACGGGTCACGTTGGCGGTATCCGGGGCTAAGGGGTTTCTTCTATCACGGTAAATCCGGAATTTATTAGGGTAGAATTGTTCATCTTTGAACCAATGACCAATTTCCCACATTTTGTTAGCTTCGTCGATCTTATATACCACGCTGGTCATCTCCGAGAAATATTTCTCGATGTCGCGGATGACCCACCATCCCACGACACAAATTCCTTGGACCAGGGATCCCGCACCCAGCACAATGAAATAAAAATAATGATCGGGACGATTTCCTAACACTTTGAGCAAACTTTCATCCAGAAGCGATCGGACGAATCCGGAGTTTATTGCCAGAACTCCGGCGATAATCCCGATCATCACAGCGCCAGCACCCTGCCGGTAACCATCGAGGCGGGTCTGCATTGACCTGTAGACGTCGGAGACAATGTTTGAATAAATCTGATTTCTGCGAATATCATCCTGCCAAATAGGCATCGCCGACTATCCTCCAACGAGACTACAAGCCACGATAAAGCTTAGCCATCCTCACGGGGATTTCCTCGCGTTGCGCTATCTTTCCTCCAAGGTCTCCTCGTTCGACATGATGATCGTGCCGGACGCGGCGAACATGCCGCCGACACCGTGGCAGACCGAGACCTTGGCGCCAGGGATCTGCGCGGGGGCGGTGCCGCGCATCTGGCGCACGCTCTCCTGCAAGGCGTACATGCCGTACATGCCGGAATGCATGTAGGACAGGCCCCCGCCGTTTGTGTTCAAAGGCAATTTGCCCCCGGGGGCGGTGTTGCGTTCGGCAATAAAGGCGCCGGCCTCGCCGCGCCCGACAAAGCCCAGATCCTCGAGCCCGTAGATCGGCAGATGCGCAAAGGCGTCGTAGATCATCAGATGGTCGACATCCTTGTGCGTGATGCCGGCCTCGGCAAAGGCTTTGGCGCCGGCCACGCGAAAGGCGCGCGAGGAGGTGAAATCCTGCATTTGGCTGACCATTGGCGTCTCGACAGACTCGCCAGTGCCTATCAAGTAAACCGGCTTTTGCGGGAAATCCTTCGCGCGCTCGGCTGAAACCAGGATCAGTGCGCCCCCGCCATCGGTCACCAAACAGCACTGCAACAGCCGAAACGGGTAGGCGATCATCCGGGAGTTCAGCACATCCTCGACGGTGATCGGCGTCTTGAAGGTGGCGCGCGGGTTCTTGGCCGCCCATTCGCGTTGCACGACCGAGACCATCGCCAGGGTCTCGTGCGTCAGCCCATAGGTCTTCATGTAGCGCAATACCGGGATCGTAAACAAAGTCGGCGGTCCCATCGGCCCATAGGGCTGCTCGAATTGGCCGGCGAGGCTCGTCGGTGCGACGACATTGCGGGTGCGCCCGACACCGGAGCGGCCGCTTTCGCCATGGGTAATCAGCACGGTCTCGCACAGGCCCGAGGCGATCGCCGCGGCGGCGTGGCGGACATGGATCATAAACGAGCAGCCGCCGACCGCGGTGCCGTCAACCCATTTCGGAGTGAGGCCCAAATAATGCGCGACTGTCACCGGCGTCTCGCCGGCGGTCGCGATACCGTCGATGTCTGCAGCTTTGAGCCCGGCGTCGGCTATCGCATTGAGTGCGGCGTCGGCGTGCAATTGGATCTGCGACATGTCGGGAATGACGCCGAGCTTTGTGGTCTCGGCAGCGCCGACGATGGCGATCGATTTCGGCTTCATCGCAGCTAGCTCCGGGCCGGGCGAAAGAGGGGGAGGGTGATCTCGTCGTCGAGCTTCTCAAAGGCGACTTCGACCGGCATGTCGAGCTGCAGCGCCTCCGGGGTCTGCGGACAGCCCGTAATGTTGGTCATCATGCGCGGCCCTTCCTCGAGCTCGACGACCGCGATCGCATAGGGTGGGGTGAAGCCCCCTACCGGCCGGTGGTGGATCACGTAGCTGTAGAGCCGGCCCTTGCCGCTTGCCGTGAACACGCTGACGTCGCGCGCGGCGCAAGCGGGGCAGAACGGCCGTGGCGGAAAATAGACCTTGCGACACGCGTTGCAGCGCTGCAGGCGCAATTCGCCGGTGCGTGTGCCGTCCCAGAAATGCTGCGTCTCGGGTGTCGGCTGCGGCCGCGCGCGTCTTCCTTCGGACATTCTTCTCACCTCACCTCAGGGTCACCGAGGTGACTTTGCCGCCTGCCGCGAATTCGGGCAAACGGAATGAGGGCGCCCGGGGTGCGAGAAAATCAGCGGGTCTTGGTCTTGTCCCGCGCTATGTTGCGGTCGATTTTTTGCGGCAGTTTCGATTTCCATTGTTTTTCGATTGATAGGCCGTTTGAATTCGCTGATTCGCGGCAAAATTCCATTGATATTCGATTGATCCGCCAAGTAACGAATTTGCTCCCGTAACCGCCTGATATAAAAGGCGTCTATACTTGCCGATACCGCCGTGTCGCGGCGAAAAAACGCGATTTTCGTTGTATTCCGCTCCGGATGGTGGTGGTAGCGGCGGCCCGATGAGAGGGTCTTTGACGCCTGCCGGGAATTCGGGCAAACGGAATGCTGCGGCATCGGAGGAGGGCAGGGGATGGCGGGCAGCATTACGCCAGCGGAGTTACGGCGGCAGTACCAGGCCGGCGGCGAGATCGCGATCGTCGACGCGCGCGAAGAGGGGAGCTTTCACGAGCGGCATCTGCTGATGGCGTCGTGCCTGCCGTTAAGCCGGCTGGAGTTGTTGGCGCCCAGCCTGCTGCCGCGCCGCTCCGCGCCGATCGTCGTCTGCGATGCCGGCGAGGGGCTGGCCGAGCGCGCCGCCACGAGGCTGATCGATGGCGGATACACCGACGTATCGGTCCTCGCCGGCGGGGTCGCCGCCTGGGACAAGGCCGGGTTTCCGGTCTATAGCGGTGTCCACGTGCCGAGCAAAGCCTTTGCCGAGGTTGTCGAGCACGAGTATGGCACGCCCTGGATCAGCGCCGAGGAATTGGCCGAACGCCAGAAGCGCGACGAGCGTCTCGCGATCTTCGACAGCCGCTCCTACGAGGAATACCACTCCAACAGCATCCCCGGGGCCATCAGCGTGCCCGGCGCCGAGCTGGTCTATCGCTTCGACGAGCTGGTGCCGTCGCCGGATACCTTTGTCGTCGTCAATTGCGGCGGGCGGACGCGCAGCATCATCGGCGCTCAGTCCTTGATCGATGCGAGTGTGCCGAACCGCGTCGTCTCTTTGAAAGACGGCACGATGGCCTGGCACCTCGCCGGGCTCGGCGTCGTCGCGGGCGCCACCGGCCGTGCTCCCGAGGTCTCGAATGAGGCGATCGCCGAGGCGCGAGCGCGCGCCGACACGGTTGCTCGACGCTACGCCGTTCCGGCAATCGACCAAACAACACTCGCCACATGGCAGCGCGAGGCCGACCGGCGCACCCTCTATGTGCTCGATGTGCGCGACCCGGCCGAATACCGCGCCGGCCATCTGCCGGGCTCGGTCATGGCCCCCGGCGGCCAATTGGTGCAGGAGACCGACAGCTGGCTCGGTGTCTGGGGAGCCCGTGTCGTCCTCGTCGACGACACCGGGGTCAGGGCGCGCATGACCGCATCCTGGCTCAAGCGCATGGGCTGGGACGCGGTGGTGCTCGAGGGCGGACTTTCCGGGATCGAGCTGGAGCGCGGAGAACCGGTGCCACTTAGCGGGATTTTGCCGCTCGCCGGCCCCGAGCCGGCAATGGTGCAACCTACCGATCTGCGGGCGAACCCGGCTGTTGTCGTCGATCTGGCGCTGAGCCGCCACCATCGCGCCGGGCACATCCGGGGTGCCTGGTTTGCGCTCCGCGCCCGGCTCGCCGAGGCGCTCGACAAATTGCCGGCGCAAGGCGAGCTGGTGCTGACCAGCGAGGATGGAACGATCGCCCGTTATGCCGCCGCCGAGCTTCGCATCCGCCGGCCGGTCAAAGTGCTCGCCGGCGGGACTGCGGCCTGGAAGGCGGCCGGGCTGCCGCTCGATACCGGGATGGGACAGCTCGCCAACGAGCCCGACGACATCGCGGTTTCCGCCCGTGATCGGCCGCCGGCCGAACGCGAGCGCTACATGCGCGAATACCTTGCCTGGGAGGTCGACCTCGTCAACCAGATCACCCGCGATAGCGACTGCCGCTTCCGGCTCGCGCCGGCGTAAAAATGGGAGGACCTCTGAAGATGCGTTTTGCACACCCGATCTTTCTTGTGGCCGCGCTTGTGCTCGCTTTGGTGCGGCCGGTCTATGCGGAGGAAGCCGTGAACGGTCCACTCTATACCGTGGTCTATTTTGAGGTTGACCCGACCGAGGCGGCGCAGACCGCCGCCGCTGCCCGGCAATATGCCGAGGCGAGCAGCAAAGAGGACGGCAATCTCGCCTTCGAGATGTTCCAGGAGATCGCGCGGCCGAGCCGGTTTGCGGTCTTAGAAGTGTGGCGCGACAAGAACGCTGGCGAGGCGCACGGCAAGGCTGCAGCCGCGACAACGCTCGGGCAAAAGCTGAAGACCTCGATGATCGACGGGTTCGGCGAGCGCCCGCACACCGGCCTCTCGGTCGTGCCGGCAAAGGGACAAGTTCCGGCCGGGGCGATTTACGTCCTCACCCATGTCGACGTCTTTCCAACCTTCAAGGATCAGGCGACGGAGCTCGTCAAAGCGCAGGCCGATGCCGCCCGTAAGGATGACGGCAATCTGGGGTACGACGTGCTGCAATGGGATGGGCATCCCAATCACTTCACTCTGGTCGAGGCGTGGCGTGACCGCAAAGCCTTTGATGCCAGCGCCGCCGCGGCCCACACCAAGGAATTTCGCCAGAAGCTGACGCCGCTTGAAGGTGCGCTTTATGACGAGCGGCTATACCAGACTGTCCGCTAGCGCGCTGCCCCTCACCCTCCTCCCCGGACGTGATCCGGGGATCCGCGGGTCCCTCTCTCTCCCCGCCCGTGGGGAGAGCCCCCGGAAGGCCGCCCGTCAAGGCCTGCCCCTGGCTGGAACACGGGGGCGGGCGTTCCAGGGGTGGGTGAGGGGCTCCCGGTCCAGGCTCGTTCCCGTCCTCCTGGCATTTATCGACCTTTCGGTGCTGACGGCCGGAGCCGGAGCGGCCTCGCCTGCGGCGGCGGTCGAGGCTGAACACGGCATGGTGGTTTCGGCGCAACATTACGCCTCCGCGGTCGGCGCCGGGATTCTCGCCCAAGGGGGTAACGCGATCGATGCGGCGGTCGCGGTTGGCTATGCGCTCGCCGTTGTCGATCCGTGCTGCGGCAATATCGGCGGCGGCGGGTTCATGACCATCCACCTCAAGGACGGTCGGGACACTTTCATCAATTTTCGCGAGACCGCACCCGCTGCCGCGACCGCCGCAATGTATCTCGATCCCGCCGGCAAACCGGTCGCCGATCTCAGCCGCTCGGGCTATCTCGCCGCCGGCGTGCCGGGCACGGTGATGGGGCTCGAGCACGCTGCACAGGAGTACGGCAGGCTCGCGCGCGGCGTGCTGCTCGAGCCGGCGATAAATCTGGCCCGCGACGGCTATGTGTTGAGCCGGGCCGACGCCGACATCCTCGCGATCAAGGCGGACCGGTTCGCCAAGGACCCGGTCGTGGCCCGGGTCTTTCTGCGGCCCGACGGCAGCCGCTTCGAACCGGGCGACCGGCTTGTGCAAACCGACCTCGCGGCAATGCTCGAGGCGATTGCGCAGCAGGGTCCCGACGCCTTTTACAAAGGCCCGATCCCGGCGGCCGTCGAAACGGCCAGCAGCGCCAGTGGCGGCATCCTGACGGCGCAGGACTTTGCCGACTATCGGGTGACCGAGGGGCCGCCGCTGACCTGCTCCTACCGCGGCTATCGCATCGTTTCGGCACCGCCGCCGAGCTCCGGCGGCACCACGCTCTGTCAGATCCTCAATATCCTCGAAGGCTATGATTTGAAGCCGCTCGGCTTCGGCTCGGCGCGATCGGTGCACCTGCTGGTCGAGGCGATGCGCCATGCCTATCGCGACCGCAACACCTATCTCGGCGACCCGGCCTTTGTGCAGAACCCGCTCGAGCGCCTGTTGTCGACGGACTATGCGGCCCGCATCCGCGCCGAGATCGATGCCGGCAACGCAGCACCCTCCGCGGCGCTTCAGCCGGTTCACGAGAAAGCCGAGACGACGCATTATTCGGTCGTGGACGGCGAGGGCAACGCGGCCGCGGTGACCTACACGATCAATGGCAGCTTTGGCGCCGGCGTGATCGCCCCGGGCACCGGCTTCTTTCTGAACAACGAGATGGACGATTTCACGGTCAAACCCGGCACCCCAAACCTCTACGGTCTGGTTCAGGGCGAGGCCAACGCGATCGCCCGCGGCAAGCGGCCGCTGTCATCGATGGCTCCGACCCTGGTCGAGAAGGATGGCCGGGTCTTTCTCGTCCTCGGCAGCCCGGGGGGTTCGCGCATCATCACCGCGGTGCTCGAAACGATCCTCGACATCGTCGATTACGGAATGGCGCCGCAGCAGGCTGTCGAGGCGCCACGGGTCCACCACCAGGGGCAACCCGACGAAATCGACTTCGAGCGCTCGGGCCTGACCCCCGAGACGACGGTGGAACTGACCACGAGGGGCTACAAGCTCGTCGAGCAGCGGCCGTGGGGTGCGGTCGAATTGATCGAGATCGCCAATGGCCGGCTCTACGGGGCCAACGACCCGCGTCGCCCGGCCGGCGCCGCCATCGGCTATTGAAGAGGAGGTCTCGTGCGCTTCTCGCCGCTTGTCGACCGCATCGCAGGCGAGCAAACCGGAGCTTGGCGGGTCCATGCCGAAGGCATGCGCCGCCGCGAGGCCGGCTACGACGTGATCTTTCTGACCGTCGGCGATCCCGACCAGGCTGCCCCCGCCGCGGTCGTCGACGCGACGATCGAGGCGTTG
>Ga0306926_10003897_pt1 | contig 15588 bp, 11 predicted proteins | sample flu12Cox44000178_FD_203759 | JGI IMG/M metagenome (GOLD analysis project Ga0306926, IMG submission 203759) | Lab enrichment of tropical soil microbial communities from Luquillo Experimental Forest, Puerto Rico - flux8day.12C.oxic.44.000.178 (v2)... | ecosystem: Environmental > Terrestrial >...
TCATCGCGGGTGGCAAAACAGGTTCGCGTGAGGCTTCATCCCGACATAAGACGACCTCGACCACGGCCCCCGCGTCAATCCGCAATTTCTTACGGATGTCCCCGTGAATCGCCAGCCGGTAAGAGCCCTTTCCCCTGGAGACGAGCGTGGTCCTAAGGGGGGTTCCCTCTACTTCCCCTTCCACGGGTACATGCGTTGCACCCTCACCAAGCGCTCTTGAGATGTCTGAAGGCACGTCAACATACCGGATGAGCCCCACCTTATAGACTCGCCCCGAAAATACGTGATACTCGTCTGTCACGGCGCGATATGGCTCCAGCGGGAGTAGTTATTGACGGGTCCCCAAATGCAACGCCACGGAGTTTAGCGTCATCAGCTGATAGCGTACCTGGGTGTACCCAACGTGCTTCATCAGCGTTAGTAGTTCCTCGGGACGAAAGAACCGGGATACCGACTTCGGCAAATAGGCGTAAGCATCCGCGTCGCCCGAGATTAACCCTCCAACTTTTGGCAGCACCTTCTGGCAGTAGAACCGGTAGAGGTCACCGAGCACCCCAGGAGCCGGCTCGGAAAACTCGAGGATGGCGAGAGTGCCGCCAGGCTTGAGCACGCGGGAAATTTCCCGTAGCCCCGCCTCGTAGTTCGCGAGGTTCCGGAAGCCAAACGCAGTCGTTACGAGATCAAACGCGTGACTGACGAACGGCAAGCGGAGCGCATCCGCTTCAAAGAACTCTACTCGAGCCGCCGCGTCTGCTTCCAGCGCCTTTTTTCGAGCGCGCACTAGCATGGTGTGGGAAAAATCCGCGCCGACAATACGGGCCTTGGCGCACTGCTGCAAGGCAAATGATAAATCACCAGTGCCGCAGCACAAGTCCAGTGCTAAAGCATCGCTACGATCCAGAATGGGCTTCAACTCCCGCGCCGTCCGATTGCGCCAGACGCGGTCCATCTGCGCGGACAGCAAGTGGTTCAAAAGGTCGTAGCGTGGAGCGATCCGCGTGAACATCTCACGCACTCTGCGCGAGGCATCCTGTTCGCTCGAGGCGCCCTCAGGCGTTGTGCCGCGCGGCAATGTGGGCGGCTCAGCCATCGCACGTTTCCAGTTCCTCGATGGATCGCAAGGCTAGTTGCGGCCCGAATCGAAGCACACACAGCACATTCTTGGTTGGGACATGGCCACATGAACACGCGCGGCCCAAACGCGCCGCCAGCACAAACCGAAGCTTTCCTTTGTTGGCTTTTTTGTCGGAACCCATCGCTTTCAAAAGACGATCTGCAGAAACGTTCGGCCAAGCCGGAAACGGACCGATTCGCCTAGTCAACGCAACTATCCGGGACACCTGATCCGCGGGCGTTTCGAGCACTTCATAGCCGAGCAGCGCGGCGCACATCATCCCGAGCGCCACAGCCTCGCCATGCTGGAACCGGCGGTAGCGCGTTGCCGATTCGAGCGCGTGCCCGAAGGTGTGGCCAAAATTGAGAATTTCACGCAGTCCCGATTCCCTTTCGTCACGACTCACGACATCTGCCTTGATCTCGATCGAACGCCGGATGATCTGTTGCAGCGCATTCGCGTCACGCCTTAGAATCCTCGGCATGTTTTTTTCCAGAAAGCCGAACAGCTTCGCGTCCGCAATAACGCCATACTTGATGACTTCAGCCAGCCCGCCACGGAATTCCCGATCGGGAAGAGTGGCCAGAACGTTGGGATCGATCAGCACCAGCCGCGGTGGATAGAAGGCGCCAACAAGATTTTTCCCTTCGGGCAGATTGACTCCGGTCTTTCCACCGACGGCGCTATCCACCTGTGCCACCACTGTCGTCGGCACTTGCACCAACGCCACGCCCCGAAGGTACGACGCGGCCACAAATCCGGCGACATCGCCCACGACGCCCCCGCCAACAGCGATCAGAAGCGCCTTCCGGTCGGCGCCAGCCCTCACCAGTTTTCGGGCGATTTCTTCCACGGTGCGCAGATTCTTCGCCGCTTCTGCATCGTCGAAGAGGAGCACTTGCGGATCGTCTACAGCCGAAATTCCTTGTCGCACCGCTCCGCCGACGGCCCGCCACACTCCCGGGGACGATAGAACATGTACGCTCGTGAATCTTCCGAGTTTTGCGATAGCTTGCGGGGCATGACGCAAAATTCCGGGCCTACAGACCACCGAATAATCGCCAGCGGCGGCGCGAACCCTAATGGAATGTGCTTCGTTTGGTTTCATCTGAAAATGTGGCGATTCCAATGTAGCACAGGCATGCAGCCCGCTGCGTAGGCCAGTAGGCCAGCGGAATCGTACGGTGCAAAAATTCTTCGTGCTACCATAGCAGGGCCCCATGAAGCAGGCCGTTCATGATGCTCTCCCAAAAGAGTTATCACGTCGATTACGCCGTCGTTGGCTCCGGGGTTGCCGGTGTGCGTGCGGCCATCGAATTGAGTCAGGCCGGAAGTGTTTTAGTTCTTGCCAAGTCCCACCTGAGCGAGTCCGCGACGGCTTATGCCCAGGGTGGCCTCGCCGTTCCCCTAAGCGACGAAGATGCGATCGGCCTGCACGAACAGGACACGATCAACGCCGGCGACGGCCTCTGTCGCACGGAAACGGCGGCCCTGCTAGTTGAGGAAGGTCCGAGGTACATCACACAACTTATCGACTGGGGGACGGAATTCGATCGTGCGGGCACGAAGTTGGCCTTCACGCGCGAAGCTGCTCACAGCCGCTCCCGCATTCTTCATGCTCATGGCGATTCCACGGGGCGCGAAATCAGCCGCGCATTGCTTGCTCGCGCCCACAGCATCCCCAATGTGCATTTGCGCGCCCATGCATTTACTACCGGTCTGATGATTGAAAAGAACCGCGTGGTCGGAGTGCGTTTCATCGACGAGAACGACGGGTCGCTGCATGAGTTGCATGCAGGCGCCGTGCTGCTGGCTACCGGGGGGCTCGGCCAACTCTATCGCGAAACCACCAATCCGGAAGTCGCTACGGGCGACGGTATGGCCATTGCTTTTGAGGCGGGCGCTGTGCTCTCAGACATGGAGTTCGTGCAATTCCACCCCACTGCGTTATCCGTCAAGGGCGCTCCGCGATTCCTGCTCAGTGAAGCGTTGCGCGGCGAAGGCGGTATTATGCGCAACGTTAACCTTGAACGCTTCATGAAGCGCTATCACGACGCTCAGGAACTTGCTCCTCGTGATGTCGTGGTCCGCGCGATCACCAGCGAAATGCACAAGACCAACAGCCAGTACGTCTACCTGGACTTGACCGCAAAGCCTAAGGAGTTTCTCGAGAAGCGCTTTCCTCGCATCTACTCAACATGTCTGAGCTACGGTCTCGACCTTGCCAGTGACCTCGCTCCGGTCAGTCCTGCGGCGCATTTCATGATGGGAGGAGTGAAAACCGATCTCTGGGGGCGAACCTCAGTTGGCGGTTTATACGCCGCGGGTGAAACAGCTGCCACCGGCGTGCATGGAGCAAACCGCCTGGCCAGCAATTCCCTGCTCGAAGGTCTGGTGTTCGGCGCGCGGGCCGGAATTGCCATGATGAAGGACGCACCGGGCTCAAAGAAAAGTGCAGGCCATTTCCCAGGAGTTGCCGCGCCGAAGAACTGGGACAATTCCTCGGAAAAATCATCAGACAAGGCCAAACCCAAACCAGGTGTTTCGAGCGCTCTTAGCCAGCTGAGGGAATTGATGTGGAAACACGCAGGAATCCTGCGTAACGGCAAAGAGTTGAAGACCGCCATTGAATCACTGCGCGCCATGGAGATTCCGCAGTCCGAAAAAAATGGCCGGCTTGACCACGAACTCCACAACCTTCACGCGCTTAGTTTGCTCATCGCTCGCTGTGCGGTTACCCGCGAGGAAAGCCGCGGCAGCCACTACCGCTCTGACTTTCCATACCGCGACGATGAGAAATTTCAGAAGCATTCCCTCATCGCAAAGGATCAAGACGTAACATACGAGAAGTGAAAGGAGCATCTGTGACCGGTAGTCTGTAATCTGACTACCTCTGTTGAAGCTCTTTTATTGTCTCGAGCAGTGTGTGTCCGACGATGGCGAGGCTCTTAGGGCTGATCTTGTCGAGCCTGTCCTCGGGAGTATGCCAATACCCTGTGGTTGTGTTCATATCGATCAGATCGACAACGGGCACGCCGCGGGCCAAGAATGACAGATGATCGTCGGAAATTCCCAGGACTTGCTCCTCGACAAACACGTCTTTGTAGCCAAGTCGCTGGCCAGTTTTCCAGACCAAGTTGGCATCCGACTTGGTCGAATTCTCCTCCCGCTTCAACTCCAGTTTCTTGCTCCCGACGATATCCGCCAGCAAGAATACCCTGATTTTCTTCAGGTCACCGCTGGATGCCATTTGAGCCGCCATCTGCCGGCTGCCATAACGGTTGTCGGGGTCGACCCACTGCGGGTTCACCGCTTCCTCTCCGTCGAAAAATGCGATCCACACCGCATATTTTCCGGGCTGCTTCTGAGCACAAAGCACCCGGGCAATCTCGAGCATCACGCCGGTCGAGGAGCCGCTATCGTCTGCGCCAACGAAATTATCCAGGCGCTTCGTGTCGTAGTGCGTGCCAAGCAGAATGATCCCTGGCTTTTCGCCGGGAATTTTTACGAGGATATTTTTCATTGGCAGGCGGCCCGCAGGGGTATCCGCAGAAAATGAGTCGGTTTCGACGGCACAGCCGTAAGACTTCAACTCACTTTCGAGATACTCCTGCAACTTTGCCAGTGCCGGGGAACCTGCGGGGCGTGGTCCAAAGCTCACCTGCTTCGCCACCTGGTCGTAGGCGCGTTTGCCGTCGAATCCGTCGGTCCTGTCCGGCGCTGGCGCTTCGTCGGCGGGCGATGGCGCGTTGCCGGCCACGGTGCTCATAAACGGGGGTGGCGGCGAGGCCGGGGGTGTCGTGTCGCCCGATTTGCAGCCCAGCACAAGCAGCGCGCAAAACAGCATCGTGGCGGACCACGGCCAGGCCCTCTTGAGGGAACCCGTCATGCGGATGTGCCTGCGCTTTCTGCCGCCAACTGTCTTTTTTTTCGACGAACTACGGCGGCGGATACCGCGATGCCGACAAAATACAATGCCACCATCGGCAGCATGAAGATCAGCATAGTCTGGGCGTCCGGGGTTGGGGTGATGATCGCCGCGACTACGGCAATAACCAATATCGCATACCGGAAATTCTGCCAGAGAAACTTCGGCGTCACGATTCCGAACAAGGACAAGAAGAAAATCAAGATGGGGAGTTCGAAAACCAGACCGAGCCCCAAGAGGATCAACAGGATCAGATCAAAATACTCGTTGATGCTGATCATGGGCACCACCGGCCCCTTGAAGCTCACAAGGAAGCGGAGCACGTACGGAAGCGTCACGAAGTAACCGAACGCAATCCCAGCCAGAAAAAGAAACACCGTGGAGAACAAAAAACCCGTCACCGCGCTCCGTTCGTGCTTATAGAGAGCGGGCGCTACAAATAGCCAGATCTGATAGAGGACAATCGGCGAAGCCAGCACGATCCCCAGATAGACGCCCAGCGTAATGACCATGTTCAGGTAGCCAGCCGGATGGGTGTAGACCAACTTGGCGTCCAAGTGGGCGTCGGACAGGGCCTTCAACATCGGCTGCGTTATAAAAGTGATAAACCGCTGGGAAAGATAGACCCCGACAAATGCGCCGATGCCGATCGCGTAAAGCGAATTTATGATGCGTTTGCGCAACTCAGACAGATGCTCGAAAAACGTCATCTGCGCGCCGGCCGCTTCCATCCGGGCCGCGATCGAGTTGTCAGGCTGGCTGCTGTTGGTCATGAGAAGGGGAGGCTTGCTTTGCCTCCGATTCCGCCGCGGCTGCCGTCTCGGAAACTGGAGCGTCTAAACGTGGGACAGACTCAGCAACAGGACTTACCGTGGGGGCTTCGGCTACCTGGGAATCGGCGGGGGCCTCCGGAGTGTTTGGAGGAGAGGCTAGGGTGGGGGCTTCGACGGGGTTCTTTAGCGTTGCGGCAGCGGCTTCGGACGCCTGCTTTTTGAGTTCCGCGATTCGTGCCTGGCGCTCCAGGTCGCGCATCTCCTCCTCGAAGGCGCTTTTGAATTCCCCCGAGGCCTTGCGGAACTCCGCCATGAGTTTCCCAAAGGTCCGTGCCAGTTCGGGCAGCTTCTGGGGGCCAAACACCACCAGAACCACCAGAAAGACGACAATCATGTGGGGAATGCTGAGCATAACTCCAATTTAGACGCCGTAAGTCGCCCCACAGGGGCCTGTGTGCATCATAGAAAGGGCACGCAATTGTGTCAAACGACAGTTAGCGCCATGCATGCTATACTGATATTTTAGATCAACGGCGGGGGTCCTCATGAATCCAGAGCGGCGTGGATTAATCCTCGTAGTCGTAGTACTCGGTGTGTCGGCGATCCTTGGGGGCGTCTACGGTCCATCGGTGCGGGCAACGACGGCTTCGACCGACGACTACCAGTCCTCAGTGCGTGACTTCACCAAAGTGCTCGACATTGTCCAGTCGAACTACGCTGAACCGGTGGACATCGACAAGGCCGTTTATCAAGGTGCGATCCCGGGCATGCTTCGCATGCTGGACCCACACTCTAATTTCTTTGACTCCCGGCAATTCGCGCTGCTTCGGGAAGATCAGCGCGGCAAATACTATGGTGTTGGCATGGTCGTAGCACCGCGCGAAAATCACACCATCGTCGTTGCGCCTTATGTTGGCGCGCCGGCCTACAATGCCGGTCTTCGTCCGGGGGACGTGATCACGAAGGTCGATGAAAAATCAACGGACGGTCTTTCTACCAGTGAAGTCGCGGACATGCTGAAGGGGCCCAAAGGCACCGTGGTCAAAATTCAGGTTACGCGCGAAGGCTACGCTGATGCGCTCCTGTTCACCGTCACTCGCGACGAGATCCCGCGCCACTCTGTGGACATCGCTTTCCTCATCAAACCCGGCGTCGGTTACATACGTCTTTCTCAGTTCAACGAGACAACTGACCGTGAAATCGCCGAGGCCCTCAAGCAACTGGGAGCCAACTCGCTAGATGGCCTTATCCTCGATATGCGGGGTAACCCTGGCGGGCTTCTCAACGAAGCCGTCGCTGTCGGCGACATGTTCCTCGAGAAGAATCAGCTAATCGTCTCTTATCACGGGCGCAGCGCGCCGGAGCGTCGGTTCTACGCCGTTCGCGGCAATCAGGGCCTGAATGTTCCACTGGTGATCCTGGTCAACAATAATTCGGCCTCTGCCGCGGAAATCGTCACTGGCGCGGTTCAGGATCATGATCGTGGACTGGTTGTTGGCGAAACCACTTTCGGCAAGGGCCTGGTTCAGACGGTCACTCCGCTCGCCGAGAATACCGGTCTCGCCCTCACTACGGCCCGTTACTACACTCCGAGCGGTCGCTTGATTCAGCGCGACTACAAGTCCGTCTCTCTTTACGAATATCATTACGAACGCAAGGTTCCGGACCACCCCACAGAGATTCGTCAAACGGACAGCGGCCGCCAGGTTACTGGTGGCGGCGGGATCACCCCAGACATCATCGTGGATTCGCCGAAGCTGACCAAGTTCCAGGAGGAGATGTATCGCAGCGACGTGTTCTTCCCGGGTGAGCAGGGCGTTGGCAGCTTCACACGGTACTTCCTGGGTACTCGGCCGGTGATCACGCACAACTTTGAAGTGGACGACCACGTCATCAAGGAGTTCCGCGATTACCTGGCAAAGCACAACATCCGCTACACCGAGCCGGACTTCGCGGAGAGTCAGGACTGGCTGAAGCGCAAGATCAAACAGGAAGTCTTCATGTCCAACTACGGCACGCAGGAGGGATTCAAGGTCCTGCTCGAAGCCGATCCGCAGGTCCAGAAAGCCATTGAAGCTATCCCCCAAGCTCGAGCGCTGTACGAAAACGCACGCAAGGTCATCGCCCAGCGGAATGGCACGACGGGCACGCCGACGTTCAGCACTCAGCCTTAGAGCCGCTTTGAAATAATGATTCACGGAAAGGGCGCCCCTGCGGCGCCCTTTCTGCTTTTCGGGACTTACAGGATAACCATGACTTGCGATTTCGACTTCCTTCACAACCGTGCAAATGCGGGCGCCGACGCTATCTGTAGGGTTTCCAACAGAGCTACAAAACCGGTGCTCCGAGGCGCTTGCCCTTCGGCGTTGCAGCCCCCGCGCTAGCCAGTGTTGCTTCCGAGTTCGGGGAGCGATCTACCGGGACGAATAACGTGCGATCTGGTAGAACGTGCCGCACTGGCGTATTTGAGTCTTCACGCCGTAACAGCTCCCGTTCCAGCCGGCAACCCTTCCTTTATCCGATAAGCGAGTAGTTTCGGGTAGGCGGAGGCCAGAGCCGGTGATTGCCAACGTGGTTGCGGGGTCAGTCTGTCCATTTTCGGACAGTGCTCTTGTGGGTTCGAACAGTGTCAGCGGGCAGTCGTATATGCAATCGCCGCGTAAGTTCATGTAAGTTCGACAGTTCCTCCTCCCGCGGTTTGGTATGTTGACTGCTGAATAACGATGCGCACTCCGCTGCAGTCTGAGGTGCTTGTGTGTCTGAACTCGCACAGGAACTTCGCCACACGTTCCGCCGACTGGCAAAATCCCCGGTTTTCACCGCGGTCGCTGTCCTGACCATCGCCCTCGGAATCGGAGCCAACACGGCCATCTTCAGCGTAATGAATGCTGTGCTTTTGCGTTCTCTTCCCATCCCCAACCCGCAGCAGCTCGTTTATTTTCATTTGAAGAATCAGCCTCTGAGCACCTCTCAGACGGGCTACGGCGACATGTCCATGTCAATCCCGGTCTTCGAGGCGATGCGCACACGCAGGGACGTCTTCGAAGAGGTCATCGGTTTTGCTCCGCTGGCTTTTGAAAAAGTGGCCGTTCGGGTGGGTCGCGAGCCGGAAGAAGTGCTCGGTGAAATGGTGAGTGGCAACTTCTTCTCTGGTCTGGGAGTCCAGCCCGGGCTTGGCCGTGGGTTCACGCTGCGGGATGAATCCGCTCACGCTCCCGTTGCCGTTTTGAATTACGCTTGGTGGATAGGCCGTTTCGCTGGCGATAAAGACATCTTAGGGAAGACTATCTACGTGAAAGGTGTCCCGTTCACCATAGTGGGCGTCGCCCCTCCAGGTTTTAATGGAATCGATCCGGTCCACCATTTCATGAACTTCTGGGTTCCATTGCAAAACCGCCCCGAGCTCAATGCCTGGGGAACGCCGCCCACTGATGACACGCTCTACGGGTCACCAAACTGGCTGGCCTTGGACATGCTCGGCCGCCTGCAACCGGGAATTTCGCCGAAGCAGGCCGAAGCGCAGCTTACTCCCGCGTTTCAGAACGCGCTGGCACGCGCCTCACGCGTGGATCCTCACGAGCAAAAGCCGCTGCTCGCCCTTTCCAGTGTTCGGGGTGCCGAGAATTTGCGCGATGACTACGAAGATCCACTCCGCTTTTTGATGTACATGGTGGCGCTGGTGCTACTAATTGCGTGCGCGAACGTAGTAATGCTGCTGCTGGCGCGAAACGCCGGCCGGCTGCCTGAGTTTTGCTTGCGTCAAGCACTTGGAGCAAGCGGGCGCGCCCTTCTTCTGCATTTGCTCCAAGAGAGTGTTGTCTTGGTGACAGCCGGTGCGGCTCTCGGCTGGTGGTTCGCCGGCGCAGCCACGGAGGCAATCACCGCCTGGTCAGGCGTGGACATTCTCATTCAGCCGGACAGGCGAGTCTTGCTGTTTACCGCGTGCGTCGCCGCGGCGGTCGCCCTAGCGTTTGGTCTTGCCCCCATGCCGTTCCTGCGCCGGCTTCCGCTGAATCTCGCGCTGCGCTCTGCAGGCGGCACGGTCAGTACCGGGCGAAACCGGTTTTGGGGACGCAAGCTCGTCGTGGCTTTGCAGATTTCCCTCTGCATGGTTTTGCTTTGCGCCGCGGGCTTGCTGTACCGCACCCTGCGTAACCTGGAAACCAGCGACCTCGGGATGCGCACCGCCGGTCTGCTCGTGTTTGGAGTTAGCCCTCAGTCCAACATCCACTCGAATGCCGATGCTATTCGCTTCCACACGGCGTTATTGGAACGCATGCGCGCATTGCCGGGGGTAGACACCGCGACGATTATGCAGGTGCGCATCGGCAGCGGAAACAGTGACAACGACGGTGTCTTCGTTGACGGGCGTAACCCTGCGGCCGATCGTCCGTTTGCAGGCGTGCGCATAAATCTTGTCGGATCCGAGTTTCTCCGCACACTCGGAATCCCTCTGAGGCTCGGCCGGGACATCCAGGATTCCGATACCCCAAGTTCCCCCAAAGTGGCTATCGTCAATCAGACTTTTGTCGACCGTTACCTTCCAGGGACGGACCCTCTGGGACACCATATCGCTGTTCTGGGCGATCCCAAGGTCCCATACACCATCGTGGGAGTGGCTGGGAACAGTCGCTATACAGAGGTTCGGGAAACCGACCGCCCCATGGCCTATCTGCCCTTCATGCAGCCACAAGGAGTGCTGGGAATGCAGTATGAAGTGCACACGGCCGGTGACCCGAAAATGCTAATAAAGGAAGCGGAGAAGCTGGTTCACGATGTTGATCCCAACTTGCCACTGGAAAAACCCATCACCCAGCAGGATCAATTTGCTGAAACCGTGGCACAGGAACGTTTGATCGCCAATCTGTCGGTCTTTTTTGCCGGGCTGGCGGGCTTTCTCGTGGCCATCGGGCTTTACGGGACGATTTCCTATAGCATCGGCCGCCGCACCATGGAAATCGGCGTGCGCCTGGCTCTGGGCGCGCAGCGACACGAGGTGCTTTGGATGGTTTTGGTAGAGAGCTTCTCCGTCACCGCTCTGGGCCTCACTCTAGGCATTCCGGCATCGCTCGCAGTAGCCAGGACCTTGCGTTCCATGATGTACGGTTTGAGCCCCAGCGATCCGCTGACAATTCTCTTGGCCTTAGCTTGTATCGCCGCTGTTACCTTGGCCGCAGCCGTCTTTCCCGCACGTCGAGCGGCGTCCCTCGATCCCATGCGCGCCCTGCAAATGGAATGAGGCTTCGTAGTGCTCCGTGGAAACTGCAACTCACAAGAATATTCTTCGTCGAACTCGGAAGGTAAGTCGGGGCTTTATCGAAGGACTCTCTGACTTGCTGGTGAGTTAGTTAGCCTACCGGAAGGGCGGCTCGAGATAATGAGGATTCAGGCATTTTAGGCGATTGATCCGAGTGGTCGGCAAACGAGAAGTAATTCGATTTTTTCCTGTTTGCCAGTCACCCGGCATATTGGTTAGGCAGCGCTATGCGTTCACAGCAGCAGCTGTCTCATCCAGAATTGCTACTGCCCGACCCAATTGAGTTGCCCCGAAGATCAACAGCGGTGCGTTCGTGCTTGGCTCGAGCCCACAATATGCATAGTGAATATTGATGTTCGCATCGCCAAGCTTGGAGGCTGCGCGAGCTAGTTCGCCGGGGCGATGTGGAATCTTTACCAGAGCGACTTCTCCCTCTGTATAAGTCATACCATCAGTCTCCAACGCGGCCTCCGCTGCAGCCACATCATCGACGACGAAGCAGACGAGAATCGTGCTCTCGGAAGGAATCGATTGAAATGCGAGGATGTTCACGCGACGGTCTGAAAGCGCTCGACATACTTTCCCAAGCGATCCCGGACGGTTGTCTATGCGAATGGTCAATTCCTTGGTGATTGGCATGTTGAGATCCTCCTCGGGGCATACACCGAATGAGGTATCCCGGCAAAGTCGAACGACCGGGAATTCCAGGGTGGTAGGTGTCAAATCTTACGTCTAGCTGGCGGTCTGCACAAGAGGATGAGGCAGACGGAGGATGAGGCGACCTCAACTACGCCTGACAAAAATCTGTCTGGCTTTCTTCGTTCAAATAATGGTTGCATCAAGAGGGTGTTGCGACAGATTTAGCCCGTAAGGGACTATTATTTTCGCCGATTGGGTGTATACTCCCGCTACTTGCAGAGTAGCTGGGAGATTCCCATGAGGCTTCATTTCCGCGGGAATCTGATCCTTCGTTTGAGCCACGCTCAATCTCTGTATTTTCGTCCACCACAAAGCCCCCAGATAGAGAGGGTGTCATGAATCGAACCTTCGCGATCGCCATCGGAGGCGCGGCCGGACAGGGTGTGGCCACGCCGGGAGACATTTTCGCCAAGATTTTCAGTCGGCGTGGTCTTCAACTGAACGCGTACAACGCGTATCAGTCGATCATTCGGGGCGGGCATACACTGCTGACCATCCGAACGGGGCCGGCGAGGGTCACGAATATGGGTGACCGGATTGATCTGCTGATTCCTCTAAACCAAGACACCATGGATCGTCACCTCAAGTTGCTCACCGACGGCGCCGCGTGCATCTATAACGCAGACGCGATTGCGCCCGGTGCCGCTGCCGTCGGAGTGCAACTCTGCCCGCTTCCTGTCTCGCAGTTGGTCGACATCACTCGCAACAAAGTAGCCCAGAACACGCTGGCAATGGGCGCTGGACTGCATATGATGGGCATCGGTTTTTCGGCGTTGGAAGAAGTCCTGAGGGAACAGTTCAAGAAAAAAGGCGACACCGTAGTTGCCGATAATATTGGAGTTGCGCGGGCAGGTTATGACTATGCCGCTGCGCATTTCCAGGCGTTCCCGCATCCCCTTCCCAAGGTGGACGATCGATACGCGATTCTCAGCGGAAATATGGCACTGGCCATGGGTGGTGCCGCAGCTGGCGTGAAGTTTTATTGTGCCTACCCCATGAGTCCTTCCACCGGTGTGTTGCACTGGATGGCGTCACACGCGCGCAAAGCGGGAATCATGGTGCGTCAAGTGGAAGACGAGATCGGCGTCATCAATATGGCGATCGGCGCCGCACACGCGGGTGTTCGCTCCATGTGCGCCACGTCAGGCGGAGGTTTTGCGTTGATGAGCGAAGGACTGGGCATGTCCGCGATGATCGAAACGCCAGTAGTGGTGATCGACTGCCAGCGTGCTGGGCCATCCACGGGTGTTCCCACGAAAACGGAGCAGGGCGACCTCTGGCAAATGCTCGGTGCCGCCTTCGGCGACTATCCGCGCTTGATTGCGGCTCCGCTGGACATCAGGGATTGTTTCAAGTTGATTCCCGAAATGTTCAACCTTGTTGACCGCTTCCAGTGCCCTGGTCTTGTGCTTTGCGATCTGCTGCTTTCGGAGGGCCGCCTTAGCGTGCATCCCAGCGAATTGGACTTTGTGCCTCCCATCGATCGAGGAGAGTTGATCACTGAAAACACGGGAGTGTCCTCGAGCGCGGCCACGAATGGCGGGTACAAACGGTACAAGCTTGCGGACAGTGGCATTTCACCACGCGCGGTGCCCGGCGTGCCTGGCCATGTGCACACGGTGGCCACCGACGAACATATGGAAGACGGAGTATTGATCAGCGATGAGTTTACGAATCCCGTAAAGCGGCGCGCGATGATGGAAAAGCGCATGCGGAAGGTAAGTGGTATTGAGGCCGCCGTGCAACCACCAGAATTACTGGGTCCATCTGGCGCCGATGTCACGTTGGTGGGTTGGGGTTCAACGAAAGGTGTCATAGAGGAGAGCTGCGAGATTCTAAGTGAGCAAGGAATCTCCGCCAACCAACTTCAGGTCCGTTGGCTTGTGCCCTTACATGGCGAGGCAATTTTGAAGATTCTGAAAAATGCCCGCCACACGATTATTGTGGAGAACAATTTCACCGGCCAGTTTGCTCGCTACCTGCGCAGTGAAACCAGTTTTGTGCCCAACGGGCATATTCGCAAATATGACGGTGAACCTTTCATGCCACACCACATTGTTGAGGCTGTAAAGGAACAGCTCGCTGGAAAGACAAGCCTTTCCGTACCGATGCACGAGATTATGGTGTAAGGAGAATCCCCATGGCGACAGGCGTGCAACGTGCTGGTCAACTGACTCTTGCCGATTTGAAAGGCAAAGTGGATCCCGACTGGTGCCCCGGCTGTGGAGATTTCGGCGTACTTGCTGCCATTCAAAAGGCGCTGGTCGAACTGCAGATTCCGAATCATGACGTGGTCGCCATCAGCGGCATAGGTTGCTCGTCAAATTTGCCTGGGTTCATAAATACGTACGGAATGCACACACTGCATGGTCGAGCCCTGGCGGTTGCCACCGGCCTGAAGCTAGCCAACCACCGCTTGACTGTATTGGTGACGGGTGGCGACGGCGATGGCTTCGGGATCGGCGGCAACCACTTCATTCACACGATGCGGCGCAACGTCGATTTGCTGTACATCGTCATGGATAATCAGATCTACGGACTGACAACCGGCCAGACGTCACCCACCAGTTGCATTGGAATGAAGACGAAGAGCATGCCCTTTGGCAACATTGAGGCGCCGGTCAACCCAATTTCACTCGCGCTGGCCGCGGGTGCCACCTTTGTTGCTCGCGGTTTCAGTGGCGACCAGAAACATCTCACGGATTTGATTAAAAAAGGAATTCAGCACAAGGGTTTTTCCTTTCTGGACGTGTTCAGTCCATGTGTTACTTATAATTACGACAACACGTATCAATGGTTTCGTCCCCGGTTGAAAAAGCTGGAGGATGACTCCTCCTTCGACCCCCGCGACTGGACGAGCGCAATGGAGAAGTCGGTGGTTTGGGGCGACGAGATTCCCATCGGAAAATTCTTTGAGCGGAATGATATTCCGCCGTTGCACGAGGCCGAACCAGTGTTGAACGAAGGCCCTCTGGTCAATCGGGATCCGAGAGTGCCGCCAGACATCGCCCGATCATTCGTCGAAGAGCTGATGTAAGTACCAGAGTTCGATCTGATCCTGAGGGAATTCTTCAGTAATGCTTCCTCAATGCCTGGCGGTTTTCTGGCACGGTAAATCCCGTGTAACAGTCTCAAACACCGTTGCAGTGCCGAGTACAACGGTTCCCTACCGTCATACGCCTGGAAGTCAGGTCAGAATCTAGTTGCCCTCGAATCGACGAGGCTCCCATTGGACTCGCACACTCGGCCCGACACGGCCCCCCAAAGTTGCCGTGTGCACGGAATCCGTCGCATTTGGCCAAAAAGCCATTGCTGGCTGCTTTCCGACGACGCGTCCTCAGAACATGAATCGGGCCCAGCGTCACAATTCTCGGAAATCTTTGTGTTGGCGCTTACGGGAGCGCTCCTCGACGCTGGAAAGGCTACCAGCGAGCACGCGAAATACCAGCTTCGCTTCACGCGGACGAGCTGACGAAGGCGCATTCTGGAGAGCGCCCGTCCGGACGCTGACGCCCAGCCGGCCACACAGAGTTGGTTACAGCAGTGAAGGACCTGGCGCTACACGCACTTTTCGCAGGAGCAACGCAGAGAGACGGGGGAAAGGTTAGCCATGTGACTGTTCCAAATGTCCCAACTTGTCGCATGTAACTATGTGATGTATAGTAGTTTAAACTGGCTGAAACGATGGGCGAGTAGCTCAGCTGGGAGAGCGCCTCGTTCGCAACGAGGAGGCCGGGGGTTCGAATCCCCTCTCGTCCACCAGATTCTAAACAACTTAACCCGTTTTCCTGAATGGTATAAGGTGGGCAAGGTGGGC
>Ga0306926_10003898_pt1 | contig 15586 bp, 14 predicted proteins | sample flu12Cox44000178_FD_203759 | JGI IMG/M metagenome (GOLD analysis project Ga0306926, IMG submission 203759) | Lab enrichment of tropical soil microbial communities from Luquillo Experimental Forest, Puerto Rico - flux8day.12C.oxic.44.000.178 (v2)... | ecosystem: Environmental > Terrestrial >...
GAAGTAGCTGAGAAAGGGCGTGTTGCACATGCCCGATGCGGTGGTATGAACATGCAGGTCGCAGCGCATGATGACAAGGTTAGATGCAGGATATGAACAGTCCATGAAGGGGCCGCGAAATATAAGTAAAAATGGACTCGGAACTCATTGAGCACAAAAGGGTTTTCGCGTTTTCCACATGGCATAGTGAGTGCTCTTGTTGGCTGTCCTGCCTCTCATGCGAAAATGCGGCTCAATGAAAAAAATCCAGATTCTGTTCCACGACGCCGGGGGTGGCCACAGGAATGCAGCGGTAGCCTTACAAACGGTTATTTCCCAACAAAATAGGCCCTGGGAGATCGAGTTGGTTCAGTTTCAGGAACTTACCGATCGGCTGGACGTGCTGCGAAAGATCACCGGAATCCGAATCCAGGAACAGTACAACATCATACTGAGGAACGGTTGGACGCTCGGAGCGCTGCAACTGTTGCGAGTGCTCCAGGTAATGATTCGTATCTTTCATCGCCCGATGGTGAAGCTCCTTTCGAGTTACTTTCGCCCGCATCCGTCGGATCTGTTGGTATCGGTGATACCCCATTTCAACCGAGAGATTGGGGAGGCCTGGAGGGTGGTTTACCCGGGAAGACCGTTCGTCACGCTGATCACGGACCTGGCCGACTTTCCGCCACACTTTTGGATTGAGCCGATGAAGGAGCAGTACGTGATCTGCGGCACGGAGCGAGCCGTTGAGCAAGCGCGAGCGATTGGGAAAAAGGACAGCCAAGTCTTTGCAACATCAGGAATGATCTTGCGCCCAGACTTCTACGTGGACGAGGAAGCGGATCCGAGGACTTTGCGCCACGAGTTAGGACTGCAGACCGATTTGAGCACGGGAATGCTGCTCTTTGGCGGATTCGGTTCGAAGGCGATGTACGAAATTGCCGAGCGCCTGGACGAGGCCGGGCTTCCCCTGCAACTGATCGTGATCTGCGGGCGAAACGAGAAACTCGCCGCCAAGTTTCGCGCGCGGCGCTGGAGCATGCCGCTTCACGTGGTCGGATTCACGAAGGAGGTGCATCGGCTGATGCGCGCAGCGGATTTCCTGATAGGCAAGCCCGGTCCCGGAAGTGTGGCGGAAGCGATGGTCCGGCGCCTGCCGGTCATTCTGGAATGCAATTCATGGACTTTGCCGCAGGAACGCTACAACACGGAATGGGTGCGGGAAAAGCGCGTAGGTATCGTGTTGAAGAGTTTTGACGAAATCGTGAGGGGGGTGAAGCAACTGCTGGAGCCCGCTACGCTGGCTGAATTCCGGCGGAACCTCGGCGCTTTGAACAACCGAGCGGTGTTCGAGATTCCAGGGATCTTTGCGAAGTTGCTTGGGGAGAATGGCGAAAGCTGTGAGGAGGAGACCGCCGGGCAAGGAAGCAGCGAAGTAAGGAAGTGAGTTAGGAATTACTTGGCGGAAGCGCGCTCTGAACGCGCGGGGCGGGGTATGCGGGGGCCAGCGTCCGGGGTCTCCGCCGGCGCGTTGGAGCGAGCTTTCTTGCAGGTTACGGCCCACCAACGTGAAGCGTATTTCGGCAATTCGCACATTTTTGCGCAACCAGCCGAGGTTTTGGATTGCGAGCAGCCGCAGTAGCAGGTCCCCGCGGGAACGCGCCGCAGGCCGGAGGAGGAGTCCGCCAAGGCGGAGAGGCAAAGTAGACAGGCGGAGAGAAGCAGATCGAGGAGAAGCCAAATGGCGACGCGGCGAACGCGTTTTAGTGACGAGTACGGCATCGCAGAGTAGTTTCGGGCCGAACCAGAAAAAAACCACTAGCTCGGGCTTACCAAAATGGGTTGTTACCAGAGTCCTGGTACCGGCCGAGAGAGACCCGCAAATAAGGCGCTGTTTAATCGATTCGTGTTCCGGTGGTGCGTTTTGTTTGAAAATAGGTCCGCAACTTTGGTCGTGGACACCTGTGCCGCACTCTAGGCAAGTCATTTATAATGAGGGTTTCCCGATCCCAAGTGGGCGCCTTATTTATTTTCCTCAGAGAATCCCTGCACTCTTCTGTATCTCCTCAGAAAAGGGGAGCTAGTTGACTTTGCGGGTGACGGCGATACCGGCACGGCCGAGGGCATGGGCGACCTGTGTGTCTCGGAGGCGCGAGGCGTCATATTCGAAGGTAATCTGGTTTTTCCGCTCATCGACGCGGAATTTGCGCAGGCCGTAGGTGTTGGCGAATTCTCCGAGGCGCTCGAGCTGCTGAAGGCTCAGCGGAGACTGAAGTTCGTAGGTAATTTCGAGGAGTGTCATGGGGGGATTATAGCAGCAGCGGCCAGCCTTTCGACACTGAGGCGCGGCGCTGCGGTGGCAGGGGGCCAGCACGATCCGGACACGAGCGGTCGCTTGGTGTCACTTGACGCGGATAGGGGTCAGGGGTATATATAGGGGCTGGAGGTATATATTCCGATGGCCGCTCAGACTCGCAGTTCACCGACGGCGCTGGCCAGCTGCGCCTGCCACCCGGAAAAAGGCCGTAAGGCGGCGGGGGTCGACCCTGAACTAAAGGAAGCCAATCGCAACCGCTTGCGGCGGATCGAGGGACAGATCCGAGGCCTGCAGAAGATGGTCGAGGAAGAGCGATACTGCGCCGACATCATCGTGCAGGTCGCCTCGGTGCAGGAAGCGTTGCGGGGCGTGGCGCGAAACCTGATGAAGAATCATCTGAAACACTGCGCGGCACAGGCACTTGCGAGCGGTAAGCCAAACGAGACGTCGGCGATGTATGACGAACTACTGGAATTAATCTACTCGCACTTGAGATGAAAGGGCGTCAAGGGAGCAGCGAGGTACGGAGAACGTTGTGGAACTGGATCCGGTTTGTGGCATGACGGTGAATCGAGAGGCGGCCAAAGCCAAGGTCGAACACGGCGGAGAGATCTACTACTTCTGCTGCGGGGGCTGCGCGACGCGCTTTACACAGAATCCGGAGAAATATCTTCTCGCGGGGGCCGCAGTCAAAAACGCACCTGCTCCCGTGACGCGAGTCCCGCCGACGCCGAAACCAGGCGGGATTTCGCTTCCGGTACTTGACGCTTCAGCGCAAGAGAAAGATCCGGTATGCGGAATGATGGTGGACCAGGCAAGTCCGGCAAGTAAGGTCGAGTACAGAGGGAAAACTTACTACTTCTGCTCCAAGCGGTGTGCAGAGAGATTCGAACGACAGCCGGAGATATTCCTGGCCGCACCGGACCGAGCCGGGACGCAACAGAATGCGGCCGTGCGTGATGCGGCGGACTCACCGGCGGCGAAGGTCCGTTATACATGCCCGATGCACCCCGAGATTATCCAGATGGGCCCTGGGACGTGCCCTACCTGCGGAATGGCGCTCGAGCCGATGGACTTCGTGGCGGAGGAACAGCCTGATCCGGAATACGAATCGATGCGGAAGCGGCTGTGGGTCAGTGCAGCGCTTTCGTTGCCGATTGTGGTCCTGTCGATGCTGGGGGAAATGCTGGGACTGCATCTTGAGGCCGGGACGAAAAACGCGATCGAGCTGTTATTGGCGTCGCCAGTCGTGCTATGGGGCGGATGGCCGTTCTTCGAACGTTTCTGGAGTTCGCTGATCCAACGCAGCCCGAACATGTTCACGCTGATCGGGCTCGGGACGGGCGCCGCGTATCTCTATAGCGTTCTGGCGACGCTCTTTCCGCAGGCGTTCCCGGCGTCGTTTCGGGATATGCATGGAGGTGTAGCGGTTTACTTTGAGGCAGCGGCTGTAATCACCGCGCTGGTGCTGCTTGGGCAAGTGCTCGAACTGCGCGCGCGCAACAGGACGGGGAACGCGCTACGCGAATTGCTGCGGCTAGCGCCCCAAACGGCGCACAGGCTTTCCATGGACACAGAGAGCGACGTGCCGATGGATCAAATACAGCATGAGGATTTACTCCGAGTGCGACCCGGTGAGCGCGTGCCTGTCGACGGCACGATCCGCGAAGGCGCGAGCGCGGTGGATGAGTCCATGGTCACAGGTGAGCCGTTGCCGGTGGAGAAGGTGGCGGGCGACAAGGTCACAGGAGGAACGCTGAATACCAGCGGCAGCTTCGTGATGGTAGCGGAGCGAGTTGGAAGCGAGACGCTGCTGGCGCAAATTGTGAAGCTTGTGAGTGAAGCGCAGCGAAGCCGGGCGCCGATGCAACGGCTTGCCGACCGAGTAGCCGGTTATTTCGTGCCGGGCGTGGTGATCGCGGCGATTCTGGCCTTCCTGGGGTGGACAATTTTTGGGCCGGAGCCGCGATTGGCACATGCGTTGCTCGCTGCCGTTTCGGTTCTGATCATCGCCTGTCCTTGCGCTTTGGGCCTGGCGACGCCAATGTCCATCATGGTGGCCGTGGGTCGCGGCGCATCCGCCGGCGTGCTGGTGCGCAACGCGGAGGCGCTGGAGACGCTGGCGCGCGTGAATACGCTGGTGGTGGACAAGACGGGAACGCTGACTGAGGGCAAACCGCGCGTCGCAAGTGTTGCGGTTCTTCCCGACGGTGGCGTCTCAAAAGACGGGCTGCTGTGGATAGCCGCGAGCGTTGAGAAAGCGAGCGAGCATCCCTTGGCCCGAGCGATCGTCGAGGCGGCCACGGAAAAAGGTGTTGCGCTTGCCGAAGTTTCAGACTTTCGCTCAACCCCCGGCGGGGGAGTCGAAGCGGTTCTCGATGGCGACCGCGTTCTGGTGGGCACGCAGAAATTTCTGCAGCAGCGCGGCGTTGCCGGACCAGCAGGCGAACCGGAGCAGAACCTTTCCTTGAGTTTTGGAATAGAAGGCGCGGCCGCGATGAGTCTCGTGGCCGTGGCCATCAATGAAAGGCTGGTAGGCGTGCTGGCGCTGACGGACCTGCTTAAGGAATCCGCTCGCGAAGCAATCATGGCGCTGCGAGGCGAGCGCCTGGACATAGTCATGCTTACCGGCGATCGACGGGAATCGGCAGCCGTGGCGGCAGAACAACTGGGCCTGACGGAGATCGAAACGGAAGTACGACCGGAAGAGAAGGCTTCGGTAATCGAACGACTGAGAAAGCAGGGGCGGATTGTAGCCATGGCGGGAGACGGGATCAATGACGCGCCGGCTCTCGCGGCGGCGGACGTCGGGATCGCAATGGGCACGGGCACCGATATAGCCATTGAAAGCGCGGAGATTACGTTGCTAAAAGGCGATTTGAGAGGGATTGTGCGAGCTCGCAAGCTCGCGCGAGCGACGGTCGGGAACATTAAACAAAATTTAGCATTCGCATTTCTCTATAACATGCTGGGGATTCCGATCGCGGCGGGAATCTTTTACCCGGTCTGGCACTGGCTGTTAAGTCCCATGATCGCCAGCGCGGCAATGAGTTTCAGCTCGGTGTCGGTCATCACAAACTCCCTACGCCTGCGGCGCATTCACCTGTAACAACCACACTTGGACCAACCTGACTTTCGGCTCGTTTCATCGTCTATGGAGGTAGGTGGGGGAACATTTTCGGACGAGATACGTATCAATTGTTTGAGTGTGTCCGTTAGCAAACACCCTGGGGGTCGGTTATGTCCAGCAATGGCAATGGTTTAGGTAACGGAAAGGCAAGCAAAAAGCGGCGTCGGCGCATCATTATTGCCGCGATCGCCTTGTTGGTGGTGGTCGGTGGGGGCTATGGCGTCTTTGCCGCGCTACGCCCGACTCATGAGATTGACCCCTCGAAGCTGGCCACGGTGGAAAAAGGCGAGCTGGCGCGCGTGGTGGTAGCCACGGGGAAAATACAGCCGCTATCGAAAGTGGAGGTTAAGTCGAAGGCTAGCGGAATTGTGAAGAGGCTGTACGTGGATTATGGCGATCGCGTGAACCAAGGTCAGGTCCTGGCCGATCTCGACAAAGTGCAGCTGGAAGCGAGCGTGCGCGCGGCGCAAGCCAATTACCAGGCCGCGCAAGCAGCGCGGGATTCGGCAAATGCGCAGCTCGAACGCAACAAGGTGGATGCCGAGGGCCCGGATGTGCCGTTCCTGAAGCTGAATATGGAGCGGGCCGAGCAGATGTTCAAAGACGGTGTGATGTCGAAGAGCCTGGTGGAAGACGCGGAAAAGAATTACCAACTGGCGCTGAACAAGCAAGTGAGCGCGCAACGGAACCTGGTTGTGTCGCAAGCGGAAATTGCTAAGGCCGAAGCCCAGGTGGCGCAAGCCAAGGCGGCGCTAGAAAACGCGCAGGAGGACTTGAGAAACTCGACGCTGATCAGCCCGATCGATGGCCTGGTGTTGTCACGCGACGTAAATGTAGGGGATGCGGTGAGTTCGATTCTCGTGCTGGGTTCGCAGGCAACGCTGATCATGACGCTCGGCGACATCAGCGAAGTCTACGTACAGGGGAAGGTAGACGAAGCCGACATCGGGAAAGTTTATCTGAACCAGCCGGCGCGGATCGTCGTGGAATCGTTCAAAGACAAGAAGTTCACCGGCAAAGTGACGAAGATTTCGCCGCTCGGCAAAGAAAAAGACAACGTCACGACGTTCGAGGTGCGCGTTTCGATTTCGAATCCGACGCTGGAACTCAAGGCCAACATGAGCGCAAATGCCGAGATTATCCTTGAGGAAAAGAAGAACGTATTGATGGTGCCGGAGGCTTCGTTGATTTACGACAAGGACCGCAACGCGTCGGTTGAATTGCCGGAACCGCATGCGGAAAACGGGCGGAAGAAAGTGTCGGTGAAACTCGGCATCTCCAACGGCGTGAAGACGGAAATCCTTTCCGGTCTGAACGAGAAACAGCAGGTCATTCTCCAGTAGCGGGGCACTGATGACGTTCCGCGACCTCTTGCGCGATACGATCGCGACGCTCTGGGCGCATAAGCGCCGAACGCTGCTGACGATGTTCGGCATCGCCTGGGGCATCATTTCGATCACACTGATGGTAGCGGCGGGCGAAGGGTTGGGCCGCGGCATCGAGAAACAGCAGGAAAACTTCGGCAAGGACGTGATGATCGTTTTCGCGGGCCGCACCAGCATGCAAGCGGGCGGGACGCGGTCCGGGCGCGTCGTGCACTGGATGGAAGACGACTACATCGAGGTCGCGAAGGAAGCGCCGGCGTGCAAGTACGTGCTGCCGGAGCTGGGGAACAACGTCAAGGTGCACAGCGCGTTTAACAGCGGCGACCTGGACACGGTGGGGTCGCTGCCCCCGTTTACTGAGATACGAAGCATCACGGTGGCCGAGGGCCGGTTCTACAACTACGAAGACAACGAAGAGGGGCGGCGCGTGGCCTTTCTCGGCAGCGATGCCAAGAAACAACTGTTTGCCGAACGCGAGGCACTGGGCCAAACGGTCGGGCTGAATGGAATTCCGTACACCGTGATCGGGGTGATGAAGACGAAGGATCAGAACTCCAGCTACGACGGCGTGGACATCCGCAAGATTTTCATTCCGTTCAATTCCATGAAGCGCGACTTTCCGAATAAGCCGCCCGCGTTCGAACACTCGATTGACCGCCTGCTTGCGGCGCCCTGGTCGCTGGAAACGCATCCGGCGTGCGTGCGGCAAATCCGGCGCGCGCTGGGGCGGCTGCACAATTTCGATCCGAGGGACGAAGAAGCGGCGAGCATCTGGGACACGGTGAAGGCTGCGCAGGCGAGACGGATGATTTTCGTGGGCATGGAAGTATTTATGGGCGCGGTTGGGGTGGCCACGATCTTCCTCGGTGGCTTGGGCGTGATGAACGTGATGCTGGTGAGCGTTCGGGAGCGGACGCGAGAGATTGGAGTACGGAAGGCGCTGGGAGCCACGCGCGAATCCATCTTGAAGCAATTTTTCCTGGAAACGGTGTTTGTTGTAGCGCTCAGCGGCGGAACGGGCCTGATTATTTCCTACGGCATCTGTGGGTTGGTGAACTTGCTGCCGACGGTGCCGTTCTTTGACGGCCTGGATGCGAGTTGGAAGCTGGCGGCGCTGACGGTAGGGCTGCTGGGCCTGATTGCGGTGCTTTCGGCGCTCTATCCGGCGAACCGGGCGGCATCGGTTGATCCGATCGAAGCGCTGCGGTTTGAGGCTGGTGGATGAAGCCCAGGTTATGAGTTGTAAGTTCTGAGTTGTAAGTTAGGGCAAAGTGATGCGAGTGAAGGTCCTTGGCGAGCAAAAGAAGATAGTCCAATTCACCGGCAGAACCCCGGGAGACGTGAAGATATTGTCTCAGTTCGCTGTTTCCCGCATGACTTTTCTCCCAAACGAGGAGGCTACTAAAATCCTGCATACTCGCTCCTTCCTCGCCCTCCCTCGGTGCCGAGCGGTCGCATTATCACAATCAGTTATCTGTACTTGTGACCCGCCACTTATAGCTTACGACTTCGGGGGAGAACCGCAGCCATGCTAGGAGAGGTGTTCAAGGAAGCGTGGATCGCGCTGGGACGGAACCGGGTGCGCAGCCTGTTGACGATGACGGGAATTTCTTGGGGAATCGTGGCGGTTACGCTGCTTCTGAGCTATGGCGCCGGATTCCGCAGCGTGTTGATCTATACATTCGAGGTTTTTGGCAAGGCGGCAGTAATCTGCTGGCCCGGGACCACCAGTGAACAGGCAGGAGGCGAGCGAGCTGGGAAGGAAGTGCACTTCGAGCAGGAAGACGCGGACTGGGTGAAGGCGCAATCGCCGCTGATCAAGCGCGTAACGCTCGAGACCGTAAAGTGGAAGGGAATCTCGCACGATGAGCGGCTCTCGGATTCGGCGACGCGAGGCGTTTATTCCGAGTACGGCGAGATGCGCAACGAGGTGCCGAGCGATGGGCGGTGGATTTCGCCCGAGGACGTTGACGAGCGGCGGCGCGTCGTGTTCCTGGGGGCGCGGCTGAAGAAAAAACTGTTCAGCGGGACGCCTGCGGTCGGAGAGACAGTGAGGATTAACGGCGTGCGGTTTACCGTTATCGGGACGATGGACATGAAGTTTTCAGATAGCTGCTACTTTAATTGTGATGATGACTCCGCGTTCATTCCGTACACCGCAGCGGCCGATTTGTGGGACGCGCGGTATGCAAGCGTAATGGTGATGGAGCCAGTCGCGCCGCAGTTTGAGGCGCAGGCCATGCAGCAGTTCCGCACAGCCATCGCGAACCGCCAGCATTTTTCGGCGAATGACAAGCGCGCGATCACGATGTTCGGGCGCCAGGAGTTCAAGCCGATCTACGACGGGATCACGCTCGGAATCGAAGGCTTGCTGTTCGTGATTGGGGCGATGACGCTCGGAATCGGCGGCGTGGGCGTGATGAATATCATGCTGGTGTCGGTGGAAGAGCGGGTGCGTGAAATTGGTTTGAGAAGGGCCTTAGGCGCGCGGAAGTGGCATATTCGCTGGCAGTTCTTGCTGGAAGCGCTGGTGCTGACGCTGGCCGCGGGAGTGGTGGGGATGCTGATCTCCTGGGTGCTCACATCGGCGATAGGAACGCTGCCGTTTCTCGGGCCAGCCTATGAGGATGACAGCGGAAAAGTGGATATTCACCTCACCTTGTCGACAACCACGCTGTTTCTTTCCACGTCGATTCTAATCGTTGTGGGCGTGATCAGCGGCTGGTTGCCGGCGATGCAGGCGGCCAAGCTCGATCCTGTGGAAGCGCTGCGGTACGAGTGAAGGAATCGAGCTGTCGGGGCTGCAATACTCCAGACGGCCGCACCAACTCGCCTTGTGCCGGCCATTCGTTCGATGCATTCCTTAATTCCCTACTAGGTTCAGCTGGCAATGGCCGATTCATTTGGTGACGGACGGAACTTTCGGCGAGCCTGTTATAGTGGTAAGTTCCGCCGGGTTCGAATAAGGATGACGGGAGAGAATGATGAGGAGAGCAAAGTCTTCGAATGTGCGGGTCATTGCGTGGCTAGCCGCGGTAGCGGCAATGCTACTGGCGGCAGGTTTGGTGCAGGGACATGCAGTTCTGAAGGACTCGAGCCCGATGATCAATGGGAAGGTGCAAGGGCCTGATGTGCCGATCCGGCTGCATTACAACGTGCGCGTGGACCCGACTCTCTCAAAGCTGGAATTACTGAATCCGGATCAATCGACGACGAATCTGGCGATCGGGAAGCAGCCCGCGCCCGATACCTTGACGTCCCTTGCCAAGGGACTCCAGCCGGGCGCGTACAAGATTCGGTGGCAGGTGCTTGCTCCGGATGGGCATATCACGCGCGGCGAGGTGCCTTTTACGGTGAAGGGTTCCTAGAGAAAGAATCATGCCTGAAATGCTGGCTTTTTCCGGCTTCCTGGCCGTGTTGCTGCGGGCGGCGCTTCTGTGTTTCCAGACGCTGGTAATTGGCGGGCTGTTCTTTTTCATCCTTGTGGCGCGCGACCCGCAGAGCCGCAGCGAGGCGCTGTTGCGCTCAGGCTGGAAGTTGATACGGTGGAGCGCACTGGGACTTGCGTTATCGCAGGTCTGTTTCCTGATCACGAATTCAGTGGTACTGACCTATTCGACCGACATTCCTTTGAGGCAAGTGCTGGAGGCGAATTTTTTCTGGGCCGGGCTGGTGGCTGTGGCGTCAGGCTTTGCTGTTGCGCTATGGCCCGGCAATCTCCAACAGAGCGTGAATCCTGTGGTTCTTGTCCCCGCGGCGCTGGTGCTGACGGCGTCGGTCATGACGAGCCACTCCGCCTCAAGGATCGATGACCGGCCTCTTCTGGTGGGGCTGACGGCATTGCACTATCTGGCGACCGCTACCTGGATCGGCGGCCTGCCGTACCTGTTGCTGGCGGCAAAGCGAATTACGGATGAAGAAGTAAGGACGCGCATTATGCAGCGATTCTCGCGGCTCGCGCAGGCGAGCGTGGCGGTGCTGTTCCTGGCGGGACTCGGCATGGCGTGGGTGCTGGTGGGCTCCTGGGACGCCATGTATGGGACGGCGTACGGCGTCATGTTGTCGGCGAAAGTGAGCATGTTCGCGGCGCTGTTGCTGCTGGGAGCAGCCAATTTCTACATTGTGCGAGGGCTTCCCCAGGGTTCGGGTAGCGGCGCGGCGAGCCTGAGGCGCTTCGGAGAAGCCGAGATCGGAATCGGTCTCGCGGTGATACTGACAGCGGCTTCCATGACGTCGCAGCCTCCGGGCGCTGACTTAACCGAAGACCGGCTAACGTTGCAGGAGATTGCCGCGCGCTATGCGCCGCGAACGCCGCGATTTTCGAGTCCACCACTGAACGAGATTTCGGAATCCACGGAAGAACTGATCGAGCGGGCCAAGGCAGAAGGCAAGCCCGTGCCGACTTCGTTTGTGCCGGGCCAGTGGGATATCGACTTCAATAAGTGGGCGGACAAAGCGTGGTCAGAGTACAACCACAATTGCGCGGGGTTCGTGGTTTTCCTCCTGGGCATCCTGGCGCTGCTTTCGCGCAGCCGGTATTTCGCGTGGGCCAAAATCTGGCCGTTGGCGTTTCTGCTGCTGGCTGTGTTTTTGTTCTTCCGGGCAGATCCGGAGAATTGGCCCTTGGGACCGAATGGGTTCTGGGAGAGTTTTCGGCAAACCGACGTGTTGCAACATCGAGCGGCGGTGCTGCTGATTATCGTTTTTGCGATCTTCCAGTATCGCGTGGAGATGAAGTGGGTGAAGTCGATGACGGCGGCCTTGGTGTTTCCGGTGGTCTGCATGTTGGGTGGGATGGTGTTGCTGACGCACACGCATGCTTTGAGCAACGTGAAAGAACAATTGCTCGTTGATATGACCCACACGCCACTGGCGGTGCTGGCGGTGTATGCCGGATGGTCGCGCTGGCTGGAACTGCGCCTCCCTGAAGACAATGGAACGCGCAAATACGTCGCGTGGGTCTGGCCGGTCTGTTTTATCCTGATTGGCCTGCTTTTGATGGACTATCACGAGATGTGAAGGGGAAGGAATGGCGGAGGCAGCGCTCATTGTGGTGGACGTGCAACGGGACTTCTGTGAAGGCGGCGCGCTGGCCGCGGCGGATACGCTGTCGCTCCTGGCGCCGCTCGAAGAGTGCATCGAAGCAGCGCGGGAGGCCGGTGCCGTCATTGTGTTCACGCGGGATTGGCACCCCCCGAATCATAGCTCGTTCAGACCGAACGGAGGTCCGTGGCCGGTTCACTGCGTGGCCGAAACGGAGGGCGCGGAGTTGATGCCGCCTCTTCGAGTACAGGCGAACGATTTGATGATTCACAAGGGCGTTGGTGTGGATGGCGCGGGATATTCCGCCTTTGACAGCACTGGACTCGATGAGAGCCTGAAGAAATTAGGAGTGAGCCGGATAGCGGTGAGCGGCATCGCCACGGAGTATTGTGCGCGGGCCACGGCGCTGGACGGGCTGAAAGCAGGCTTCGAGACAGTTGTGCTGACAGACGTGATCCGGCCCGTGCAACCCAACGCAACGGCGGGGGTGCTGGCGGAATTGGAAAGGGTGGGGGCGCCAGGGATTTCTGTCGCAGAGTGGTTGAAAGGAATTAAGCAGCGGCAGGCTGGTTGAGGAGAAAGCTCACGCCTGCACGAAATTGCATTAGTTGGCGGCCAGAATAGCGTCGAAATAGGCAGTCATTTCGGGGGAGTTCCAGTCCTGCGGGCCGATAATTTTGCGGGCGATTTTGCCCTTGCGATCGATCACGTAAGTCTCCGGATACATGGAAGTGCCATACTCTGCCGCAATCGGCGAGTGGCGGTCTTCATTTGTTCCAGGATCGCGGTAGGTAGGGAAGTTCACCCCGTGCTCGCGAAGAAATTGCGAGAATTGCGCCGGGTCAGGGTCTGCTGCGACACCGAGAACAAGGGCGTTGCGGGAAGAGATGCGCTGCTGGAGAGCGATGAGGCTCGGGAGTTCTTCGATGCACGGACCGCACCAACTACCCCAGAAATTCAGAACGACGACCTTGCCACGCAACTCGGAAAGATGGGCCGGCTTGCCGTCTAGCTGCATCGCGAAGTCCCGCGCGGTCTTGCCGGCGATGGAGGATTCGCCCTGACGGTAGTGGGGGAGAGTGAAAAAGGCCAAGACGGCGAAAGCGAAGCCCATGCTGCCCCACGCCAGGATTTTCTTCAGAACGATGTTCATATAACACTATAATAACGCAGGGCCGCCGCACCGGAAAGCTGGATACTCCGCGAAAGTCATGACTGTGACGCCGAAAAGTGCCGCTCGTGTCTCAGCGATCGTGCCAGCGCGAAACGAGCAGGACGTGATTGCGGCGTGCGTAGAATCACTCGCCGCACAAAAGGAAATTCTCGAGATTCTGGTGGTGGACGATCAATCCACAGATAAGACGAAGGAAATCGTGGATGGATTGACCGCGCGGCTTGGCAAAGTACGGCTGCTGGAGATTATGCATTTGCCCGCTGGATGGGTGGGCAAGAACAATGCTGTGTGGATGGGTGCGCGCGAATCGAAAGGCGAGTGGCTGCTATTCACGGACGCGGACGCAGTGCACGAGAGGGATTCCGCAGCCAAGGGAGTGGAGATCGCGGAGCGGACTGGCAGCGTGCTGGTTTCCTTTTCTCCCGAGCAACAATTGGAGACGTGGTTCGAAAAATCGCTGATCCCGTATGTTTACTGCCGGCTGGGTGCGCGGTTCACCTATGCGGAAGTGAACGACCCGCAAAAAACGGCGGCAGCGGCCAACGGGCAGTTCCTACTGATTCGGCGGGACATTTACGAAGCTGTTCGCGGGCACGCGAGCGTCGCGGGCGAAGTGCTGGAGGATGTTGCCCTGGCAAAGCGTGTAAAAGGCGCCGGCTACCGCATTTGGTTCGGCAGCGGAAGAGGTGTGGTGCGCGTGAGGATGTACCGGTCGTTTCAAAGCATGTGGCAAGGGTGGACGAAAAATCTGTACCCGCTGATGGGCGGCAGCGAAGCGACGACGGCGGCGGAGTTCGTGAGGGCGGTGCTGCCGCTGGCGGCGACGGCGGTAGCAGGCGTCTTGGCCTGGGAATTCGCGGAATCCTGGGTTCTCGCCTTTGCGGTGTCTGCCGTAGGAGTGGCCGCTATGGCGGTTGCCGACTCCGTGGCGTTACGGCGTAACCAATTCCCGCCGCGTCTCATCTTTTATGGCATTCCGGGCAGACTGCTGTTTGCCGGAGTGTTGCGGGCTTCTTTCCGGAGCCATAGGAAGGGTAAGCTGGAATGGAAGGGAAGAGACTATCCGACCGGAGCCCCAGGACCATCGAACGGCTAGCGGAACATGGTTTATCTGACGCGCAAAATCGAGTTTTCGGCTTCGCACCGGTATCACAATCCCGCATTCAGCGTGGGGGAGAACAAGCGGATTTTCGGTAAATGCAATAACCCGCACGGCCACGGACACAATTACACGCTGGAGGTCACGATCGCGGGTGAACCGGATCCCGTTACAGGGATGGTTCTGGACTTGAAACAGTTGAAAGAAATTCTTGAGCGCGAAGTCATGCAGAGGATGGACCACCGGTTTTTGAACTATGAAGTGGCAGAGCTAAAGGACCAAATCCCAACCTGCGAAAACATTGCGCGAGTCATCTGGAAACTGCTTGAGCCGAAGATTACGCAAGGGCGTCTATATAAGGTGAGGCTGTACGAATCGCCGGATTTATTTGCCGAGTGTTACCGCGATGGAGCGGCGGGATGAGCGACGAGCTGAAAATGGAACTGGGGCGGCGCTACCGGTTCGCGGCATCGCACCGGCTGCACAGCGAAAAGCTGAGCGAGGAAGAGAATTGCCGCATCTACGGGAAGTGCAACAACCCTTACGGCCACGGGCACAACTACACGGTGGAAGTGAGGGTATCGGGTCCGGTGGATCCCGCGACCGGCATGATTGCGAACCTGGCCGATCTGGATGCGTTTGTGAATAGGGAAGTGGTCGAAGCGTTTGACCACAAGTCGTTCAACGAGGATATGGCGGAATTTCGCGAGCAGGTGCCGACGACGGAAAACGTTTGCATCGAGATATTCCGCCGGTTGAAGGCCTTCCCAAAGGCCAGGCTCGAACGGGTACGCGTGGAAGAGACTTCGAACAACGCGTTCGAGTACGCGGGGAACGGAATCCAGGATCGCCGAGCGATCCGGTAAGTGGAGAGAAGCCGGTGACGAAACCAACAGAAATCCTGCTGCATGACGCGAATGTGGGGGCCCCAAGAGAGAGCATCGCGGACCTGGTTCGCAAGATGATTGCGTTGATCGGGGAAGACCCGCACCGCGAAGGTTTGCGGAAAACGCCGGAGCGTTTCGAGAAGGCGCTCCGGTTCCTGACGAGCGGATACAACCAGAACGTCGAAAATGTGCTGAATGGAGCGACGTTCAGCGTGCACTATGACGAAATGGTGGTGGTGAAAGATATCGAGTTCTTCAGTTTGTGCGAACACCACCTGCTGCCGTTTTTCGGGAAGGCTCACGTGGCTTACCTGCCGAGCAAAAAGGTACTGGGTCTGAGCAAAATTGCGCGGTTGGTGAATATGTTCGCGCGGCGACTGCAGATTCAAGAGCGCATGACGAGCCAGATCGCGCAGGCAATCGAGGAAAGGATCAGCCCGGAAGGCGTGGGCGTGATTATTGAGGCGCGCCACCTGTGCATGCAGATGCGAGGGGTAGAAAAGCAGCACGGCCAGGCGGTGACGAGCGCGATGCTCGGCTCGTTCCGGCACAACAAGCAGACCCGTGACGAA
>Ga0306926_10003900_pt1 | contig 15584 bp, 12 predicted proteins | sample flu12Cox44000178_FD_203759 | JGI IMG/M metagenome (GOLD analysis project Ga0306926, IMG submission 203759) | Lab enrichment of tropical soil microbial communities from Luquillo Experimental Forest, Puerto Rico - flux8day.12C.oxic.44.000.178 (v2)... | ecosystem: Environmental > Terrestrial >...
AACGAGAATGGACGCGTTCGAGAACGGATTGAGGAATTCGCAGGGTAATATAACGTCTCTTGAAGCGAGGGCTTCGTTCTCCAATGACAAGCACGCCGGCCTCATTTTCGAAAAGCTCACGAACCTTATCGGCACTCAGGTTCCACATTTCGGCGATTTCCGTAACGGCGTAGTGCCGCTCGATGTGCGCCGAGGTCTCGATTTGTGCTCGTTCGGCCATCGCCGAAAGAATCTCCCGGACCGCCTCAAAAACATCCAGCGCCCTCGGGCTGGTGAGGGTCTTGACAGACTACGCCTACGCATGTATCGTGTCAAGTATGTATCGATACGCTATGCCACTCTTACATCTAGCTTGCCAGGGTAGGTCCCTTGACTGACAAACCGCAGCAGCAACAAACGCTATCCGTACGCATCAGCGAGGCGCTCCGCCAACGGTTGGAACGAGCCAGGCAGTTGCTCGCCTCCAAGACCGGCGAGACCGTTTCGACCTCCGAGATCGCCAAGCAGCTTCTCGAATCCGCCCGCGAGGATCGGCTTGAAGTGGTCGATCTTTTGTCAGAACCCACGAAGGCCCTTCTTGAAATTCGCAGAAAGGGCGAGGCCGGCCATTTACTCTCCAAGGCCGAATGGATTGTCCTCGCCTATTTCGTTCAACAGGGACTCGAAGCTTTTTCGAGCGAAAGGCCGAGTCCGATTTCCGGCGAATCCCTGGCCGGAGTCCTCGACGCTTTTTTGGCCGGTTACGAATTGCGGAAGGGAGGAGCCAACAGGCGGGACGAATATTATCTCGGGAACTTGCCAGAGGACTGTCAGCCCCCTTCGAAGGGCCGGGATCCGGACAAGGAGAAGGCGACACCTGACGTTGTGCGCAAAACAGTCGCCGAAGCACGGCGGCGTACTGCGGAGCCTACGAGCAGGTATTTATTTGCAGGCCGGAACCTCTATGTGCTGCTTGACGAAGAGAGCTTCTCGGGAGCCGATACTCTGAATCGTGCCCTTCGCCCCTATTGGCCAGCTCTATGGCGCCTGGCCGCGCGAGGTCACTACTACCTAAAGCAGGAGCCCATCCGGCCAAAGCCGAAAATACCCGAGGACGTTTTCAAGCCACCGATTCCTCCGGTCAGCGAGGGGGGATTCACGCTCTCATTCACACGTGGGGAGGGCAACGATTTTGCGATGCTCTTGAGCTTTCCCGGCCCGAGGACGCCGCAGTATCCCCTCTCCCGTTACCCGGTGATTGCTGAGTTCCGGACGATGCTTGCCGCACTGGACCCGGACAGCCCAATGGATCACTGGAAGGGCCAGTTTTTCTTCGCGTATCGCACCGAAGAAGGGAAGGAAGCTGAGTTCTCCTTCCGCGCCCGGGACAATGGCATCACGTTCACTTTTTCGGCGAAGGATTGGAACGCGATCCGTGGCTTGTTTCGACGGGCGTGGGAGAATCCCGACCTACGACTCGCTTGGGACGGATTGATTCTCGAGTATGGTGAGCTGTGAGGAGCGCTGCTTCGCAGCGGGAGTGGACTGACACGTCACCCCCAAACGGGTGCCGCATAGCAACCACGGTTGCTATAGGGGAACTTGCTCCAATCGAAGAACCTAGCGTTTTCTCGCTCACCGCGGTTCGTGTCGTCCAGCCGATGGCTCCCGTGTGGGAACTTGTTGATTTTATGGGGTGAATTCCATGCCCGCACTTCGAAGCAAATCCATCAGTACCAAAGTAACTGATGAGGAGTACAGCCAGTTGGAAGCTCTTGCGGGCGAGCAAACGATCAGCGAGTGGGCGCGCAGTGTTCTGCTGAATGCAACCAAGCCCAGCGCACGCGAGCAAACTATTCTGGCTGAAATCCTGGCCCTGCGAACGATCCTGCTAAACATCCACTTCGCCATATCCCAAGGACAAACGCTCACCTCAGATCAGATGCAGCAGCTCATCGAGCGCGCTGACCGGGACAAGCTGAGCAAAGCTCGACAGCGCTTTGCAGACTCAGAGGGGAGTATGCCATGAGGCAAAAGTGGGGCCGCGAGGAGAGCGCAGGGAAATGGCAGAGCAACAAGCCGATGTGGACGATCGCGGCGCTCTGCGTTGCCGTGCTGAGCGTCATAGGGATCGGCTACTACCACTACGAGCGGGACTGGACACCGCTCGAAAGGCATTACCTATCGACTTATATAAGGACGCAAATAGCGGCAGCGTTGCGTAAGGACGGCGGGTACACGCTGCTGATGGTAACGACCCGGAAAGGGAGTCGGCTCGCCATCGATCTCGACATAACGCCGGTAACGACTTCCGCCGGTGAGAACACCTTCGAACTGACCGACACCGCGCTCCAAACAGGCGCAGTGAAACTCGAGTTCCAGCGCGGGCAGTATGACAACGCGAAGTTACATGCATTTCTAGGTCACTGGATATACCAGGATCAATCGCTCACCGACCTGGCAAAACCGGCACTATGGGGCGGCCTGGCGGTCTTGCTAGTCTGCCTCATCCTGGCGATCCCGAAGGATGCGGCGCTAGCGAGGGAACGGAAGCACGGACGGGTACTCAGAGGACCAGAGCTTGTGACGGCGCGAGCATTCAACTGGAAGACACGCGCGGACGGCATCTGGTTCGTGCTTGAGCAGGACTTCATTGAAAAGATGCTCGGTTGGAAACACCGGCTTCGTATCCCGCAAGCTCTGGAAGCGAGTCATTTGCTGATCATGGGCGACAGTGGAACAGGAAAGAGCGCCTTAATCCGCCAAGCCCTCCTTCGCATCGAAGAGCGAGGCGAAGCGGCAATTGTCTACGATCCAGCCCTTGAATACACACCGCAGTTCCTTGATCCTTCTCGAGGCGATCTAGTGCTAAATCCGCTCGACACCCGGATGCCCTACTGGACTCCAGGGGATGAACTGAGGCACGAGGCGGAGGCTCTGACTCTGGCCACGAGCCTGTTCCCTGACCGGCACAACGAAAACCCCTTCTTCGTCGAAAGCCCCAGAAAAATCTTTGCTTACTTGTTGACGTTTCACCCGACGCCAGAGGAACTGGTGTGGTGGATGTCCCACCCCCAGGAAATCGACCGAAGAATAAAAGGCACGGAATACGCCGCTATGATCGACCCGCAATCGCCTCCGCAACGGAGTGGTGTGCTCGGTTCGCTCAACATGGTCGGTGATGCGCTCAAGCTTTTGCCCATCGAGAAAGAGACGACCAGACGCTGGAGCACGCTCGAATGGTCCAAGGAACGTCGCGGGTGGATCTTTCTGACCTCGACGCCGGAGACGCGAAAGAGGCTCTTACCGCTGACGAGCCTGTGGCTCGATACCTTGGTACTGCGGCTCATGAATCAGGGACGGGCGCATTCCCGCCCGGTTTGGTTTGTGCTCGACGAATTGGCGAGCTTGCAGCAGCTCCCGCAATTGCATACGGCGATTACGGAGAATCGGAAATCGAACAATCCGGTAGTGCTGGGTTTCCAGGGACGCAGCCAGCTTGAAACTCGTTACGGGCATGAAGCCGAGGCGATGATGTCACAACCGGCGACGAAAATCTTTCTGCGAACCAGCGAGCCACACGCGGCGAAATGGATCAGTGAAACCATCGGAGAAGTCGAGATCGAGCGCATGCGGGAGAGCCGTTCAAGCGGGCAGTTCCCACAACATCGCAACTCGACAAGCCATGGATTGGAGCGTCAAGTCGAGCCACTCGTGATTCCAAGCGAGATCAGCGGCCTCACTTCGATGCACGGTTATCTCAAATCGGGAAATCTAGTGGTACGGATGGGCTTTCCATACGTGATGATCCCGAACGAGCAGCCCGCGTTTATCGAGCGGGAGATCAAACACTTGCCAAGATCAACCGAAGAGCCCAAAGGAGCGGCGGCGGCCGCCGTTGCGGGAGCGAGCAGTACTCTACCGGAACAAAAGATCACGCCGCACGACATAAAGCATGCCCACGCGGAACACTTGAAACGGACCGAGCACAGGCATCAGCGCTTCTTCGAGTAGGCCAACACATGCTGACAATCTCCAAGCCACTGAGTGCAGGTCAAGCGCAGACATATCACGCGGAAGAGTTTGGAAACGGCCGCGAGAACTACTACACCGAAGCGGACCAGATTCGCGGGAAATGGCACGGAAGGCTCGCCGAGCAGTGGGGACTGCGGGGCGAGGTTCGTGAAGAACACTTCGAACGGCTTTCTGAAGGGCAACACCCGATCACGGGAGAACAGCTGATCCGCCACCAAGCGGCCATAGAGTACATGAACAGGCGCGGCGAAAAAGTGACCCCGATGGAGCACCGCGCAGGATGGGATGCGACGTTTTCAGCTCCCAAAAGCGTATCGTTGACCGCTCTTGTAGGTGGAGACCACCGCGTTCGGGAAGCGCACCAAGAAAGCGTTGGCGTCGCACTTGACGAGCTGGAGCGATATGTTCAGGCTCGAATTGGCGGCTTTCTACCGGCAGAGACCACTCGTAAGTGGATAGCAGCAAAGTTCGAGCACGACAGCGCGAGGCCGGTAAACGGTTATGCGGCACCGCAACTGCACACGCATGTTGTCTTTTTCAATCTTACTGAGACCGAGGACGGAGCGGCACACTCTCTCCAGCCTCGGGAGCTATTTAAAACCCAGCAATACGCGACAGCCGTTTACCGCTCGGAACTGGCATACCGTCTGAAAGAACTTGGCTACGAGGTCGAGCGCGGTGAAAGCAGCCAACCGGAAATCAAAGGCTATAGCAAAGAATACTTGGAAGCATCGAGTCCCCGCCGCCGGCAGATCGAGCAACATCTGGCGAAGCAGGATCAGCGTGGAGCAGCTGCAGCTCAGATCGCGGCGCATCAGACCCGGGAAGGAAAGCTGGAACTCACGCACGAAGAGATGCAGGAGCGACACAGACAGATGGCGCAGGCCTTCGGCAATCAGCCTGATCGTGTCGTCGAAGCCGCAAAGGGGCGAGCAGATAAACCAAGGGAGGAGTCAGAAACGAATGTCGTTGGCCAGGCACTCACCTACTCGCGGGAGAAAAACCTGGAACGGGAAGCAGTCGTCGAGGAGCGTGACCTGCTTAGAGATGGGCTTATACGTTCAATGGGTGACGCCACGGTTGTGGAGGCCAAAGCTGAGTTCGAGAAACGTGTCCAGGCAGGCGCGTTCATCGAGACAAACAATCACGGACCGGGCCGCGCGTTCACTACAGAGGAAATGATCGACTGCGAGTGCGAAACGATCCAAATGATGCGCGCGGGCCAAAGCCAAAACGAACCAATCGCGGGCTTCAAGACACGCCGGCAGATCGAGCAAGACCACTCGCATTTGAGCGAGAGCCAGCGTGCAGCGGTCGAGCAGATCCTGTCGAGTCGCGACCAAGTGACGGCGCTTGAGGGCGTCGCCGGGGCGGGGAAGACTACTTCTTTAGCCGCAATCCGTGAAGCCGCCGACCGTGAGGGTTTCAACGTGGAGGGCCTCGCGCCAACATCACGCGCGGCGCAGAAACTCGCTGAAGCTGGAATCGATTCGAGCACGTTGCAACACCACCTCGCGCACAACGAAGAGCTGCAGAGCGGGCAAAATCGTTTCTACATTCTCGACGAATCGAGTCTGGCGAGCACGAAGCAGATGAACGAATTCCTGCACCGCCTTAAGGGAAATGACCGAGTATTGCTCGTAGGAGACACTCGTCAACATGAAGCAGTCGAAGCTGGCCGACCGTATCAGCAACTCCGCGAAGGCGGAATCCAAACGGCGCGGCTGGATCAGATCGTGCGGCAGAAAGACCCGGCACTCAAAGAAGTGGTGGAGCAACTCGCGCGTGGCAATGTTGGAGAAGCGATCGGCCGGCTTGATACTCAGGGCCGCGTGCATGAAATCCCAGACCGCGACGAACGGCTGAAAGAAATTGCACGTGAGTACGCTGCGAGACCGAAAGGCACGCTAGTGGTCTCCCCTGACAACCAATCCCGCCGCGAGATCAACGAAGCTATTCACCGGACGATGCAGAGAGCAGGCCTGGTGGACACACAGGAATACAAACCGCGGGTCCTTGTGGCAAGGCAAGAGGTCACAGGTGCTGACCGATGTTGGGCCGCACAATATGTAAGCGGCGACGTAGTACGGTACACGAGAGGTAGCAAAACACATGGCATCGGACCCGGAGAGTACGCCCGAGTCGAGCGCTCGGACGAGGGAGAAAATCTGGTAACAGTGAAACGGCAGAACGGTCAGAAAGTGACTTATGATCCTCGCCGGTTGCACGGCGTGACACTCTACCGTGAGGCAGAGCGCGCATTCAGCGTAGACGAGCGTGTGCAGTTCACAGCGCCGAATCGGGACCGACACATTGCCAACCGAGAGCTAGGCACCATCGAGAAAATCGATCAAGGCGGCAATCTGCAACTGCGCCTCGACTCAGGCCGCACAGTCAAGTTCAACATTAGAGAGAATCCGCATCTCGATTACGGCTACGCGGTGACGAGTCACAGTAGCCAGGGCCAGACTGCTGACCGTGTGCTAATCCATGTGGACACCGAGCGAGGAGGGGAGAAGGTGATCAATCGCCGCTTGGCATACGTTGCGGTATCGCGTGGCCGCAACGACGCACAAATCTACACCGACGACAAATCACAGTTGACCGTGCATCTCTCGCGCGACGTGTCGCACCGATCGGCGATGGGACAGACTCGCAAGCCGGAAGTTGCCACTCAGAAGATCGGGCCATCTTCGACGTTGCGACAAGAGGCAGAGCAAACCATCGTGCAGGCGCTTACCATTGGGCGCTAGGAGTCGCTTAGGAGTTTGCAAACGGAGGGGTTAAAAACACTGAAGCCGACCCCGAAGGTCGGCTTCGCTTCCTGCCCACTAAGGGGCAGGGGGGATACACAAAGTATTATACTCTCCCGCTGAGTAGCGTCAATGGTGCCCGACCAGCGGATTTCCAACGGGGAGAATTCGTGGCTAAGGTCAACGTTTACGTCGATGGGTTCAATCTCTATTATGGTGCATTGAAGGGGACGCCATTCAAATGGCTCGATTTGGGTCGCCTTTGCCAAGCTCTCCTTCCCTCCGACACCATCCAAGAAATCAAGTATTTCACTGCAAGGGTGAGCGCCAGGCCAAGCAAGCCGACTTCGGCTCACGATCAAGGTCTCTACATTCGGGCGCTGCGTACACTTCCGAATCTAAGCATCAAATACGGTCATTTCCTAACGCACACGGTCCCGATGTATCTGGCTACGGTGACTCCCCCTCAAAGAGTCTGGGTCGAGAAGACCGAAGAGAAGGGTTCAGATGTCAACCTCGCATCACATCTCGTTCGGGACGCTTTCCGCAAGCAATTCGAGGTGGCGGTGCTTATAACCAATGATTCCGACCTCGCAGAGCCCGTACGGATTGTTGCTCAAGAACTCCACATGCCTGTCGGAATTCTTAACCCCCACCAACATCACAGCAAAGAGCTACAGCGATACGCAACATTCGTGAAGAGAATTCGGCAGGGGCACCTGCTTGCCAGCCAATTCTCTGCAACTCTTCGAGACGCTAAAGGGCCCTTCTCAAAACCAGCCGGTTGGTAGCCGTTGCGATTGCATTTCTAAGGCAGCACACCAAGCACACACGTTGGAAACGGCCAGGGATCCTCGATCAGCGGATCCTATCTCAAGCCGAAATCCAGTCGGCGATATCGCTATACTGCACAAAACGGTCAGTATCGGGGTGCAAGTCAGTTTTCAGTATCCATTGGAATTTGTCGACCATCTCCGACCCTGGTGAACTCAGAAACACGTCGCGGTCCCCCACAAACACGAGTTTCCCTTGGGCCCGGGTGATTGCAACATTGGCCAGACGGTTCCCAGAAGAAGAATGGAATAGCTTGCCCACTTTAAGATTTCGCGAATCGACAAGGTCCCAGATAATTAGGTCTGCCTCGGCACCCTGGAAGGCATGGACGGTGCCAACCCGAACTCGCTGGTTATCGCTTTCATTGAGAGCCAAGTCTTTCAACTTACGTTTTATCAAAGAAACCTGGCCGCGATACGGAGAGATGACACCGATTTGGATTTGTGGATCCTCGGACAGGTACTTTCGCACCAATCCAACTACGATCTCTGCTGTTCGTCGGTTCCTTCTAGAGCTCTCGGGCGTCTGCTCCACTTTGCTTCCGTCGCTGGGCAGGACGCTGACAAATACTGCTGACTCGCCCGGGAGTGGCGGAAAGTCCTTCGCTCTTGTTCGTGACTCCGTAACATTCGTAATCAACTTGCCTCGATAGAAGCGTTTGTTCACCAGATCACAGATGCCCGAATGCATACGCCGTTGTGACATCAACATGCTCAAAGCGGCATGCTCTGCATGGTCATCGTCGATTCCAACATGGCCGAACGGATCTTTGTGGAGCCATTTGTGCGCTAGCTCGGTTTGCGCGAGGGATATTGGCCCCAGCTGTTGAAAATCACCAGTGATCACGATCCGTTCCTTAGCAAGCATCCCGACGGCTGTAACGTAAGGAAGAGACATCATGCTGGCCTCATCGATCACGACGAGGTCGAACATTGATTCGGCGATGGCTGGCTCAATGCAGGTTTGCACTGCCGTGGTGAGAACTACGGCGCTCTGTGATATGCAATCGCGGGTTAGCGTTCTGATCTGCGAAGCGACATCGTTGATCGCTTTCTGAAGAACGGCCCTTTTTTCTGCGTTTTGCTCCTTACGATGTTGCTGCCGAAGATCGTGTAATTGCTTTCTCAGCTCCTGGATCCGAATGAGGTTGGGGAACAAGCGGCGCTCAGCCGTGACCTCAGGAAGCCTGGCATACCCGAACCTCAAGATTCGGCCCTCGTTGAGAAGAGCTTGACCCGACGCTCCTGATTCCACCAACGCTTTAACGAGTTGAGATGCAATTTGATCGACTGCGACATTGGCAATCGATGCAGCGAGCACCTTTTTTCCGGAGAGCGCTGCCGACGTGATGAGCCGGGCAATTGTGTGTGTCTTCCCGGTCCCTGGAGGCCCCCATACAAATGAAATATCGTTGCTCAGGCATTTCTTGATCGCACTGTACTGCGTCTCATCTACGCCCGAAACTGAATCGGAACCGGCCCAAACGACCTTGCTTGGCAATCCACTTCCTTCAAGGATTCTCCAGACAAGAGAATCTTTGTGCTGAGCTGCACAATCGATCCTCACCTGGACCGCACGCAACAGTTCCTCGACGGAGGGCAGAAGAAAGTAATGCGACTCCCGCTGCCGTTCAGTAAGAGGTATTTCCAATTCCAAATATACCTGCATCGCCGCGGGATCGTAGCTGAGGAGCGTTGCCTGCATGAACGACGGTTGGATAGGTCGCGGCCATCTTAACTTGACGCCCACGCCCTCAGGCAGAGGGAAATCGGAATCTCTCTCGAGGTCAACGGTCGCTTGGTACATCAGGAATCCCGTTCCCACCTGCATCGGTTTCGACGTTGAGATCACCTTGATCGGATGATCGTTCAATTCCTTTCGTACGGCGTCGATCTCGTCGTCTAGAGCTCTCGTCATTTCTCGAACGGGTTCGGAAACATTCCGGACAGCGGCTCCGTTCGCTTCAGGGAACAGTCGTGAAAATAGCTCCGGATAGTCGGCTTTCACTGCGGACCATTTCACTCGCCACATGTAACCGTTAAAAGGGGGGGCTTTGAAATAGGCCCCGTAGTCGTTTAAGACATGTCCAATGATCGAGGCATTTTCGGGTGTGCCACTGCCCAGCACAAGGTTGGCGATCTGCTTAAGATTCAGTTCTTCGTTTGGATCTTTGCGCCGACCAATCGTCTCCACAACCTTCAGAAACAGCTCGTGACCTGTATTCGAGCAGGAGGTCGGCATTGGAATGTACGGTCGTTGTCCTGGTAGTTAAATGGACAATAACCGATCTCGCTAACGCTGCACAAGGGCGTCGACGGTATACACTTGTCCTATCCGAAAACCTTGGGACCCAGCCGATGAGTACCATTTGGACGAACTCAGGACAATTTCGCCTCACTGGTTACACGAGCGAATCCGATCTCGAAGGGGCGATCGTCAAACTGCAAAGAGAGCTGTTTGGAGCGGATCGAGTCTACATAGATGTCAAACGCCGGATCGGAGGCAAGACAGGTCCGAAGAACATCCCAGACGGCTATCTGATCGACCTAAGCGGTAACAAACCTCGGCTCTTTGTAGTCGAGAACGAACTTGCGTCACACGACCCGCTTCGACACATTGCCGTTCAGATTCTTCAATTCTCCCTCTCTTTTGAAGCTGAGCCACGAGCCGTTAAGAACATTCTTCACGAGGCACTGCAGAAGGAGAAGGAGGCGCTCCAGCATTGCGAACGGTATGCCTCCAGCCACGGGTTCCGGAACTTAGACCACTTCCTCGAGACTCTCGTCTTCGAGACACCGTTCTCCGCCCTTGTAGTCATCGATGAAATTCCTGAAAACCTCGAAAGCATCTTGGCGCGTAAGTTTCAGTTCGGCGTCGAGGTAATGGAGCTCGCCCGGTATGAGAATGCTAAAGGCGAACATGCCTATAGGTTTGAGCCGTTCTTAGCTGACCTAGAGCATCTCGAACAAGAGGAACTTGCTTCCGAAGCGCCCCGACCCCGGAAGATCCCTGATCTGAGCGAAATTGATACCGTTGTCGTTCCGGCTCGCGACGATGGATTCGAAGAGGTTTTCTTAGGAGAGAACCGCTGGCATGCGGTTCGTATCCACGGGACGATGCGGCCGCAGCTGAAGTACATAGCAGCCTATCGGGTGGCACCGGTCTCGGCGATCACGCATATAGCTCCGGTCCGCAGCATTGAAGTTTGGAAGGACTCCGGCAAGTTCGTTGTGAACTTTTCTGAACCTGCGCGGGAGATTGGCCCGATTACCTTGGTCAAGGGTGGGGACGTAAAGGCTCCGCAGAGTCTCCGATACACAAATAAAGACAGCCTCCTGAAGGCCAAGACGTTGGATGACGTTTGGTGAAAGCGCGTCACAGGAATCGTCGACGAGCTGTGATTTAGAATACAGAGTTCCAAATTCATTGGCGGTGAAGATATAAGGCGATGCTAACAGGCGAACTGAGAAATCAGATTGACCGTATATGGGACTCATTTTGGGCGGGTGGTATTGCCAACCCGCTCGAAGTAATTGAGCAGATCACTTATCTTTTCTTTCTACGTCGATTAGATGAAATGCAAACGCTCCAAGAGTTGAAAGCGGACCGGTTGAAAGCATCCATCGAGAAATCTGTCTTCCCCAAAGGCAAGGACTCGAAGGGTCTACCGTATCAGGACCTTAGGTGGTCGAAATTCAAGAATCTTGAAGCCCGCGAGATGTTCACCGTTGTGAGTGAGCATGCATTCCCGTTCCTCCGCACTCTCGGTGGCGACGGGACTACCTACGCGCACCACATGAAAGATGCACGCTTCACAATTCCAACACCAGCTCTCCTCGCAAAGGTCGTTGACCTCATCGATCAGCTGCCGATGGACGACCGGGACACCAAAGGCGACCTTTACGAGTACATGCTGAGCAAGATCGCCACGGCAGGTCAGAACGGCCAGTTTCGCACACCCCGCCACATCATTCGCCTGATGGTGGAGATGGTTCAACCGAAGCCTACCGACATCGTTTGTGATCCGGCGTGCGGAACGTGTGGTTTCCTAGTTGCCGTTGGCGAATATTTGCGGGAGCGGCATCCCGAGGCTCTCAGAGATCGGAAACTCTCGGATCATTTCCACCGGCACCTGTTTCATGGCTTTGACTTTGACAACACAATGCTCCGGATCGGCAGCATGAACATGCTGCTTCACGGAGTAGAGAATCCAGAGGTCATTTATCGCGATTCGCTGGCTCAGGACCACGCCGGCGAAGAAGAGAAATACACGCTGGTCTTGGCTAATCCGCCCTTCGCAGGCTCTCTCGATTACGAGAATACGGCAAAGGACCTGCAGCAAATCGTCAAGACAAAGAAGACTGAGCTTCTTTTCCTCGCCTTGTTTTTGCGCTTGCTCAAGCCTGGTGGACGGGCTGCTGTGATTGTACCGGATGGGGTGCTCTTCGGCTCCAGCAATGCACACAGGACTGTGCGCAAGATGCTCGTAGAGGAGCAAAAGCTGGATGCCGTGATCTCTTTGCCGTCCGGTGTGTTCAAACCATATGCCGGAGTCTCCACCGCGATCTTGTTATTCACGAAGACCAATTCTGGCGGAACGGATTATGTCTGGTTTTACGACTGTGAGGCCGACGGCTGGTCTCTAGACGACAAGCGGACTCCCCTGTTGCCGGAAGACAAACTTGGGCCAGTTCCCAGGGCAAGACTCAGTCCCGACGAGTACGACAAGAACACGAAAGGTCTCGTACGGCACAGAGTTTCTGCGTTCCAAAAACCGACGTCGTTGGGCAAGACTACGATTTGAGCCTAAATCGATACAAGCAAACCATACACCTACAAGCAGATCACCGGGCCCCACACGACATTCTAGCTGAGCTATCAAAGCTCGAATCCGAAATCCAGGAAGGGCTTAAGGAATTGGACCAGAGTCTACGATGAATAACTGGAAGTCATTGCCACTCTCGGAAGTTCTGCAGGAGGCCAGGCCGGGATTCGCTTGTGGCGAGGATCCCGCGGATGGCGTGTTCCAATTTCGTATGAACAATTTGACCACGGATGGCCAACTTGACTTCAGCAAGAAGCGACGAGTTCCGAAAGACATACGAAATCTCGGAACTTTCTTTCTTAAGCCGGGGGATGTCTTATTCAACGCTACAAATAGCCCCGATCTAGTTGGAAAGTCGGCTTATTTTCCTGGGCACTCTGAGCCAGCAGTCTTTAGCAATCACTTTCTGAGGCTGCGCCCCAACAAAGACAAGCTTGACGGCCAGTACTTAGCCCGATGGTTAACGCTTCAATTCCAAAGACGAGTTTTCAAGAATCTATGCCGCCAATGGGTGAACCAAGCAACCGTTGGTCGTGACTTGCTGCTTAGTCTGCAAGTGCCAACGCCATCCTTACCGATTCAGCGGCGCAATGCGGAGATCCTGGGCAAAACGGATGCGTTGCGAGCGAAACGCCGTACAACCCTCGCTAAACTTGACACCCTCTTCCGCTCGATCTTCCTCGACCTCTTCGAGGACGTCGTTGGCCGTAAATGGCCAATGACGACGATTGCCGACGTGGCGGACCCAACTGAAGGCGCCATTCGGACGGGACCATTTGGCAGTCAGCTCCTACACAGCGAATTCATAAGTTCTGGGATTCGCGTCCTTGGAATCGACAACGTTGTTTCAAACGAGTTTCGCTGGGGCGAACCGAGGTTTATCTCTGAGGCGAAATATCGCGAATTGAAGCGCTACACTGTGCGTCCCGGCGATGTCCTCATTACCATAATGGGCACTTGCGGGCGCTGCGCCATCGTACCGAATAACATACCGGTTGCGATAAATACGAAGCATCTTTGCTGTATCACTCTCGATCAGCGGAAGTGCCTTCCTGGTTTCTTGCATGCTTATTTTCTGCAACATCCGATCGCCCAGCGCTATCTCGAGCAGAGCGCCAAAGGCGCAATTATGAGCGGCTTGAATATGGGGATCATTAAAGCAATGCCTGTTCCACTTCCACCGATCGAACTGCAGAGGATTTTTATAGAACGACTTGGGTTAGTGGAAAGCACAAGGACACGGTATCTAGATTCTCAGGCGGAAATGAATGAACTGTTTAGTTCACTTCAGCATCGCGCTTTTCAAGAGGAACTCTAGTCATGGGAGGCCGCCTCCAGGACGCTTGGCAGTTTGTTTGGCAGGAGATATGGCTTCGGCTAGAAGAAACTGGCGAGATGCCACTGGACGTTTATGCGGATTTATACGTCGAATTGACCAAGGCTTTCCGCAAAGCTCCTCAGCGCAAGCTCTTTGACGATGTTGCTGGAAATCCAGAGCTCGCACGAGAAACCTTAAAGAGCACATCGAGTGCTGAACTCCGAGGAGAGAACTCGATTGCGCGATTCCTAGAAAATGCATTTGACGTTTTGGTGGAATGTGGGGTTCCTGAACTGCCAAGGACGTATTCGGATCTCGTAAGGTCCTTTTTGGAGTCGCGTAACCTCAGGTACGAGCTCTCACAGCCTTTTGAAATAAGACCTCATGTCTCAGGTGTCTTCTCTGCCCTCGTCAGTGATGTCATGGCTCAAATGCAAACGGACCACGATCTCAGGGAGGCTGCAGCAGAATTTGAGTACGCCTTTGGTGCTTTAACTCACTCCCACTCTGAGCCCGACATGAAGGTAAGCGTCAGGCGAACCCACCTTTTTTTCCAGCGACAAGCGTGATGAAGTGAAGGGGTGAGAGAAGAACGAGTAGACCAAAAACCTCAACAGCGGCGGAGCCGTGGGGAGGTGGAGCGGCTGTTGAACGCCTTTGAACGGAGCGGGCTGCGCCGGCGGGAGTTTTGTTTAAAGCATGGTGTTGCGCTGGGGACGCTGGATTTCTGGCGGAAGAGGCGTGGGCTGGAACGGGAGAGGGCGGTCAGTGCCGGGCCTGGCACGCGGAATGGAGAAGGACGGAGGAAGGTGCCGGGCGGAGAAAGCAGATTAGTGGCCGTGGAGATAGACGGATGGCCGGCAGGGACAGAGAGCCAGGCGGCGAGCAGTGGCTTGACGGTGGTGTTCTCGCCGGGGCGACGGATCGAAGTGTCGCGGGGGTTCGATACGGCGACACTGCAGCGATTGCTGCATGTGTTGGAGCGAGGATAGGTGTTTGGACTGGGAGCAGCGACGCGGATTTATCTGGCGGCGGGTCGGACGGACATGCGCAAGGGTTTCGAAGGTCTCTACGGTCTGGTGCGAGACCGATTGCAGTGCGAGCCGCTGAGCGGGCACGTATTTTTGTTTTGCAACGGACAGCGCAACCGGGTGAAGTTGTTGTTTTGGGACGGCAGCGGATTATGGGTATGTGCGAAAAAATTAGAGCGAGGGCGTTTTCGCTGGCCGGAGGTGGACGGCGAGCAGAACAAAGTACAGCTGAGTCACGAGGAGTTGGCGCTGCTACTGGGTGGGATCGATCTGCGGGAGACGCAGCGACGGCGGTGGTATCGAAAGGAAATTGCGGAGGAACCTGCGGCGTGAATGTATTACAGAAATTTTATGGGCGAGCCGCGAGAATGTAGTTGCATATTGGTAATCGTCGTGTTATCTAACGAGTTATCGTGAGTCGAAACCCTGGTGAGCCCTCCATCGACGAACTTCTGGAACAACTGCAGAGCCAACTCCCCGATTCGCTGTTTACGGCCGTGAGCAGCAGGCTGAATTCCTATCAGAGTAAGCTGCAACACGCGGAGCTGAAGATTCAGGTACTGGAAGAGCGGCTACGGCTGAAGCGCATCGAGAAATACGGTCCAGGCAGCGAGAGGCTGAGCAACGAACAACTGGAATTGCTGGAAGGAGAACCGGGAGTCAGCACCGCCGAGGTGCAAGTAGAGAGTACGCGCGGACCGTTGCCGGGGCACAGAAGAGAGAAAAGAGTTCGCCAGCATCCGGGCCGCCAGGCGCTGCCGGCGGAACTGCCGCGGGTGGAGCGGGTGATTGCGTGCACCCCGGAACAA
>Ga0306926_10003902_pt1 | contig 15582 bp, 15 predicted proteins | sample flu12Cox44000178_FD_203759 | JGI IMG/M metagenome (GOLD analysis project Ga0306926, IMG submission 203759) | Lab enrichment of tropical soil microbial communities from Luquillo Experimental Forest, Puerto Rico - flux8day.12C.oxic.44.000.178 (v2)... | ecosystem: Environmental > Terrestrial >...
AACGATATGTTGCGTCACCACCATCGCCGATCCGCGCCTCCTTTCAAACCCATTATCTTGTCGAATCTACCCGGTCGGAAACCGCTCTAGCGGCGGAAAACCGTCCACCTTGACCGACGTGCAACGGCGTTCGTTCAAAGTGGGTTGTGGCTACTCACCGGATACGCGGTGGGATTTCGCAGATGTCGCCAATGTCAGTCGACCTCTGGCCAGAATGCCGGATTCACAGAGTTAGGAAATTCCGGCGGCCTGCTGGTTGGCGACGATACCACGCTCAGACCCATATCGTAGTTAACCGAATAGATGTAAGCTGCTCTACCGCTCCCCTAACCCGTCAAATACGCCGAACCAAAGCAACATCTCTAGCGGCTCATCAAGCCGCACAGTACCTATATTCGCCTGTTCTAATCGATTTCGGATCTTTACGGTGTTCATTGTCACCGGGGCGCTTATAAAGGCATAGAAGATGTTTTCAGCGTTTGGGAACAGACGATCTCGTAGCCAATCTCGGTAATCAGGTCTATCGAGTAGGAATACAGCCCTTTCCTGACGTCCTCTTCAGTGATGCTGGAATGACCTAAGTTTACCGCGCTGCTGATACAATTATTAAGAAGATTCAGCAGGCACCGCGGGCGCGAGCATCGAGAGCCCCTCGGATCCTGCCTGCACCGAAGCGGCAAGACCCGCCGGTCCAGCGCCGACGATGACCACGTCATAAATTTTGTCCGGATCGATCGGTCGGACGAGCCCGATGCAGCGGGCGAGCTCGATATCGCTGGGGTTGCGCAGCAGCTGTCCATTGGGACAGAGAACGATCGGTAATTCGCAAGCGTCGATCTGAAAGCGCTCGATCAGCGTTTGTGCACAGGGATCGGTCTGTGGATCCAGTGGCTGGTGCGGATGCCCGTTCCGGGCGAGAAAATTTTCGAGGCGCAGAACATCGGCATGATCCGCGCTGCCGACGATCACGGGTCCGCCGGCTCCCGCATCGAGAAGGGCGACACGGCGGAGGATCAAGGCGCGCGTGATGCGTTCGCCCAGCTCGACCTCTTCCACCAGGAGATCGCGCAGCCTGCGCCGCGGAATGAGGAGGGCCTGGACCGCCTCCTTGGCATAGGCATCGACCAGGGCCGGGCGGCCCGAAAGTTGGGCAAGCTCGCCCATGAACGAGCCCGGACCGTGCGTTACGATGAGCTCGGAATGGCCCGGCATTCCGCGGTGAGTGACCTCGACCCGCCCTGCCAAAATGATGAAAGCGCCTGGCGCGATTTCGCCGGTCCCGATGATGCGATCGCCCGCCGCATAGGATTTGAGCTCACCGAACCTCGACCTCCGCCGGCTCCAGCGCGTGAAAGATCTGATCGCGTCGGGCTTCGATGAGCGGATGTAGAGACTGCGGCATCATTTCCCTCACCGGGGCAGGCTTGCGACAAGCGGATATGGGCGCTCGGCCGCGAACCCTTAATCCCCGCACGTTGCGGAACGCCGGTTTTAAAATTAGCTGCCGACGAAGCCCGGGGGCCGGCTGGTGCGCGTCCAAGGCATGCGCTATCAGGGGGCATGGCTGGGACCCGAAGGGCCCGGCCTCGGTGCATCGTGCCCGCGCAGCACTCGACACCAGCGAGAGCGTCCCGGTGCAATAGTGGCCGATATCTAGATGTTGCGGGGTCTCTACGGATGGCCGGAGCGTGGCGGGCCTGGAAGCAAGGCACGGGCGAGCCGTTCCGCAAAGTGGCGAGTGAATTTGTCCGCTCCCGTCGCCTTTTTTCTTTGACCTCTATTTGCGCTACAATTCTGCAAAACGGGAGGAAGACGATGGCGCGGCGAACCGGTTCCACGCTGATTTCGGTGTTCGGGTTTCTCTTGGCTGTCGGCTCGGCGCTCGGTGCCGGCATGATGATGTTTAAGACCGAGCAACAGGCGCAGCAGCATTGCCCTTCCGATACCGTGGTTTGGCTCAATACAACAAACGCAACTTATCATTTTAAGGGTGAGCATTGGTATGGTCACACCAATCGAGGCGCTTACGTGTGCAAAGACGAAGCCGATAAAGACGGGATGACCGGTCCAAAGAGGTAATTTGCGGTATTCGGCCGCGCGATTCTTACCGGCGCGGCGGTCACGCACAGCGCGCTAATGAAAAATGGATGGACCTCGGTGGGCGGTCCACCCGCTCCGCCTTTGCTCAGCAAGGAGGTGGCATAAACCGTAATGGGTTACGATAAACAGGGTCAAACCGAGGAGGATAAGCCCATGCTAAGACCGATCGCGTCCGTGCTCTTGGTCGGAGCAGCTCTGGCACTCATCGGTTGCCCGCAACAGTCTGCTCCACCGGCTCCGGCACCTCCACCAGCGCAAGGCGTTTACGTCCCGGGTTTTGGACCGGAGACGTTCCCGGCGCCGCCTCCGCCGGCCACCGGTCGGAATCAGACCGCTCCCGCCCCGGTTTCGATCCCTTAATCAAAGCTACGCACCAATCCCAATCGTCAGGAGATCCGGTATGACAGCCAGCCAGCTCGAAAAGGCAAACCGGTTTCGTGCCTTGCACCAGGAGCCGGGACACTTCGTGATCGCCAACGCATGGGACGCGGGCTCGGCGCGGATCCTGGCCGGGCTCGGCTTTCCGGCGCTGGCGACATCGAGCGGCGCATCGGCCGGCATCCTCGGACGCCGCGACGGCATGGTGAGCCGACAGGAGGCGCTCGACCAGGCTCGCGCGATCGTCGCGGCCACCGACCTGCCGGTCTCGGCGGATCTGGAAAAGGGTTTTGACGACGCGCCGGAGGGTGCCGCAGAGACGATCCGGCTTGCCGGCGGTGTCGGTGTGGTCGGCGGCTCGATCGAGGACTTCAGCGGCGACCCGCAAAAGCCGCTATACGATTTGAATCACGCAAAGGAGCGGGTGGCTGCGGCGGTCGAGGCGGCGCGCAAGCTGCCGTTCCCGTTTACCTTGACCGCGCGCTCAGAGAACTTCCTGCGCGGCAATCCGAACCTCGACGATACGATCGAACGGCTGAAGGCGTTCGAAGCGGCGGGTGCGGATGTATTGATGGCGCCGGGCCTCCCTGATCTCGCCGCCGTGCGGACGGTTTGCACCTCGTTGTCGCGTCCGTTCAACTTCATGGCCGGGGTCAGGGGCCGGACATTTTCGGTCGCGGAGCTCGCCGGCGCCGGTGTCAAGCGCATAAGCCTTGCGACATCGCTCTACCGCGCGGCGATGAGCGGTCTCGTCGCGGCCGCGCGCGAAGTCAAAGACCAGGGCACCTTCGGCTATGTCGACACGACGATGGCGACACCCGAGCTCAACAGCTTTATGACCGGCACTGGCCGTTGATTATCCTGCGCCGGTGAAAAGGAGCGATCGTGGCAAGCTGGATCAACCGAGCCCTCGAACTCTTGGCGCAGGACCAGGCGATCTACTACGTCGGTGGCCATAGCGGACACGTGCTGACCTATTCCCAGGGGCGGGAAGACGCGCAGACCTGGGCCGACTACATCAATATCGGTATGGAGCATGGCGCCTTCGACATGGCGGGCCTCGCCGAATATATGCGCGGTCTCGTCGATGGCGGCCCGACCCGCTCGGGCCACCGCACCCCGACCGTCGTTGTCGAGGCGCCGGTCAACGGCACCGACGCTGCCAACGTCCGCTTCAACGCCTGGCAGTTCCGCCAGATCCTCGGCCGCGGCGTGCACGGAGTCCTGTTGTGCCAGGCGGAATCCGCCGATGCCGTACGCGCCTTTGTCGAATCCTGCCGCTATCCGCACCATCACGGCGGGGTCGACCCGGCCATGCCTTCGCCGATCGCACGCATGCATGGGGCGGCGCGAGTGGCCAACGGTGAAGGGCTCGGCCTCGGCACGCGCGGCCGCGGCTCGGAGGCGACCGCCGCCCCGGTCTGGGGGATTTCGTCCGAGGAGTATCTCGAACGATGTGATCCCCGGCCGCTCAACCCCGAGGGTGAGCTGATGCTCGGCGTCAAGCTCGAAAGCCCAGAAGGAATCGCCCATTGCGAAGCGATTCTCGCTGTGCCGGGTCTCGCCTTTGCCGAGCTGGGTCCTGGTGATCTGGGCCTGGCGCTCGGTTACCGGGCGGTACCGCGCGATCCCTACCCGCCGGAGATGCGGGAGGCGCGCGAGCGCGTCTTTGCCGCCTGCCGCAAAAACCATGTCGCGTTTCTCGAAACTGCGGCACCCGAGAGCATCGTCGCCAAGCTCGACGAGGGGGTGCGGGTCATCGCCGGCCACCGCAAGGAGACTGCAGTCATCGGCCGCGCCCACCAAAGGCGCAGGATGCCGGTGTAGGTGCACCCGCGACATCCCCATCTGGGCGCGACGTACGCTCGTTCGACTAAACTTCAATAAATTTGCGGAGTGTGAAGCAGCTCACACACCTGAGGCGGGTCGAGGGTGTTTACTCCTCCGCGAGAGCAGCCATCCCTTTGGCTCTTTTCGACGATGCAGAGGAAATCATGTACGAAATCGCTGCTATTGCTAAAAAATCCAGTGGTGACTTTACCGTTGTGCTGACGTTTTCGTTATTGGGATTGGCTCTCTCCTTATTCGTCATCGGAACAGCAGGTCTCATCGATCCCGAATATATGGCGAACTTGTTTCTGTCGTTTTGAAATATAAGTTACTTCGCGCGGGACGAGACGGCCGACCGGCGCGCTTGACGGCGTGCCCCCGCCGCGGACTGCATCCCTGAGGCGAGAATCTGATAAATAGATGCGCCCGGTCGCCGGCGTGGCGCTCGGCAATAGCGGGGGCATCGGCATGACAATCGATTTGCCGCGTGCGGTAGAGGAGTTTTGGGCGGCACGCGCCCGCGGCGAACCTTTCCCGGCCGACTATTTCAATCGGCTGAGCCTCGATGAGGCCTATCATATCCAGTTGGCATTGATCGACCGCCGGTGCGCGGCCGGAGAGCGGCAAATCGGCTGGAAGGTCGGTCTGACCTCCAGGCCGATCCAGCAGCAGTTCGGCTTTCACGAGCCTTGCTTTGGCTGCATCCTGGAGACCCGGCCGAGCGGTCATGTGTTCGCGGCCGAAGAGCTGATCAAGCCGGGTTTTGAGACCGAGTTGTGCGTGCGGTTGGGCCGACCGCTCGCGGGCGAGGTGTCGGCCGCGGAGGTGCAATCGGCAGTCGCGGCGGTTTACCCCTCTTTCGAGATTATCGAGACGCGCGGCGATCCCGGACAGATCCCATTGATGCTAGCCGACAATGCGCAACAGCATTCGGTCATCCTCGGCGAGCCGGTAGCATCCACCCCGGCGTTGCGGCTCGATCAGGTGGAAGCGCGCGTCGAGCTCAACGGCAATGTGATCGCTACCGGCCTCGGTGCGGCGGTGTTGGATGACCCGTTGAATTCGATTATCTGGCTCGCGCGCAAGCTCGGCGAATACGGACGCAGCCTACAGGCGGGGGAGGTCGTGATGACCGGCTCCCTGGTGCGCCAGTTTCCGCTCGCGCCGGGCGACCGCGCCCGCGCGAGCTTTTCCGGCATTGGCACGGTCGAGGTGCAGGTCGCATGACGACCTCGAAGGCGCCGGCCGAGGAAGGAATCGAGGTCGATCTCGAAGGCGCGGCACTCTTGACCAACCCGCTACTGAACAAAGGGACCGCCTTTACTGAGGACGAGCGCACCGCCTTCGCATTGCACGGCCTGCTGCCGCCGCATTTGGGGACGCTCGACGAGCAGGTCACGCGGCAGCTGCAGGCGGTTCGCAAATTCGACCGCAACCTCGATCGCTACGTGTTTCTGCGCGGGCTGCAGGACGCCAACGAGACAGTGTTTTATGCGCTGTTGATCCGACACCTCGGCGAGATGTTGCCGCTGGTCTATACGCCGACGGTCGGAGAAGGCTGCGAAGAGTTCAGCCACTATTGGCACTATCCGCGCGGGCTTTTTCTCAGCTGGCCGCATCGCGACCGCATCGAGGAGATCCTGAGCCACCCCCGCTTCGACCGGATCGAGGCGATTGTCGTCAGCGATGGTGAGCGCATATTGGGGCTCGGCGATCAGGGTGCCGGCGGCATGGGCATCCCGATCGGCAAGCTTGCCCTCTACACCGCCTGCGCCGGGCTGCACCCGGCGACAACCCTGCCAATTTTGCTTGACACCGGCACCAACAATCGCGAGCGGCTCGCGGATCCGATCTATATCGGCTGGCGCCACGAACGGCTGCGCGGCGCCGACTATGACGACTTTATCGAGCAGTTCGTCACGGCAGTGGAGAGGCGCTGGCCGCACGTATTGCTGCAGTGGGAAGATTTTTCGCGCGCCAATGCCGGGCGCATCCTCGACCGCTATCGCGACCGTTTGTGCACGTTCAACGACGACATCCAGGGCACTGCGGCGGTTGCGGCCGGCACGTTGCTCGCGGCAACGCGCGTCACCGGGACGGCGCTGCGCGATCAGATCTTTGTGCTGTTCGGCGCGGGGACCGCGGGCTGCGGCATTGGCCGTCTGTTGTTAAAGCTGATGATCGACGACGGAGTTCCCGAGGCCATGGCGCGGCGGCGATTTTTCGCGGTCGACCGCGACGGGTTGCTGGTCGAGGGCATGGCGGGTTTGCAGCCTTTCCAGGCACCCTTTGTCCAGCCGCCAGCCGCGATAGAGGGCTGGACCTTGTCGCGTTCCGACCGTATCGAGCTCGCCGACGTCGTCAGGAGCGCGCGGCCTACGGTGCTGATCGGGGTGTCGGGGCAGCCCGGCATGTTCACCGAAGAGATCGTGCGCACGATGGGGGGCGCGGTCGATCGGCCAGTGATTTTTCCACTCTCCAACCCGGTCTCGTGCAGCGAGGCAACACCCGCCGATCTGCTGCGCTGGACCCGAGGCCGCGCGCTGATCGGCACCGGCAGCCCGTTCCCACCTGTGGAGATAGACGGCCAGCCATCTACTGTCGATCAGACCAACAACGCCTACATCTTCCCGGGTATCGGTCTCGGGGTTCTCGCGGTTCGGGCTCGGCGAGTCAGCGAAAGGATGTTTACCGCGGCAGCACAGGCGCTGGCGGCGATTTCTCCGGCTGCCCGCGACCCGAGGCGTAGCTTGTTGCCCCCGGTGCAGGAGCTGCGCTCGGTGGCGGTCTCGATCGCTGCTGCCGTAGCCCGCCAAGCCCGCGCCGAGGGGCTGTGCGAGGCCTTCGACGACTCTGAGCTCGACCAGCTTATTGCGCGAAAGATGTGGGAGCCGGTCTATCGTCCATATTACCGTAAGGTTTCCTGACGCGAGGACGGACGTGAGTAGATCCGCAGTGCAAGAACATGCCACCACTAAGCTCGACGAACGGCGTGCCAAGGGAGCCGATTGGCGGCGCCAGGTGCCGCTAACCGCGCAGGCCGAATGGAAGCCGCCTGCGAACCGCGCCGACCCGGTCGAAATTCTGGTCGAGCAGGGAAAGAGCCGCATCCAAGAATTGCTTCCGGTGCGCTATGCGCGGATGAAGCGCGATGCTTTTGCCTTTCTACGCGGCGCGGCCGCGGTCATGGCGGCCGATCTCGCCTCCGTTCCGACCACCGGGCTGCGGGTGCAGGCCTGCGGTGACTGCCACCTCGGCAATTTTGGCGGCTATGCGAGCCCGGAAGGGACCCCGGTCTTTGATGTCAACGATTTCGACGAGACGCTACCGGCGCCATTCGAGTGGGATGTGAAGCGGCTCGCCGCGAGCCTCGCAGTGGCTGGGCGCGTCGCGGAGATGCCGGGGCGCGAATGCCGCCGTCTCGCCCGCATGGCGGTCAAGAGCTATCGCCGGCGCTTGGCAGAGCTGTCGCTGCTGTCGCCGCTCGATGCTTGGAGTTCGCACGTCGATCTCGCGACTGCGCTTGCCGAAGTGGACTCCAACAAAATCCGCCATCACATCGAGGCGCGGCGTGAGACCATGCTGCGGGGCGCCAAAGAACATTACGGTCTCGTCGAACAAAAAAACGGCGATTGGCGGATCAAGGACAAGCCGCCGCTGGTGCATCATTTGAGCCACCACGAGCTGCATGCCCATCAGGCGTTCGCGTCTTATGCCGAAACATTACAGGAAGATCGCCGCATCCTGCTGCAGCGGTACAATCGCCGCGACGTCGCCTTCAAGACCGTCGGGGTCGGCAGCGTCGGCACGTTCTGTGCCATAGGCCTGTTCGTTTCGGACGATGGTTCACCCCTGCTGTTGCAAATCAAGCAGGCTCAAGAATCTGTACTGGCTCCGTTTGCCGGCGCGTCTGACTATGCCAATCACGGGGAACGCGTTATTGTCGGTGAGCGAATGATGCAGGCCACGCCCGACGTTTTTCTCGGCTGGACGCGGAACCCGGTTGACGGACGTTATTTTTATGTCCGGCGTCTGAAGGACCCGCGTCTGGCCAATCTTGGCACCCTGCTTGAAGGGGCACTGCCGTACTATGCCAAGCTGTGCGGCAACACGCTGGCACGCGCTCATGTTCGCTCGGGCGACGCTTTAGCGCTCTCCGGCTATATGGGCGACGACAGCCAATTCGATAAAGCGGTCGCGGAATTCGCGATGGCCTATGCCGACCAGACAGAGCACGATTGGCGCGCATTCCTCGACGCGATCAAGGCCGGCCGGGTTAACGCCGAGGAGCCACAGGCTCCGTCGGTTTGAGCTGCAGGTTACAGCATGAAGAAACATCGTCGCGCGCGATCGCTCCCGCTGATGATGGCAGAGCTGGCAATGGCCTCATGGGAGACGATTGCGCGCCGGACCGCATTGATGACTCGGGGTGCTCTGAGCCCGACGGAATATCAACGCATGGTGATCGAGAAAGCCGCGGCACTGCAGCAATCGGCGATCGCCGTCATGACCGGGCGCGGCAAGAAAGCAGCGCTGCGACCGTGGCACAGGCGCGCCACCTCGAATGCACGCCGGCTGCGCCGGAAGAGTTGACCGATCCGCGGCTATATCAGAGCGGGATCGCCAGCAAGGTATCGATCTGACGGCTGTCGAGGACGACGTCTTTGCGAGTGAATTTCCAGGTACCGTCTGTCAGGCGGATTTCGTCGAGGTAGCGCCCGGCGGCAAAGAGCGTCATGTCGCCCTCCTGCATTGTCCGAACGACCAGAAAATTCGCCACGAGATCGAGTGTGTCGCCGCCCTCCTCGACGATCTTGATCGACGACACCAGGTGCCGGTAGCGCTGCGGCTCATAGATGTTGGCCTCGCGCAATGCGCTGACCCGGTCCTTCAGCATATTGCGAGAGGTCGCATGGATCAAGCCCAACGGCATGCGGGCCTCGAAGTTCTCGGCCGAGGTAATCCGATAAAAGCAGTCCTCGGTAAAGAACTCGGGCCAATGCTCGAGCTGGTCGGTGTCGAGACAGTGAACATAGTCGGTGTAGAGCTGCTCGATCTCCAGCCGCCGCACCACCGCCTCGAGCTGCACCGGCTTTACAACCCCATCAATGGCCGATAGGCGTGCCAGAAGCTGCGGACCGAAGCCTCAGTCGTGCGGTTGGCCTCCGAGACGTGTCCAAAGCCGCCCATTTCGAGCACCGAGCACTCGTCTTCCGAGCCGGGAATGGCGCGCTGGATGAAATTGCCGACGGCACCGTCCTCCATCGACACATAACCCGCTGGACCCACCAGATTGGCCTGCGCCAGCCGCAATTCGGTCATCTGGGGGTCGTCTTCTTCAAAGCCGATATAGGTCCATTGTAATTCGGTCTTGTCCGGACCTTTTGGCAATACCAGGCGCAGCGCTATGCAGTTCTGGATCTGCTGCAATACGAAATTTGGGAATAGCGACAGGATCTGCGTTGTCGTGTCGTCGCCAAACTCCTCGGCCATGGCGAGAAACCTCGAGTCGGCCAGCCGGAAATTCTCGCGCAATGACGGAATGCCGGAATAGAGCTGGTCGGAGGTCGCTTGATCGACGCGGTCGACCTTGTTGCGGGTGTAGCTCGCGTGATGCGCCCCGTTCTCGGCGATGTCGACACCGCCCTCCGAGGTCAGCCGCGAGATCCGGAAGGTCGTGAAGAAGGAATGGAGCAGGGTGGCGTGGTAGGTGTCCCGCACATTCTCGAAATAGAGCTTCCAGTTGTTGTGCAGGATCTGCGAAGTCGTGCCGAGGATCTTCGGCTTGCCGTGCAATACCCGATGCATCCGCGAGCCGATCAGATTGCCGATGTACAACGCCAATGACGGCGCCTCGGGTGAGAGCGTGCCAAAGACGAGATCGCCAAAGGTGTCGACGCGCAATTTCTTGAGGCCGTGCTCGTCGAGACGGAAACTCGGCGGCATCCCGCCTTTGCCGGCGATGCCGCGGCGAAAGGCGACGCTGTCGAGGTTGCCTTCGAGATCATAGCGCCAGGCGTGGTAGACGCAGGTCAGATTGTCGGCGTGGCCGCGTCGTTTCAGGCAAACGAGGTTGCCGCGATGGGCGCAGCGGTTGACCATCGCATGGATCCGGCCGTCCTGCCCGCGGGTGACGATGACCGGCGTCTCGCCGAGAAAGGTCGTCAGGTAGTCACCCGGCTGCGGCAATTCGCCGGCGAGCGCCAGATACTGCCAAGTCGGCCCGAGAAAGATCCGGCTGAGCTCTGCCTGATAGACGTCGGGGTCGCAGAACATCCGATACGGAACCCGCGTGTTGCCTTCGGCCGGCCATGTGATTTCCTGCTGCATAAACGATCCTCGTTCCCGGGGGGTTATGACATCCTGGTCTCCGCGAACCCGCCGCCGGTCACACGTCGAGCCGCTCCTCCGACACCGGCTTGCGGGCCACGACGTTAAAGCGGCCGTCATAGATCGGGCGCTCGCTGGTGGTCGGGCCCTGATACTGGACAAACAGCATGACCCCACCGGTCTCGGTCGAGAGCTTCTCCTCGTAATGCGGATCGGCGTGATAGATCATCGTGCCGGGACCGTAGATCTTTCCGCCGATCGTGAAGGTGCCTTCGAGGATGTACCAGACCTGCGCGAAATCGTGCCGGTGCATCGGATGGTGCGCGCCCGGCTCGTAGCGGACGAACCCCGCATTGGGCTCGGTCGGCCGTTCCGGCCGCGGATGGAACAGCATCTTGCTCAATTGGCCGGGGAAACGCAGCGTTTCCCACTCGCGCTCGCTCTCGTGCAACGCCTCCATCGGGTGGTCGCCGCTCTTGCGCTGAATGGTTGCCATCGTTTGGGTCATCGGAGGCTTCCTCTTTTCTTCCGACTAGCCGGTCTCAGCCGCCGTAGAACACGTTGTCGCCCAGCTCCTTCATTTCGAGGATCGCTGTGTCCGGACGCCCGGTGATCGGCTTGGCGACATGCGCGTCTACGACCTCGCCGACGACGATGTGGTGGTCGCCCTGCTCGACGATGCTGGTGACTTTGCACTCGACCGAGGCCGGTGCCGCGTCGAGTATCGGTACGCCGGTCGAGCCCTTATGAATGGCCTGACCCGAGAGCTTGCCGTCTTCGAGCTTGGTCGGCTTGAAGAAGGCGAAAGCGACGCCCTTCCCGTCCTTGCCGAGCATGTTCAACGCGAAGGTTTTGGTTTGCTTGACGATGCCGTAGGCGCCGGAATCGGTCTTGACGCCGACCACGACGAGCGGCGGGTTGAAGGCGGTTTGCGTCACCCAATTGACCGTGGCAGCGGCGACATTGCCCTTGCCGTCGTCGGCGGTCAGCACATAGATCCCGTAGGGGATCATCCTGAGTGCGGTTTTCTTGGCGTCCTGGTCCATCTCCGTCCTCCTTGTTCGGCTTTGCTAGGGCTGATCATAGGAACCCGGCCGTTTCACGCCAAGCCGCAGCGCGCGTAAAACCGTACCGCATTGTCCCAGAAGAGCTTGCGCTTGCGCTCGGCCGGCATATTCCAGCCGAGCACCGTCGTTGCCGACTCGGGAAACCAACTCTCGCCGTGCGGGTAGTCGGAGGCGTACATCAGCACATCCTCACCCAGCAGATCGATGACAGAGTTGGTCAGCCGCTCGCCTTCGGGGATCTCGATGCTCTGAAAATAACGGCCGCCCAGCACGTATTCGCTGGGTTTGTGCGCAAGCTCCGGCAATGCCGCCTTGACCGTATGGGCGTGCTCGTCGATGCGCGCCATCCAGAACGGCAGCCAGCTATGCCCGGCTTCGAGCGTGCCGATGCGCAAAGTCGGATAGCGGTCCATCACGCCGCTGCCGATCAATGCCGCCATGTTGCGCATGCCGCACCAGGGGTGCGCCGCCGAGCGCTGCAGAAACAAATTCTCCCAAGTGTCCGCACCGCCCGGCGCATAGGGCGGCATGACCGTGAAGGTGTGCAACACTACGGCGAGGTCGTGCTCGGCGGCCTTGGCCCAGACCGGCTCGAGGTCGGGGTGGTCGAGCGGCATGCCGGCCGGCGCATAGGCCATCACCGCCCAGGCCCAACGCGAGTGTGCCCACTTTTCAATCTCGGCAAGGCCGCCGTCGATGTCCCGCGCCGAGATTAAAATGATGCCGCCGAGCCGCTCGGGAAAGGCCCCGCAGTAATCCGCCATCCAGCGGTGATAGGCGCGGTACATCGCCATTTCGAGGCCGACATCGTCACCCGCGGTCCAAGTACCAAACCACCCGGAGGGCAGGGTCAGGTTGACGTCGACCCCTTCGCGGTCCATGTCGGCGATGCGCTCGGCCGGGTCGTCATCGACGCGCGGCGACGGCCGCGCCCGGTTGGCGCCGGTAAACGCCGCCATGTAGCGTGCCGGCCCCGTCTCAGCTGTAGCGGTACCCAGGCGGCGCTGGTAGCTGCGTCCCCCCTTGGTATAGGTGACCCGGCCGGTGCGTGGATTGACGTCTTTCCATCGCTCCCAATCGGCGAGCCGCGCCTTCTCAGCCGCCGCAAGGTACCGGTCGAGGACGTTCATTGATGGCCCGACATGGGTGTCGGAGTCGAAGATCCTGTAACCGTCGCGCGCCATCTCGGTACCTCCTGCAATTCTTGCCGCTCGGTGCGGATTCGTAGATCTGTCAGTAGATTATTCGTCATTCCCGCGAAAGCGGGAATCCGGAACCTCGACGACCGTCAGTTGCCCTGTTCCTTGCCAGGGGCAAGCCTGGACCCCTGCTTTCGCCGGGGTGACGAGTTTATGTAGCGCGATACTTTGCCAGAGCTTCGGCGGAAAAGTAGCGCTCTTCGAGCTGGCGCTGCTTTTCGAGACCCTCCTCGTCCGGTCCCGGCTCGGGGCGAGGGTAGGGGCGATCCAGGCGCGCCTGCTCGAATTCCTCCCAGGCGGTGATGCCCTTCTCCCGAAACTGCTGCATAAAATCCCACATCGCCGCCCAGATCACCTGGTGCGTAAAGCCCGGGTACCAGGCGATCGTCACATCGAGTGCAAGATGCTCGTCGAGCCCGAGATAGCGCGGCAGACGCCCCTTCATGAACGAGAACGGACCCTTGACGACGGAGCGGGCGCGCCGGATCTCGTCCTCCGAATGCGGCGACTCGAACTGCACCCAGTCGACCCCGGCCTCGCTCTCATAGGCGCGCAGCCGCCTTAGACAATCGACCAGCCCGCCGCCCGCGGCATCGCGGGCATAGCATTGCGCCATCACGACAAAATCAGGGTCGAGCTCGTTCTTCATGTCGACGGCGGCGCGGTAGCGGGCGATCGCCTGTTCGAGCGGCACGACCTCGACCCCGGCACTCTGGGTCCGCCGCTTGCCTTCGATCGGCTGGTCATCGATGCGCGCCCCGGCGATGCCGGCGCGGATGCATTCGCGCACCATCCGCCGAACTGCCATGATCCCGCCATGGCCGGTGTCGCCGTCCATGATCACCGGGAATTTGACCGTCTGGGCGATCCAGCCAGCGATCGTCACGCATTCGGTCAAGCTCGCGGTGCCGACATCGGCGAGGCCGGTATAAGCGCCGACCACCCCGGAGGTGCCGACAAATCCGGCCTCGCATCCCCCGAGCTCCATGATCCTCGCCAATGCGGCGCTCGGCGTGTGTAATACCGCGAGCACCCGGTCCTTGCGGTGGATCAGCTCCCGCAGCTTGGCAGCCGGCGACGGGCCCTGCTGTTGCGCCATGCCCGGACCTCCAAATTCTTCCGCCGATCTCTCCTTTGCGGCGGGTGCGAGGAACTGTCAACGCGCTACCGCTCGTCGCTGCTCGCATTCCTTGCGGGGCTGGTTCGCGCGCTCGGAACGTGACGAATTGTCAACCCTTCTACTCCCCCGTCGCTGCTGTCACTAGTCCGGCTGGAGGAGAGCCTGCGTTGGCGTAGCGGCCGGCGTGCACGACCTCCGATCCGGAAGGGGATCTCAAGGAATAATCAAGGCTATCTCAAGGGCAAATAAAGCGCAGGTTAAAGTCTTCCGGCGCCTATTCCGGTAGCCTTCATGCGTCTCGACCGCGATTCTCGTTATCGAGATCGACCGGAGCAGACCGTGATACAGGCCCCAAGATCTCAGACTGCACAGCCTCTCGAACCTCTTCTGGATCGATTTGCGGAAGTGGTCGGCCCATGACTCCTGAACAAACCAAGCTGGTCCAGCAGAGCTTCGCCAGACTGGCGCCTGCCGCCGATGCGGTGGCGGAGATGTTCTACCGCGAGCTGTTCGCGCTCGATCCCGGTCTCCGCAAGCTCTTTAAAAGCGATCTCGCTCAACAGGGGCGAAAGCTGATGAGCCTGCTCGGCACCGCGATCGGCAATCTCGATCGGCTGGAGAGTATCGCACCGGTAGCGCGCGATCTCGGTCGCCGCCACGCTGCTTATGGTGTTGCGTCGGCGGATTATGAAACTGTCGCCCGCGCTCTGATCGGTACGCTCGAGCAAGGCCTAGGCAGTGACTTCACCCCGGCGCTCCGCGAAGCCTGGGCCAGCTGCTATCGGGTGCTCGCCTGCGAAATGCAGGCCGGCGCAAGCGAGGATCGGGGCGAAGTGATTGTGCTAGAATCAGCGTGTCAACCGGCGGTGCACTCGATCAACACGCCAATGAGGGTGAAACTCATGTCACCATCGTTCGTCAAATACACTCCGGACATCGAGGCCGTTGATCCAGGGTTCGAGGAGAACCTGCAGCTCGTGATCGGCAGGACGGAGCAGTACATCGCTCAATCGGTCACGACCGAGGGCACCGGCCGCGCCGTCCGCGACGCACATGCCAAAGGCTACGGGCTGATCAGGGGCGAGGTCGAGATCCTCGACCAAGTTCCCGCCGAATACGCGCAGGGCATCTATGCCACACCCGGAAAGCACGACGCGCTGATCCGGTTCTCAAACGGCTCGCCGCACGCTGGCGCCGACGCACGGCTCGGGGGTGCGACCGGACTCGCATTGAAGATCTTCGGCATCGCCGGCCCGACCCTGCTCGAGGACGAGCCCGACAGCGGCACCTTCGACTACGCCAACATCAACGCCCCGGTCTTCTTCTGCAACACCGTCGAGCACTACCTGTTCGTTCAGCAGCTGTTCGTCGAGGCGCCGACCTACTTTGCCCAAGGTACAGCAGGTTTTCATCGCTTTTACACAGACTTCTTGACCGGAAAGGGAACCCTCGACCAGGACCATTGGGCCTGGGACGAGCTCTTGGCGTTCCTCAGGGTGTTGCAGTCTCGCCCGGTAAACCTGCTATTGTCGACCTATTGGACGATGGGTGCCGTCCG
>Ga0306926_10003903_pt1 | contig 15581 bp, 15 predicted proteins | sample flu12Cox44000178_FD_203759 | JGI IMG/M metagenome (GOLD analysis project Ga0306926, IMG submission 203759) | Lab enrichment of tropical soil microbial communities from Luquillo Experimental Forest, Puerto Rico - flux8day.12C.oxic.44.000.178 (v2)... | ecosystem: Environmental > Terrestrial >...
CCTGAATCCGACGCGGTCCGCTATTCTCGATTTTTTCTCGCAGATGGGCGCATCGATCCGTGTGCTCGATCTACGAGGGCAAAGCGGTGAATTGATTGGCGATCTGTCCGTGAAAGGAGCTTCGCTGGAAGGCGGCCAGATCGCCGGCGACCTCGTACCGCTTTTGATTGACGAATTGCCGATGCTCGCGGCGCTTGGTCCGTACACGGAGCGGGGAGTTGAAATTCGCGACGCCGGGGAACTACGGGTGAAGGAAAGCGATCGTATCGCTGCCTTGGCCGAAAACCTGCGGCGCATGGGGGCTAAAGTGGAAGAGCGTCCCGATGGCCTGCGCGTCGAAGGCCGCTGCGCTGGCGCGCTGCGCGGAGCCGAAATCGATCCGCGCGGGGATCACCGGATCGCCATGGCCTTCGCGATCGCGGGGCTCGCCGCAACCGGCGAGACGCGCATTCTCGATCCCGCTTGCGCTGGCGTGTCGTATCCGAACTTTTTCACCGAATTGCGGCGATTGTCCGAAAGCTAGGCAGCCTTACTGCTCGGTTGCAGGCGGGAGGGGCGCGGGCGGGGGCGGGGGCACGGCCTTTGGCGGCCCGGGAATCGCTGCGGCGGTCCGTCGTAGTTCGATGTTGCCGTAACTGGTTCTTAGCGTGATTTTTGGTCCTTTTCCGGAACCGTATCTGCCGGTGAGATGAGAATCGCCGGATTCGCTTTTCGTGGCGGACAACGACGAGAATTCGCTTTCGATGTCACAATTCCGGCAATCTGCCTGGATCTCAAAACTGGAACTGCCCGGCACGGTCAGCGAGATACCCGACGACGAATTGGTGATCTGCACCTGGTCCTTGGGAGGAGCCGAAAACCGTACCGTCGTTTCCGCATCGCGATTGTCGATATTCACTTTCGCGCCCGGATTTTCGATATTCACTTCCATGGCGCGCGTACGCAAGTCTACGTTGCCGGGTGCGTCGACCAAGTCAAGATTTCCTGACCCTGCTTCCAGATGGCCCGAGAGGGAGGAAACGGTGAGATCGGTTTTGGCCGAGACCATGCGTACGCCTTTGCTGACGCGTTCGGCTCGCACCGGTCCATAGAAGTCGCCGTCGATCGTGAGGCTGCCCGTCACCGTGTTTACGTCGATTTCCCCGCCTTTGCCGGAGACATGCACGTCTCCCTTGGTGTCCGACGCCTTTACGTCACCTTTCCGCATCTCGAGCGCGACATCGCCGTCGGTCGAACGTACTTCGATATTGCCGTTCAGATTGCTGACCGACACACCGGACTCCATATCGGAAATGCTCACGTCGCCTTTGTCGGTCTTGACCGTTAGTGCCGATCGTTTCGGCACCGCGACTTCCAGGTCGACGCTGATTCGGCTGTCAGACTGATCGTATCCGCTCGGATGCACCTCAAAACCAACCCCGTTCTGGGTGATCTGCACCGTGACGGGCCTGGCGACCCGTTCACCTTCCGTCTCGCTCCACGTGCGCACATTCTTCTTGGCGGATACGCGAATTTGGTCATCGTCGGAAGCACGCACAGCGATGTCTCCGCGGCGGGTGGTGACGATCACAGGCGCCTTGGCGGGAATCGCCTTCGGTGCAACGTCCAGATCGAAACTGTAATTGTCTCCGCTCGGAATTCCGAGATCGCCCAGTTTCTCTTTGCTGTAGTCCACCGCTACGACCGTGCCGAGCAGAGCCAGCATTGCGAATACCAGAAACACTTCACCGCCGCTAACCGCTCCTCCACCGCCGCCAAAACGCCGACCCGCAGTGCGCTCGTACAATTTCACCCCACCCCAGAAAATGATCAGGAGCGGCCACCAACGCGAAAAAAAATTGCCCAGCTCGAGATGTCCGTAATTATGCAAGAGCAGCAGGATGCCGACGGAGAGTAGAACCAAGCCGGTGAAAAGCCCGCTGCTGCGCGTCTGGGTGCCAGGCATGTGAGCTATTGTCCCGAATTGCCGTACGGAGTCTGCGGCGGCCCAGGTGGAACGGTGCCAACGGACGAACCTGGGGGCGCCGCAGCAACCGGCGGTGGCGGTTCGATGTGGCCTTCTTGGGAGGCCATCGAAGAAGCCAAGTACAGGAAACCCACAACGACCAGAATGACCGGCCAGGTGTTTCCAAAATCCAAATTACCGCCGTGAACCTGGTGCAGGAGAAGAAGAACTCCAATGGTGATCACGATAGCAGGACCCGTCAGGGCCCGCATCATGCAGCTCTGACAATGACAACGGACCTTCTCGCTCATAGCGCCCCTCGCTTCAATTGTGGCCACCCACCCGATTCCGCAACATCAACACACCGACCCCGATGAGCACGAGCGGCCAAAAAATCTGGCGTACGCGGAAGAAATCGAAAAATCCGAAATTGTTCAGCAGGAACAGGGCACCGACGGCGATCAAAATCAGTGGCCCCACCGGCCGGCTCTTGCTCCAGAGTTCCAGCGGGTCTTGTACCGGCTCGCCGGCATTGCGCGCCTTGACGGTCTTCATCGCATCGATGGCCATGTAGAACACAAAGCCGACGAGGACGAACGCGAGGGCCACGTCGGCGCCGCTGCCCACATCGCTGCTGAGGCCAACGATGATCGCGGCAAAAACCACGATGTGGATTAAGGCTTTGTTGTACTCCCCGTTATAAATGGCACCGAGACCCGGAATGAGACCGAGCAAAAACGCGAGCCCCGGATTTCCCCCCGGAGGTGTGGAAGTCGCCGCGGGAGGGAGAGGCATCGGCGCGCCCGCGGCATCAAGCGCCGATGGTGTAGGGAGAGGTTGCGACGCGCTGAGCCCCATGACCTTGGCCAAACACTCTTCGCAGTACAGCACATCCCGGACGGGCCGAACGCATACCGGACACATCGGCTTGCCGCAATTGCGGCAATATCCAGATGCTTCGGCTTCCGGATGAACCGCACATTTCATCGATAGCTCCTCTCCAAAACTGCGGGACACTGAGCCGCCAACATTTCGAGTTGACGGGCCAGAAGGTCGTCGGCGCGATTTTGCTGCTTGGGTTGTGTGCGCGTATGGTCGTCGCTGGGCTTGTCGGTATTGGATTTCGGTGTGCCCTGTTCCGGCAAGGTCTGCAGCTGATTTTCGTCCTGGCGCAAGCGCGATTGAATCTCATACACCACGCGCAGATCGCTGACGTACTTCACCATATGCGCATAGCTGAGATGCGCCTGGCGGCTTACATTGCGCGCGACGCTCGAAGGATTCAGATCCGCGAGTTTCGGTTTGCGGAAAGAAAGCCCCGATGCGCTGAGGAGGATGAACAGCGTGGCCACCACGCTTGCGGTTCCGTACGCGAACTTCGGCGTAGCCAGACCGCCGAGGAAGTTTTTCAGGGATTGCCAGAAAGTGACGCGTTCGCGTGGGCCAAGCGTCTGCTCGAGGATGCTGTAGATCAGTCCCGATGGAATTTCCAGTTCTTCGACCGACTGCATCTCGCTGATCAGGTTTCTTACGCTGCTGACCAGAGGAGCACATTCGGCACACTCAGGCACATGAGCTTCGAACTCCGCGCGTTCCGACGCCGTCATCAATCCTTCCAAGTAATCGCTTAGCCGTGCTTCCGTCTGATCGCAAGTCCAGGTCATGACGCGACCCCCACAGGCAACCCTTCCGTTGCCTCTAGAAATACCAAATTTCCACACATTTTGCGCAGCTTCATGATGGCCTCACACCCATTTGTTGCAATATGCGCGCCAACTCGATGCGGCCGCGGTTGATGCGGGATTTCACAGTACCTTCCGGCACGCCCAAGACCTGCTGAATCTCGGCGTATTCCAATTGCTGCAGGTCGCGCAAAATGACCGCTTCGCGCAATTCCGGCGACAGCTTCGTCAAGCCCGCCTGGACCTGGCTGCTCAGTTCGCCGAGCAGCGCTTGTTCGTCGGGCCGCCGGGCGACGGATTCCTTGTTCTCGACCACCGGCATGGCATCGTCCAGGGAATCGGTCATACGGTCCCTTTTGGTTCGACGGTAATGGTCGATGAGCAGGTTTCGCGTCACACTGGTCATCCAGGTTGCAAATCCTCCGTGCGCCGAACGGTAACTCACCAAGGTCCGGTACACGCGCAGAAAAACTTCTTGCGAAATATCCTCGGCCTCCGTGCGGTTGCCCACAAAGCGGTAACACACGTTGTATACTCGGCGCGAATGGCGGCGCACAAGTTCCTCCCAGGCCGAGCCATCGCCCTGGAGGCATCGCTGGACCAGTTGGGCATCCTGCTCCAAGCTTCTCTAGCCCCATTCTCCAGTAACCTGCTCAGGCATAACCCGTTGACGGGATACTCGGCCTGACACTCTATGGAACGTAAAATGCTCCTGAATTGTTCCCTGCCGGCTAAGGGCAAAGACGTTTCGCCGACCGTGGTTGGCATCTTAACCCTTCCGTTTACGACCGTACAAGCCCTTGCATTTGAATTATTTACCGTCGCCGCGCTTGACGGCCTGTCTGGGCCCAAGTACCCTTCCTCTATATGTCTTCGAGGTCGAGGAAATGGCTGCTGCTCGCTTTAGGTGCGCTCGTAGTTGCCTTCCTCCTCTATCGCTCCCGAGGACTGTTTCACCTGAGCCAGTTCAGCGGTACAAGACTCTGGGACTCCCTCAGGAGCGCCAATTACTCCTACCTTTTCCTTTCCCTGGTCACGATCTACGCATGTTACGCCGTTCGCGCACTGCGCTGGCAGAAATTTCAGGCGCATGTGGGCCGGGCCCGCTTCTGGAATATCTATTCCATGAATCTGGCCGGGTTCAGCGCGCTTTTCCTGCTCGGGCGCGCCGCCGAACCGGTCCGGCCGCTCTTGATTTCCCGCAAGGACAAAATTCCCCTGGCCGATACGTTCGGGATTTACGCGTTGGAGCGCATTCTCGACGCGTCCTGCACGGCAGCGCTGGCGTCGATTGGGTTGCTGGTGTTCGAAGCTTCGGGCCACCTGGAGGCGAGTGGCGCTGGCGCGGCATTCGAAAAAGGTGCGCGCACTGCCGGCACGGCATTTTCGATCTTCGCTCTGGTGGCCATTGCCGCTCTTGTGTATCTGCGTCTTCACGGGTCCGCCGTGTTAGAGCGCCGTATGGAAGGCTGGCTTCGGAGGCCGGGTTGGCGGGCCGGGGTGGCGCGTACCCTTCTCGGGTTCTCGCGCGGCGTGCAGACGGTGCGCACCTGGGGAGATCTGACGGCTGCCGTAGTACTTTCCGCCATTCACTGGCTGCTCGTGGTGGTTTGCTACTACCTGATCATCAAGGGATTCAGCGGTCGTCTGGGCACGCTGACGTTTTCTGATGCCATTCTGGTCCTGGTTTTTACCTTGGTGGGTTCGGCGGTGCAACTGCCTGGGGTGGGGGGAGGGTCGCAAGCCCTGTCCATCGTGGCGTTCACTCGTTTATACGGTGTGGGACAGGAGTCGGCCGTGGCGGCCGCGATGGTTCTCTGGTTAGTTACCTTTGCCGCCTGCTCGCTGGCGGGAGTACCGCTGCTGCTGAAAGAAGGCCTCTCGCTCGGTGAACTGCGCCGTATGCGCGAACAGGAAGACGAAGAAATCGACACCGCGATCATCGCGCACGCACCGCACGATGCTCCGCAATCGGCGAAGCCGAGCGTTAATCGGTGATCTCGGATATCTGATATCCTTCCTCCCACAGGAGAGTGTCCCGAGTGAAATGTCCTTTCTGTGCGCATCTCGATGACAAGGTAATCGATTCTCGCGAAGGCCGAACGGGAGATACCATTCGCCGCCGCCGCGAATGCCTGAAATGCTCCCGCCGCTTCACGACTTATGAACGCATCGACGAAATTCCGTACATGGTCATCAAGAAGGATGGACGCCGCGAGCGCTTTGAGCGGCAGAAGATTCTGCAAGGACTGCTGAAAGCCTGCGAAAAAAGGCCGGTGGCCACGCCGAAACTGGAAGCTATCGTGGATGAGATTGAAGGCGTGGTGCACGAGGCTACGGAGCGCGAACTGACGACCTCGGAAATCGGCGAGATGATCATGCATCGCCTGAAGAAGCTGGACAAGGTTGCGTACGTACGCTTCGCCAGCGTCTATATGGATTTCAAGGACGTGCAGGAATTCATGTCCGAGCTGAAAAACCTTCTGAAGGATCGCACGGTCAGGAAATGATTATGACGGCGATGATCTGCATGCTCCGCGGCGTGAATGTCGGCGGACACCACAAACTGAAAATGGAGGTGCTGCGCGACATTTGTCTCTCATTGAAATGCGCCACGCCGCAAACGCTGCTACAAAGCGGCAACGTGGTCTTTCGGACGCACAGCAAAGACACATCGCAATTGTCGAAGCAGATTGCCGGTGCGATTGAGAAGAAACTCGGCTTTCGTCCGGAAGTCTTGTTGCGCACCGTTCCCGAACTGCGTGCGGTGATCGGGCGGAATCCGTTTGCAAGACGCTCTGGAATTGACCCTGGCAAGCTCGTTGTGACTTTTCTCGGCAGCGAGGTGGAAGCCCAAAGTCGCAAGGAACTGCTGGCCATGGATATTGCTCCTGAAGAAATACACGCGACGGGACGGGAACTGTATATTTATTTTCCGAATGGGCAAGCGCGACCCAAAATCTCATGGTCCCGCACCGAAAAGATCCTGGGGCCTGCCTTTACCAGCCGCAACTGGAATACGGTCACGAAGTTGCTGCAACTCGGCGAAGAGCTCGAGAGCTCTTAATTCCTACCCGCTCGGTCGGTTTCTACTGTCCTTCCGTACATGTGACTGGCGCGACACGCACATCAATCGCAGCTGTCTACCTCGGTGGGTTGAACACTTAACCTGAAATTGATCATTCATTCAGGAGAGAACCATGAAGGCATCTAAATGGTTTTTTGTGGCCGCGCTGGTTGGCCTTACGTTCAGCCTCCCCGTTCTGGCGCAGGATCATGACAACGGGCACGGCAAGGGGCACGAGAAACACGAGGCCAAGTGGGAGGATCACGACGCCTATCGCTATTCTTACCACGAAGAAGCCCTACACGACTGGTATCGCGAAAGCGAACATCATCTTCCGCCGGGAGTCGCCAAGAAAGACCGGCTACCGCCGGGACTGGAAAAGCAATTGGTTGTGCGCGGAACCTTGCCGCCCGGATTGCAAAAGCGCATTTATCCTTGCCCGCAAGAGTTGGAGCGGCGCCTCCCATCCCCTCCACCCGATTGCGCCCACGTGCTGATTGGCGGACACATTGTGCTTCTAAATCACCGGACCAACGTGGTTGTCGACGTATTCCACTTCGAAGCATTTTGAAGGTCAGCATCGATCCGCAAAGAGGACGCCGCTTGCCGCGTCCTCTTTCGTTTTGACGGTGTGCGAAAAGCCAGGCGGGCGGTCGCTCGCGACCGCAAAGGAATTTTCGAGCGCTAGTCCCGCTTGGGCCATAGTTCCTTCGTCGAACAGACGTCCAACCAGCGTAACGCCGTGAGGAACGCGACGGGGCGGTGAGAACTTCGCAATCGGCCGGGAAGGATCGGGAGCCCAATCGGTCCGCGCTTCGGAAACCTCGACAAAGCCGGCGCGCAAAGTCAGGGAAGGGTGTCCGCTGTGGTTCGTGATGGTAAGAATTTCATCGCGCAGCGAGGGCACCAGCAACAAATCCACCGTTTCGAAGAGGCGTGCCATCTGCTCGCATACTTTGCGGCGGAAGCGGTCGGTCTGTACAAAATCGACCGCGGACAAAAAGCGCGATTGGCGAAAAATATTGGGCCAGGCGTCATAGCTCTGTTCGTGCAATTCCTTCAATCCGCCGCTCAAGGTCAGTTCCTCGAAGGCCGCGGCGCTTTCTGCGAACAAAATGAGATTGAGCGAATCGTAGGGCCAGTCCGGAAGAGAAACTTCGACGGGAACCATGCCCACGTTCTTGACGCTCTCGAGGGCCATGCGATCGACTTCGGTGGCCGGCGCCTCCTTCATCCACGGGGGAAAATAGCCCACGCGGAGGCCTTTGACACTGGCGGCGGCGTCGAAATCGAGGGTGCTCGGAACACTGGACACGTCGCCGGAATCCGGCCCGGAGATGGCCTTGAGCACGAGCATGCCGTCTTCGACGCTGCGCGTCATCGGTCCCAATTTGTCGAGTGACCAGCACAGCGTCATTGCGCCGGTACGCGGCACGCGGCCGTAAGTCGGACGAAGTCCCGTCACACCGCAGCGCATGCTGGGGCTGGCGATGCTTCCACCGGTTTCGCTCCCGATGGAAAATCCCACCAGGGCGGCCGCGGTCGCCGCTCCCGGGCCGGCGCTTGAACCGGACGCGCCTTCCTCGAGGAGCCACGGGTTCATCGTTTGTCCGCCGAACCAAATGTCGTTGAGCGCCAGGGCGCCCATGCTGAGTTTGGCGATGAGAACGGCGCCAGCCGCATTGAGGCGCGCAACGACCGCCGCGTTGTCTTTCGGTACGCGGTTGCGATATGGTTCTGCGCCGTAGGTTGTAGGGATTCCCGCGGTATCGAGGAGATCTTTGCCGCCCCAGGGGATTCCGTGCAGGGGACCGCGATATTTTCCTGCGGCGATTTCGACATCCGCTTGTTTCGCTTGCTGCAGCGCGAGTTCACGGGTTACGGTGATCACGCAACGCAGCTTAGGGTCGTACTCTTCGATACGCTTCAGGTAGATCTCGGTCAAACGTTCGGATGTCAGTTTTCGCTGTTCGACCCATCGCGACAATTTCGCTACCGGGGCGTAGGCGATATCTTCGTCCTTTGTAGGCAGTGTACCGGGTTCGCTTTTGCTGCGGAGAAATCGATGGACCGCCGGCCCGGTTTTTTCGCCCGGAAGGGTACTGATGGTTCGGGAAAATGGCGCCAGCGTGGATTCCAGTCCGACTCTTTTCGGGCCGATGCGCAGTTCGTACAGCCCGGCCATATTGCCACGCCAACTGGAAGCGGCTTGGGCGCGCTCGGTTGGCGTCATGGAGAATTGCACCAACCTTTCTGCGTCGGCGAATGTCGCGGGAAAAACTTCCGGTCCCACGGCGGGGCTGGTGCCGAAAGCCGGAGGAGCGCCGGCCGGTGGCTGCGAAGGAGCAGGCTCCTGGGCTTTTTCTGTTCCCGCCATCGTGGAAAGTGCGACGGTGCTAGCCGCGAGGCGAAGCGACGATTGCTTGAGAAACTCTCGGCGAGTTTTCTTCATGGAGTCACCTCGTGGCATTCTATTCCATGCAAGGTGCGAAACAGGAAAGTACAGGTTGGAATGGGGCTACCTCTACGCCATCTGAGTAGCGATCCACCAGGTGTTGCCCGCGGGATCTTTTACGCCGCCGCGCTTGTCGGGGTCACCCTCTTTGCGCACAGGTTCTTGCAAGGCGGTGCCGCCGGCAGCCAAAGCGCGCTGGTAGGTCTTGTCCACGTCGTTGACGTAGACATGCAACCAGGACGGGAATGCCGGATAGGTGCCGCCGGCGTCGGCGACCATGATTACGGTGTCGTCGATGCGAACTTCGGCGTGCATGATTTTGCCGTCGGGAGTGTCGAAGCGCCGAAGTTGCGTGGCGTCGAAAGTGTTTTTGAGGAAATCGATTACCGCCTGCGCGCCTTGGGCTACAAGGTAGACGGAAACGGTCGAGTATCCTGCTGGTTTCGCGGGGACAGTCACGTGGTGTTCTCCTGCGACAGAGTCTAACCCAGTGTTGAGCCGACGGTACAACGTGGGGTTACCAGCCCAGGGTCCAAGACTCCGATTACTCGCCGCGGAAGAATCGCGATCGGGGTGGTATTATCACGGCGTTATGTCCAAACGAGCCGCCCTGTTGCCAATCTGCGTGGTTTTCATCGTGCTACGGATCACCCCGGAATCTGCTTTCAGCCAAAGTTCGACTGCCCCGGGTACGGTCACGGTGCTCCATGCGGCACGGCTGTTAGACATTGCCACCGGGGAAATGGTTCGTCCGGGAGAAGTGTTGGTCGAGAGCGGACGCATCGCCGAGGTGGGCGCCTTGGTGAAGCGTCCAGCGGGGGCGCAGGTGATCGATCTTGGAGACACCACCCTGCTGCCGGGCCTGATCGACGCACATATCCATTTGTTCCTGCACCCGGGCCATGAAGACTCGCAAACCTTCGACGAATCCGTGCCACAGCGAACGATTATGGCGCTCTTGGCCGCGCGCGAGGACTTGATGGCAGGTTTCACGGCCGAGCGGGATATGGGCACAGAAGGGGCCGGCTCGGCGGATACCGCGGTTCGCAACGCGATTGATCAGGGATTGGCTCCCGGACCGCGACTGCGGATCAGTGGAAATGCGATCGACATTTTGGGCGGCCACGAAGATGCCATCGGTTACAACCCCGAGCAGCATTTGTTTTCAAACGCCACCTATGCGAATTCTGCGTCGGAATTGGTCGCGGCGATTCGGGGACAAGTGAAAGAGGGAGCGGATTTCATCAAGATTTATCAAACGGGTCCGGACCGAATTCGCGACGGGAAACTGTCGACGCCCTACCAGTACACCGCGGAACAACTTGCCGCGGCGGTCCAGGAAACGGCGCGGACCGGGCGGCGTGTAGCGGTGCACGCCACCGGGGAACCGGGTGCGCTCTATGCGGCGCAGGCGGGGGTCGTGTCGATTGACCATGCGGACCAACTCGGCGATGAGACGATGCGGCTGATGAAGGAAAAGCAGATCTATGCGGTGCCGACGTTCACGATCCAGGAGTATTTTGCCGAACATCTGGACACCCCGCAGCAGCGGCAACGCGAGAGTCAGATGCTGGACCTGCACGCGAAGGAGTTTGGCAAACAATTGGCAGCTGGAGTGCCAATGGCGGTTGGCTCGGATGTAGGGCCCTTCCCGCACGGCACGCAAGCGCGAGAGTTGGTGTTGATGGTGAAGTACGGGATGAAACCGCTGGACGCGCTGCAAGCCGATCTCGTGAATGGCGCAAAGCTGCTCGCGTGGCCAAATGAAATTGGCGCTCTGAAGCCTGGATATTGGGCGGATGTGATCGCGGTGCCCGGGAATCCACTCGAGGATATCAGCGTGCTCCAGCGCGTGAGTTTCGTGATGAAGGGTGGGGTCGTCTATCGCAAGCCATAAAGGATTTGATTGGGGGTGTTATGCGAAAGGTCCTGATTGCAATCGGAATGGTGATTTTCGCTGCGGGGGCGTTTGCCGACAAGTCGAATGCGCCGCAGTTCGATCCGGAACAGATACGTGTGCACGTGAAATACCTGGCGAGCGACGAACTCGAAGGCCGTGGCACCGGGCAGAAAGGCGGTGACCTTGCTGCAAACTATCTCGCGGCGCAATTCAAAAGTTACGGCCTGAAGCCGGCCGGCGATAACGGCAGTTATTTTCAAAATGTGCCGATGGTTGGTGTACAGACCTTGCCGGCCACCACCTTTACTCTGGTGCCCCACTCAGGAGAAGCACTCGAACTAAAGATCCTGGAAGACTACGTCGCCACGAACGAACGCCAAACGGAGACGGCGACGATTAATGCGCCGATCGTGTTCGTGGGCTACGGAATTTCCGCGCCTGAATATCAGTGGGACGATTACAAAGGGTGTGACCTTAAGGGCAAAGTGGCGCTGCTCTTTGTGAATGAGCCGGTATCGGAGGATCCGAAGTTTTTTAAAGGCAAGGCGTTGACCTATTACGGCCGCTGGACGTACAAATTCGAAGAGACGGCGCGGCGCGGTGCGATTGCGACGCTGATCATTCATCGCACGGACCTGGCGAGTTACCCGTGGACGGTGGTGCGCAATTCGTGGGGTGGAGAAAAGTCGTTTTTGAAGCTGGACGGCACGCCAAAGCTGGCGGCGGCTTCGTGGGTGCAAGCGGAAGTGGCGCGCAAGCTCGTGGAAATGGATGGCCTCGATCTGAACAAGCTGTTTCAGCAGGCGCAATCCCGCGAATTCAAACCCATCGAGTTGAAGGTGAAACTCAAGGCGCACATCGACAGTCGAATCCGGCCGTTTGATTCGAAGAATGTCCTGGCGATGGTGGAAGGCGGCGATCCCGCGAAAAGGAAGGAAGCGGTGTTGTATACGGCGCATTACGACCACTTCGGAATCGATCAGACCAAACCCGCGGGAGCCAACATTTTTCACGGCGCTGCGGACAATGCGACGGGTTGCGGCGTGCTGCTGGAATTGGCACGGGTCTGGGCGGGTACGAACCCCCTCCCGCCGCGATCCATGCTGTTTGCGGCGGTGACCGCGGAGGAGCAGGGGCTGCTCGGTTCGGAATATTTGGGAAGACACGTGGCACAGCTTCCGGCGCGACCGATTCTGGATTTGAACTACGACGACTTGCCGCCGCTGGGTGTGCCGGAGGAAGTGGAAGTTTCTGGCGCGGAGCGGACGAGTTTCTATCCCGTGGTGGAAGAGACGGCGAAGGAGTTTAAGTTGACGATTCGTCCGGATTCCCGACCGGAAGCCGGTCACTACTACCGGTCGGATCATTTTAGTTTGGGCCGTGTCGGCATTCCGGCGTTTTCGATCAATGAGGGAATGAAGTATCAGGGTCACGACACCGCGTGGGGCGAAGCGGAGGCCAAGGATTTTGTGGATCATCGCTATCACCAACCCTCCGACGAATACAAGCCGGATATGGATTTTCGCGGCGATGCGCTGATGGCGCACTTCGGGTATGTGCTCGGGGAGAAGGCGGCGAGCGCGCCGGCCGATCCGTCGTGGCTGCCCGGTGATGAATTTGAGAAGGCTCAAAAACAGATGCGGGAAGGGCAGAAATAGAGTCGCCTCGGAACGGCTGTTTGGTTTCGCACTACCGCGGCCAGACGCCGGCGGTGAAGGACCTGAGGGTGGCGAAGCCAAGCTTCTCATAGAGTTGGACGGCGGCGTGATTGTCGGCCGTGACGGTAAGCGACAACTCCTTGTAGTGCATATTCCTCAACATTTCCGAGGAAGTCTGCATCAATGCGCGGCCAAGCCCGTGACCCTGGAAGCCGGGCTGCACGCACAACTGCGTGGTGTGGCCGACACCCGCGGCGACTTCGCTGGTGAGCACCGCGCCCAGGAGTTCATCACTACCCGGATAGCGCAACACGAAAGACGCAGTTGGCAGAAACTGGCCGCAGCCTGGTAAATGGATGATGTTTTTCAGGAATTTCAAGGCCCCGTGGCGCGACCGGTATTGATCGTTGATCTCGCCATCGATGTGATTCGAATAGGCGAGATAAATCAGTTTGGCGCAGGGTTCGAAATAACGGTCATTCCAGCGGTCCAGCCGCAGGCCGGAATTGATGCTTGCGGGCCGTTCGCTCTGGTGCTGCAGTTTGAGGAGCATGAACTTGCGCGTGTGCAGGCGAAAGCCCTGTTCGCGCAACGTGTCGTCGACGGGGCCGCCGAAGGGCATGAGCTGCGCTTCGATTCGATGCATCTGGGGAAGCGCGCGCATGTTGTAGAGCATTTCTTCGAGCAGGCGCTTGCCGATCGGGGCTTGCTCCTGACTAGGCGAAACGTACAGCCCACCGATCAGGCCCTTGTACTCTTCGAGAACGTAAAAGGCGTAGCCGACGGCGGTATCGTATTTGAGGGCGACGCAACCGGAGAGGGCATGAGCGTCGAGGAAGCGTTTGATGAGTTCCAGGGCACTGCGATAGTCCCAGTGCAGTTCTTCGCGCCAATGGCTGGCTTCTTCGAGGAGCAGTGGTTCGAGCTGACGCACAGTTGCCTGGCGAAGATCGATAATGTTCATAGAGTTGCTGTTAACTCTTCCCCTGCTGCAACTGCCATTCTAGCTGATTCACGCGCAGCGCGCCCAAATGCCCAAAAAGTGAGGATACGAATCGGGCACATCGATTGGACAAGGGCGGGAAGGGGGAGGGGGTGCGTGCTAGGCTAAATAGGAGGTTCTATCACCTCTCCTGTGAAGTCTTTACGAAGTAACCGGCCCGAGGGCCGGAATAAGGGCCTAAAAGCTTATGGCGATGACCATGTCGATCGTGGACGAACTGCGGTACCCGAGAAAGTGGTACACGAAGCTCGCCGTGGTGATACTGACGCTGGTATTTTTTGCCGTGCTGGCGACCGCGGCGATAGCCGGCGTACTGACCTATTGGATCGTGAAGCCGCAGCGGACCAACAGCGAAATCAGCATGGCCAGCTTCCCGGGAAAGCCCGATGAACTGGAATTCACGGTTAGCGGACTGAAACCAAGCGGGCGGAAGGGCTGGTTTTTCCCCGGGCTGCGGGGGGCACCGACGATTGTGCTGTGCCACGGATATGAATCGAGCCGCGGCGAGCTGCTGACACTGGTGTCGGCACTTCAAGATCACCAGTACAACGTGTTTGTGTTTGATTTTGCGGCCCACGGGGCCAATGCCGGCGTGACCACCTTCGGTTATCGCGAGTCAGATGAAGTGCGTGCGGCGATCGACGCGATTGCTCAACGCAACGATGTGGACCCGACGCGGTTTGGCTTGTGGGGCTACAACCTTGGAGCGTATGCGGCTTTGCGCGAAGCGGAGAAGGATAATCGCGTGCGTGCGCTGGTGCTCGACTCTGTCTACGACTACCCGAAACAAATGGTGAAGATCGGCGTGGAGAAGACCGGAGTGGGCGGATTCCCGTTGATGGTGAAGTCCGCGCAGACCACATTCGAATGGCTGAATTTCGCGTATAAAGACGATCCGCCGCTGTCGGGTGGCCTGAAGAAGCTCGCGGATGTGCCAATTTTGTTTATCCAGGCGAATGACGACCCCGAGCTCGGGGGCATAACCCGGAACATGTTTCTAACCGCGTCCGACCCGCGCGAGCAGGCCATCATCGCGCATGGAAATTTCGTAAACCTGCCGGACGAAGAAAAGCGGACCTACGAGAACCGCGTGGTGACCTTCTTCTTGACGCGGCTGCCGGTTAGCACCGCTCCGGAGACGGTGCTTTCCGCCAAGGGTGCAAAGCCCGCGAAGGCCAATTCGGCCAACTGAAAAATCTTTCTACCCCGCGAGTAGACTGCGCATCCTTATCTAGGGACCTTTGGCCGGTTGAACCCGGTACGCTACCCATGAGGGTGATTCGAACTCGATGGGTTGCGGTACGCAATTCCAGCCCGCCGGGAGATGGTGTTCGCAATCGAGAGTGCTGGCCGTGGCTTGCAGCAACAACAGACCCTCCTGCGGATTGCCTGGGTCCCAGAGCGGCACTTCGCGGTGTAAGTAAAAGCTAAGTCCATATTTCAGGCTTCTTTGCGTCGGCGGAAGGAAGAATCGCGACGACCTAAGCGGCGACCGATTGTCGTCGATGATGAGGGCCAGTGCTTTGGCCGACGGGTCGGCGGGTAACCAGGCGGGCGCAAACCATTGGAAAGCCGAGAGGATGATGAGAATCGGAACGACGCAAAGCGGAGCCGTTTTCCGCAAGAAACGGTTGGTGCTGACCAGGTTCGCCAGCAGCCAGTTCGTTAGCCCCAGAAGAAGCGCGGTGAGGGCGGCGGCGATCATTTTCTGAGGCTGGCTTTCGCCTTCGCTGTAGCGTCCCATCCAGACGAGCGCCGCCGCGACCGGCAAACCGAGAAAATAAAAGCCGAAGCGAATCCAACGAAACGCGCGGGAGTTTAGCGGGGCCCGGTGAACACAGGAACGCACCAGGAGGAGTCCGATCGGTGGA